>JACDJA010001688.1_pt1 | contig 17740 bp, 15 predicted proteins | sample 7449241 | NCBI WGS metagenome assembly JACDJA01 (sample SAMN14253289, study PRJNA609438) | sludge metagenome | isolation source: initial anaerobic sludge | collected 2018-12-20 | reverse complement strand
GTGATGGCTTATAACTTCGCCAAAAGACTAAAAGCTCTCAAAGGCCTAACACCCTATGAATACATCTGCAAAATCTGGAAAAATGAGCCAGATCGTTTTATCTTTGACCCATTCCAGCACACCGTGGGACTAAACATCTAACGCGAATTGATAGCTCTTTGAGTTGATCAATCAAATCCATATTATTTTCTCCATAAAAGTAATTATTTCCTTTTCTTCTACGGAACAAACCCCAGAAACTTGATCATAGAGCAGACACAGCAATCAGCTTATTATGTATATTTCCTGGAACCTCTGAAAATATAATCAGAACTTGATGTTAAGCCCTGCATAAACTGAGCGCCCCATGCCGGGAACAGCAATACCGTAAGGGATACCATTAATTCCCATGGTCATTCCCTGCCCGGTATACGCTCCGCCCAGCGGCAGATAGTAGAGGCGGTCAAACAGATTTTCCACGCCCAAATCAACACGGACGTTTTTCCATGTGTAACTGGTACGCAGATTTGTCAGAAAATAGCCTTTGGTATGAATTTCGTTGCGTACCGAGGAAACATCATTTTTGCGAGTGGCGCCAACCAGTTCGATGGCGTTGCTCCAGTTACTGTACTGATGGGTAAGCGTCAGCTTGCCGTTGAGCGGCATGATATTGTAGAGATCGTCACCCGTTTTCTTGTTTTCTCCCCGCGTGTAGTTCATCAGGCCGCGCAGACCAAACTCGCCGAGACTGGTTTTTACCAATACCGTGCGGCCGGAAAGATCCACTCCATAAAGATGGGCGGAGTGATTGGCATATTGCAGGACGACGAATTGATTATTCGTGGTGACTGCCGGAATCCGGATTGCATCAACGTAATTATTTACATAAGTGAAGTAAGGTGTGGCCTTGATTTCCCATTCTCGATCAGCCGCGTGCAGATCTATGGTAAGGGAGGCGGTATAGGCTTTCTCCGGCTTGAGGTCCATGTTGCCAACGTAACCGTTACCATCGCCGACAAAATTATTCATGATAGCGGCCATGCTCCAGGTAGACCAGGTGTAGCGCTCATACAGATTCGGTGTGCGCACCTTGCGCGCCAGGCCCAACTCAAGATCAACCATATTGCCCGGTGTGTAACGCGCCAGCGCTGTCAAATCAACGTTGTTGTCATTACGTTTATGGCCACGCGCATTAAAGGCAGCTGAATCGGGAATCTGGTTACCCATCATGTTCCCGTAGCCATGAACATTGTCCGCATCCGTTTCCAGATGCTCGTAACGAGCACCCAGCAACGTGGTCCATTGTGGATTGAAATGCCGTTCCCATTCAGCAAAGAATCCCAGCCGATCACGCTTGCCATGATTAATATTCTGAAAATTCAGAGGTGACATGGCACCGGTTCCGGATGGCGGCCACCAGTCACGCAGAGTGTAGTGCTGATACAGTGCGCCGACACGCAGCAAATCGTCATCGGTGAGGTAAACATCTCCTTTCAGGTTGAGGCCAAGGGTACGGCCACGGCTGGACATCGGCATACCGTTCAATGCTGTACCGTAAACCAGTTGCTTGTCATCGCTGAAATTCATGTAATGATCAACTGCTTCGTAATAAACACGACCATCGAGCGTTCCCCAGTTGTACTCGCCCAGGTAGCGCGCGTTGATCCGTTTTTGTTCATTGTCCAGCATATCCATGCGCTGATTGGGGTAGAACTGGTACGGCACATTCTGATAACCGAATTTCGCCTCCAGCAGATGATTATCTGCCCGCAATGCAAGTCCCAAAGTATGCGTCAAGCTTTTGTAGGCGGTGGAGCCGACCTCATCCAGTGGAAGCGTGTGCCCTGGCCGCCCTGTGGCCGTTGTTGTCTTGAAATTGCCGCCTGCCTTGTAGTTATCTGCTGTGGTAATTGCGCCTGAATAATTGATGCTGAAAAATTCATTGGCCAGTGTTGCAGACAGATTGCCTCCAAAGGCATTGTTGTTGCTGCGATAAAAAGAGCCAACTTCACCCTTGATGAGTGAGCGCTGGCCGGGTGCAGCAAATTGCGGCGCGGCTGTTTCCGCGACAATCGTTCCGCCAATACTGTCACCTCCCACGCTGACTGGCGAGATGCCGGCATACACCCGAATTTTTGCAACGTTACCCGGATCAAGGTAGGACAGTGGCGGATTCATATGATTGGCACAGGAAGAAATGAAATCCATACCATCAATTGTGATACGCAGACGATCATCTGCCAGGCCATGAATCACCGGCAAGCTGGAAACACCCCCCGCTCCATAGAGATGCACACCCGGTACATCCCGCAACAAAGAAGCGGTATCACGGGTAACGGCATGCTGCGCAGCAATTTCGGTTGAACCGATTTCAACTGACGCAGCAGCATCACGAATCTTGCCGGTTTTAACGACAACTTCATTCAAGGTAGTCTGTGCCAGTGCTTGTTGTACAACAAAGGAAGATAAAGCAACAGCTATAGCTGATGCGAATGGAGTGACACGATAGTTCATAACTCTTCCGAATCTCCTGTTCTGGTGTGTAATTGAACGCGGATTCTGCCAGTTTCAGTAAATGAAGGAAATGTGGCAAATTGTCGCAGCAGCCCTGGATGATCGAAATATGCAGATCAAAAGCAGGTTGACTTTTTCACGCCTCAATTTAAGATAGTAATTAGTTACTATCTTTTATGTGGTTATATATTTATGAATCCTCATCCCAAATATCTCTCAGCTGATGAACGACGGGAAGTTACTGTAGAAGCTGTCGTTGAGCTTGCAAGCTCGCAAAATCCCAGTGAGATCACTACTGCAGCAATCGCCAAACACATGAACCTGACGCAAGGAGCATTGTTCCGGCATTTCCCAAACAAGGAAGCTATCTGGGAAGCAGTCATGAAGTGGGTTGTCGAGCGACTGTTAAAACGGATTGATCACTCTATTCAGAGCATTACATCACCTCTGGCCGCCATGGAAGCCATGTTCATGAGTCATATTGAGTTTGTGGCAGAGTATCCCGGGGTTCCAAGGATGATGTTTGGCGAGCTACAACGTGCAGAAGCGACTCCAGCCAAACAGCTTGTACAACTCCTGATCAAACGGTACAGAGAACGTTTGCAACGGCTGATTGAAAACGGTAAGGCCTGCGGTGAATTATCACCCTCCCTGGAGAGTGAGGCTGCAACCATGCTGTTCATCGGAACAATCCAGGGACTTGTCATACAATCCATGCTGGCGGGTGAAGTTGCACGAATCCGCCGTGATGCCCCGGGTGTTTTCGCCATCTATTGCCGTGGCATCAGGAAGGCTCTATGAAATTCCCACACTTGCAGCGGCGCACGCTAGCATTGCTCGCAGTCATCACATTACTCCTGACGCTGTTTACATATATTGCCCTGCAATCCGGGCCACTGGCCCCCATTGTGGTCACTGTAACCACGGTGGAATCACGAAGTATCGTCCCTGCCCTGTCCGGTATTGGAACGGTGCAGGCACGCTACACTTACAAGATCGGACCGATTTTGCCAGGGCGTGTTAAACATCTGAATGTAGACGTGGGAGATGTAGTCAAGGCTGGACAGGTTTTGGGTGAGATGGATCCGGTTGATCTGAATGATCGTATCCATGCACAGGAGGCCGCCATCAAAAGCGCCGAAGCTGATTTGCATCAGGCACAAGCCAGACAACACCATGCACAAGCGCAGCTCAAACGCTATGAAAAACTGTTACCCGCTCATGGCACCAGCGAGGAAAGTGTTGCCATCAAACGGGAAGAACTGGCAGTCACCAAAGCAGCAACCGTGGCAGCACGCGAAAATCTTGGTCGTACACGTGCCAATTTGCAGGCACTGCACACACAACGCAACGATCTCAAGCTGATAGCGCCTGTGACAGGTCTGGTAACCATACGTGCCGTAGATCCCGGTACTACGCTGGTGACAGGCCAGCCTGCGGTTGAAATCATTGATACTGCACACTTGTGGATTGATACCCGCTTCGATCAGATCAACGCCGAAGGATTAACCCCGGGACTGCCCGCTCAATTCATACTGCGTTCGCAGCAAACTGGAAGCATTACGGGACAGGTACTGCGGGTTGAACCGCTGGCTGATACGGTCACAGAAGAAACACTGGCAAAGATCACCTTCGCCATGCCACCCTCGCAATTGCCGCCAGTGGGCGAATTGGCTGAGGTGACGGTCTACCTGCCGAAACTGCCCATCACACCAACAATCCCCAATGCTGCCATTCGCAACGAGGATGGCGTACCAGGTGTCTGGAAGCTGGTTGATGGTAAACCTGAGTTTACCCGGATAAAACTGGGACGCGCTGATCTCAATGGCCATGTCCAGATCAAACACGGATTGGCGGCAGGCGATCAATTTATCGTCTACAGTGAAAAAACACTCACCGCTTTCAGCCGGGTCAGCATAGCAAAACGGATTCCCGGTGTATCGCCATGATCAATCTGGCTGTACGCGATATTCTGCACAATTGGGGCAAGTTCATTTTTACCGGCATTGGCCTCGGCCTCCTCATCGGTGTAACACTGACCATGGCAGGTGTATATCGTGGCTTGGTGGATGATGGCAGAGTTTTGATCGACACCAGTGGTGCAGATCTGTGGGTGGTACAGCAGGATACCCTGGGCCCCTATGCCGAGCCTTCCAGTGTCCCCGATGATTTATGGCGCAGTGTCCGTACCATTCCTGGTGTGGCACAGGCAGCCAATGTCACATATCTGACCATGCAAGTCAGAAAAGAGGATGAAGATGTCAGAGTAATGGTTGCAGGCATCGCAGCAGGCGGCCCCGGAACACCAGGGTGGCCACCTCATCTTGTTGCGGGCAGGCAGATTACACGCAGCCATTATGAGGCCGTGGCAGATATTGCTACCGGCTTCAGGCTGGGGGATCGCCTTAAAATCCGTCGCAACCACTACACCGTAGTTGGCCTGACACGCCGAATGGTCTCATCCAGTGGTGATCCGATGGTTTTCATTCCGCTCAAGGACGCACAGGAAGCACAATTTCTCAAAGATAACGATGCCATCCTGATGCAAAAGCGCCGTACCAGAGCCAATCCGACGTTTTCCTTTCCCGGAAAACCGGATTTGCCGGATGCAATTATTACCTTGCAAACTGCCAATAACTACGTCAATGCAATACTAATACGCATTAGACCGGAGTTCACACTGGAAGAAGTAGCTGAACCAATCCGACGCTGGAAACGGCTGACGGTATACGACCGGGTACAAATGGAAGATATTCTGGTCGGCAAGCTGATTGCCACCTCTGCCGAACAGATCGGTTTATTTCTGATCATCCTGGCCATCGTCAGTGCGGCTATCGTAGCCTTCATCATTTATACCCTGACCATGGATAAAATCCGCGAAATCGCTGTACTCAAGCTGATCGGTACACGCAATCGCACCATCGCCGGTATGATTCTGCAACAATCCCTGATGCTGGGTGTGATCGGGTTTGTCGTTGGCAAAATTTCAGCCACCTTCGCCGCCCCCTTATTTCCCAAATATGTGCTGCTGATACCAATTGACTCCATGCTGGGATTCCTCGCTGTACTGGTGATTTGTATCCTTTCCAGTATCATTGCCATCCGCATGGCACTTAAGATTGATCCGGCAGAAGCAATCGGGTAAACCTGACATGAGCAATAGAGGAATCCGCATCGAAAATTTGAGCAAGCGCTTTGGTAAAGGTGAAGCCGCTGTATTCACACTCAAGAACGTCAACATGCAAGTCGCCCCCGGCGAAGTGGTCGGACTGATTGGTCCGTCCGGCTCAGGCAAAAGTACGCTGCTTAAATGTCTCGGCGCGGTGATTGACCCTACATCCGGACGCATGACCCTGGATAATGAAACCATCTTCGATAATGGTTGGAAACTACGTGATTTGCGCGCTTTGCGTCGTGACAAAATTGGCTTCGTGTTCCAGGCACCCTATCTGATCCCGTTTCTGGATGCGACTGACAATGTCGCGCTTTTGCCGATGCTAGCTGGTGTGAGCGATGACGAGGCACGTAAACGCGCACTGGAACTGCTCGCTGCACTGGATGTGCAGCATCGTGCTCGTGCCATGCCAGCACAACTGTCCGGTGGTGAGCAACAGCGCGTAGCCATTGCACGAGGACTGGTCAATCGCCCTCCTGTCATTCTAGCTGACGAGCCCACCGCTCCCCTGGATTCACAACGTGCACTAGCAGTAATCCGTATACTTAACACAATGGCTAGGCAATTTGAAACTGCCATCATTGTTGTGACACACGATGAAAAAATTATCCCGACCTTCAAGCGTATCTACCATATTCGTGACGGCGTGACCCATGAGGAAGCAGGAGAAGGGCGCAGTACTGACAACCCTTCACATATTAAAAATATGATGTGCAGTTGTCTTGCCAAAAAAGTACGCAAATGGATTTTCTGTACCGTGAATCAATCAATCAGCATATGACCAAACCAGGCAAAAATACCGATTGCTATGCCGGTGACGAACTGGGCATGTACTAGATATGAAAATTTCTTAAGTTTTGTGGGCGAATAGCGCAGTGTGAGGAATAATCCAAAAACACCCTGCCAGATTACCAAACCTAGCAAGGCAGGAAAGAAAAGAATATGGCTGTAGTGAGAGTAATCCACCATGACGATATGTAGCAAAATCACGGCAACCGCTGCAATACCAAAGTAAATGTGCGTACGGTTTAGCCAGGCCAGCAATTGATTCAAAACAGAAGATCCAATTGGAGAAACATAGTCTGGTAACAAGCGCTGCGCCAGTTTTCCCTGACCTAATGTCAGCTTGAGTAGCGTACGGCTATAAATGAAGATTAGTAATCCCATGCCTACTTCCCCAAAGTCTTCCCCAATCTCTGCAAGAAACGTTTCACGCTCTTCGGGAATCTCCTGTGTAGTGTAGGCATAAATGTAATACACCACAGACATCAGCAAAATAACAGTCGTGTAAACCAATATACTACGAATGTTTTTTGTCGTCGGTTGCATGTCAACGATCAGCGAGCGATTACCCGTTACATTGGTTTACAGATTCAGGAATACATCAAGCAGCGTTGCTGTCTATTTACTACGTATGCGGTCTGGGCAGTCTTTTTTTATGCAATCCGCATACAATGACAAAGAATGATCCTGCAACACAAACCCCCGCTCCTTGGCAATTTTCACCTGACGCTTTTCGATTTCTGGATCGAAGAATTCCTCAACGTGACCACATTGCAGGCATACCAGGTGGTCATGATGATTACCACTGGCTAGCTCAAAAACTGCCTTACCACTTTCAAAATGGTGACGCTCAAGCAATCCGGCTTGCTCAAACTGAGTCAGAACACGATAAACCGTTGCCAGACCGATATCCTCTCCCTCACCTAGCAATTCTTTATAGACGTCTTCTGCCGAGAGATGCCGAATCGAGCTGTTCTCAAACAAATTTAATATCTTCAAACGCGGGAGTGTTGTCTTCAATCCCATCGTCTTAAGATCTATACTTTTCAAATTTTCTGATTTACTCATTAAGTTATTTACCTCAAGAAATTACTGCATTTATGAGACAATTGAAAAGCGTAAACCTTCATAATAATTTCTTTTTAGTCAGGACTAATTCCCTGACGCGCTACAAAAATACATATTGCAGTCACTTTTTGTTTACACTTTACGTTGCCCCGGAAGAGCTAACTGTTCATAGTATCCTATCCCGGATGGATTGAAAAATATTGGCCTGGTATGTACGCATTATTCCCACGACTGTTATTGTTATTATTGCTTCCCTTCCTGCCACACTGCACTTATCTTCCTTCATTCCCTTACAAAATTGATATTCAGCAAGGTAATGTTATCACCGAGGAAATGGTAGCCAGACTAAAACCAGGGATGACCCGTTCACAGGTTCGGTTCATATTGGGTACGCCGCTGGTAGTAGATGTATTTCATAGTGATCGTTGGGATTACATCTATCGTCTCGCGCCAGGTGGCCGCATAACCGAAGAACGGAAACTGATTGTTTTTTTTAAGAATGACCGGCTATCCCATATTCAGGGAGATTTTCCGCAACCCCCTGCCTTCAGCGAGTCTTCTCCGGTTTTTCCCGTTCCCGAAAAAACATCTGGATCCCCTCCTGGTGTTGATGGCACTGAAAACGAGGGATCTGACAAAACAATCGATTTCCTCAAAGAAAATCAGACAAATTTTTACAGGGATAATCAATGACACTGTTAAATATAGCCGTTGCCGGAAGTGCCGGCCGTATGGGTCGGACTATCATGGAAACTATTGCTGATGCGCAAGATCTGCGGTTATCTGCAGCACTTGAACAACCCGACAGCCCATATCTGTCGCAAGATGCAGGCGGTTTAACCGGAACACCCTGCGGAGTTATCATTAACAGTGATTATGCCTCCGCACTGACAGGCAGCGATGTGCTGATCGACTTTACTCGCCCCGCCGGAACACTGACGCATCTTGCCGTGTGTCGTCAATCAGGCATCCACATGGTGATCGGCACTACCGGATTTTCAGCAGAAGAAAAAGAAATCATTCATGATGCAGCAAAAGACATCGCCATCGTGTTCGCTCCCAATATGAGCGTGGGTGTTAATATACTGTTCAGGTTGCTTGAAGTCGCCGCAAAGGCGTTACCTGCTGGTTACGATGTGGAAATCATTGAGGCACATCACCGCCACAAAGTGGACGCACCTTCTGGAACCGCTCTGCGTATGGGAGAAGTGATTGCCCAGACTCAGGGAAAAAATCTTGAGAAAGTAGCAATTTATGGACGTGAAGGCCACACCGGGGAACGTGCGGTAGATACTATTGGATTTTCAACCATACGTGGTGGAGATATTGTGGGCGACCACACGGCGTTATTTGCCGGAATCGGCGAGCGGCTGGAAATTACACATAAAGCCAGCAGCCGCAAAACATTTGCAACAGGTGCATTGCATGCCGCGCGTTTTCTTGCTACTAAAAAATCCGGATTATTTGATATGCAGGATGTGCTGGGGCTACGCTGATTTATACCAGCCTCATATATTGATAGTTTGCGTCCAAGGAATCGCTAAGGAACCTCTGAAAAACGTCAACGAGGTAGAAGTTGGCAAAAAGGCAGCGTTTATACGTGATAAATGAGCATTTTCAGCCGACTTTTAACGGGGAAAGGCAACGCGGATAGTTTTTCAGAGGTTCCTAAAACATCAGCAAGGCGCAGTCCGTTCAAGGCACAAGTATCAGCGACGCTTACTGCCACCCAGCAAACTGCCCAGTGCACCACGCAATAATTCCCGCCCTATACGACGCACCTCACTTTTAACGACATTTTGCACCAAACCATCGTACAGCCCACCTCGTGGACCAGTACGACCAAAGAGCACTTCTTTAACTACCGAACCTACCTCCCCAAGCAAGCTATTATCTGCGCCCTGCGAACCAGACTTGGCACGAATATCAGTCGATGATTGCTCATGATGCTGAGCAACTAACAACTCATGGGCGGATTCACGATCTACTGATATGTCGTAGGAATCAGCCACCAGCGAATCTTTGATTAACGCATAGCGTTGTTTATCGGCAATGGGTCCAAGCTGACTCCCCGGTAACAACACATACACACGTTCCGTTTCACTGGGGCGTCCCTTGGCATCCAGAAAACTGACCAGTGCTTCGCCTACGGCCAATTCAGTAATCGCAGTTTCGATATTCAACCCTGTTTTAGGTCGCATGGTGCTGGCCGCAGCTTTCACGGCCTTCTGATCGCGCGGGGTAAATGCGCGCAATGCATGCTGCACACGGTTACCTAGCTGTGCCAATACCGAATCAGGAATATCCAATGGATTTTGCGTGACAAAATAGACACCGACTCCCTTGGAGCGTATCAGGCGCACTACTAATTCAATGCGCTCAATCAGCGCCTTAGGTGCACCAGAAAACAACAGATGTGCTTCATCGAAAAAGAATACCAACTTGGGTTTTTCCGGATCACCAATTTCGGGTAAACGCTCAAACAAATCCGAAAGCATCCATAATAGAAAGCTAGCGTACAAGCGTGGGGCAGTCATCAACTGATCAGCAACCAGAATATTGATGACTCCCTGACCGCTCACCGTTTGCATGAAATCTTCAATATCGAGCACGGGTTCACCAAAAAACTGAGTTCCCCCTTGCGTCTCCAGTTGGATCAACTCGCGCTGGATCACGCCAATACTGGCGGTGCTAATGTTGCCATACTGTGTAGTAAAGCTCTTTGCGTTGTCACCTACGTATTGCAACATGGCACGCAAATCTTTTAGATCAAGCAACAGCAGACCGTTATCATCCGCAATTTTAAACACCAGGTTGAGCACCCCTGCCTGGGTGACATTGAGATCAAGCATGCGTGCCAGCAGCAGCGGCCCCATATCGGAAATGGTTACCCGTATCGGATGGCCCTGTTTACCAAACACATCCCACAGTGTGGCAGGACAAGCTATCGGCTCCGGCAACGGCAAACCGCGTTCTTTGAGCACAGCAGCCAATTTATTATTGATTTGTCTTTTTTGGCTAATTCCAGTCAGGTCACCCTTGACGTCAGCCATAAAAACCGACACACCAATACGCGAGAATTGCTCAGCTAATAGCTGCAGCGTAACAGTCTTACCCGTACCAGTAGCGCCAGTAATAAGCCCGTGACGATTAGCAAACTCAGGCAATAATTGGCATTGCGTAGCGTCACGTTGCGCTATTAGAAGCGGATCAGTCATAAAATATAAAAAATGGATTTAAAAACAGCAGATCAATTATATCAATGGGTGAAATAATCAAATACCAAGCCGAGAATTAAGATAACGTCATCACACAATCTTGATAAAAACCACAGATAATCTACAAATAGCCTATGCTGAGAGTGCTATTAGTTGGTAGCAAAACCACGAATTAATCAGCATCAAATGATTTAACAGCATCCGAATATACAATCAGTGTAATACATGCTCTTACCCTGATTGTATATTCGGATGCTGTCCAAACACAAAACTGACACCACCACCCAGTTTATGGATGCCAACGGCCTGTTTAAAAAAGAAACCAATAACAATACCCTCACCGACGCGCACATCGAACAGATCATGCAGGTATTTGGCAGCAAAGCGAATGTAGAGCATGTTGCCCAGTCGGTACCGTTTGAGAAGGTTGCCGACGACGACTATAACCTGCCAGTATGCAGCTACGTTGACGCCAAAGACAACCGCGAAGTGGTGGGCATTGCCAAGCTCAATATCACCGATCAAATCGAATTGGCCAAAGCCGAAGAAAAGATCAGCAAACAAAAAGCCAGGCAACTGTTTGATTCTGGCGATATTCACAAGGTAGCGGTGGGTACATTCGCCGGCTTGGCAAAATTCGCGACGTGAATATCGCCAAAGGCACAACCGCTTTTGCGCGGATCATGCATCTAAAGCCATCGTTAAAAAACATCGATGCCATGCCGCAAAGCACGTTTGATGAAATTGTCGAAAAATATATCGAAATGAATATTGTCCACCCCTTTCGCGAAGGTAATGGACGCGCAGAGCGTGAAAAATACGGACACGGCGGGCCAGAAGGGTTATGACGCAGGCAAGAAGATATTGGGCATCAAACGTCAATCGCCAATCGCAGTCGATACCCAGGGCCTGCCGCATGCCATTGCGGTGACGACGGCGGAAGTGTGACTGATCGCAAAGGTGCGTTGCAAGCCTGAGAGCACTGCAGGCCGAGCCTGGGGAAAGTCCAAAGTCTGCTGTGCGATAGCGGCTATATCGGAGAACCATTTGCCGAAGACGTGCGAGAAATTCTGGGCGCGCATGTACAAGTACAGATTGCCAAGCGCAGCGAACCACACACTTTTGCAGTCATACCTAAACGCTAGATCGTCGAGCGCAGCTTTGCCTGGCTGGAGAAAAATCGACGGCTGCGGAAAAACTGCGAGCGTAAACTCAATACCAACTTGCAACTCATTCATCTGGTATTCTTGGCTCTTTTGCTTAAAAGATTTTGAACAAATTCTAAAAGAAACTATTTATTGTGCGCTGGCACTTGATTTTTACTTTCAGATTACTGGTGCTATTTCTTACTGGTTGCGCTGCCGTTGGGCCAGATTATGTGCCACCAGAAAAAATCACTCCCGAAAAATTTAATGCCGCACTGAGCGAAGATCAGAAAGCTAAATTATCGCTTCCTGAAACTGGGCAAGAAGCAGATGAGGCCAAAACGGAATTCACCAAACAAGTAACCCCTGCAATGTTGGTTGACTGGTGGAACACTCTGGAAGATCCATTATTAACGCGCTTAATTGAATGGGCCATCAGGGGCAATCTTGATCTTCAGCTTGCGCAGTCACGACTGAGAGAAGAACGCGCTTCGCGGGGAATTGCCAGATCAGGCCTGTTTCCAACCATAGAGGGAGATGCAGCATTTACGCGAAGAAAAACCAATCTACAATCAGGTGGCATCAGTGAAATTGACCTCTATTCCTTGAGCTTTGATGCTAGTTGGGAAATTGATATGTTTGGCGGCATCAGGCGCTCAATTGAATCGGCACAAGCCTCCGTTGAAGCACGTCAAGAAGAATTAAACGACACGCTGGTGATTTTGGTGGCTGAAGTCGCTATCAATTATATTGAAATTCGTGCCTTTCAAGCCCGGCTTGAAGCGGCTGTTAACAACCTGGAATCTCAAGAAGGGACGTTACAAATTGTTCAGGATCGGTTAGATGCCGGCCTGACAACGACACTGTCACTAGAGCAGGCGAAATATAATCTGGAAAATAGTAAATCAGAAATTCCAATGTTACAAACCGGTATCGAACAAGGTAAAAATGGTCTTGTAGTGCTGCTTGGAGAGTTCCCTGGGTCATTGGCAGAAGAATTGGAGCAGTACCAAAAAGTCCCAACGGTGTCAGTTGAAGTGGTTGTTGGCGTTCCCGCTGATTTGTTGCGTCGCAGGCCGGACGTCCGACGTGCGGAGCGCGAATTAGCAGCGCAAACGGCACGGGTTGGTGTGGCTACTGCAGACCTTTATCCAAGACTCTTCTTATTTGGTTCTGTAGGACTGGAATACATTTCTGCTGCCAGCTTTTTTACAGGACCCGCAGCCGCCTTCCAAATTGGACCGCAAATCAGATGGCCAGTTTTTAATGCTGGTCGTATCCGACAAAATATAAAAATAGAAGATGAGCGACAAAGTCAGGCGCTGATTCAATACGAGGCTTCGGTATTAACCGCAGTTAAAGATGTAGAAAATGCTTTAATCGATTTTGCGAATGAACAAGTTCGCAGACAAGCTTTGATAAAATCCACACAATCAGCAAAATCAGCAGTTAGCCTGTCGCGTGAATTGTACACTGCGGGCCTAACTGATTTTATTGGTGTGCTGGATGCAGAGAGAGCCTTATTTTCCTTTCAAGATCAGCTGGCAGTGAGTGAAGGAAAGGTTACTTCCAATTTGATTCGTCTGTATAAATCATTGGGCGGCGGATGGAAACCACTGATGCAAGATGCACCGTAGGCAGTTCTAGGTCAACAGCAAACACAATTTGAGGAACGTTGACTTGAAAAAAGTAAAACTGCTTACTTCTCTTCTAGGTCTTTCTTTGTTGGTCATTGTTTCTGGCTGTCAAAATGATGATAGTAATTCTGCAAGCCAACTAAAACAGCCTGCCCCGGCAGTAATGGTTACGCCGGTTATTCAGGAAAAAGTCGCTAAAATTCATGAACTGGTGGGTCGTACCGCCGCACTCAGAACGGTAAATCTAGTGGCTCGTGTGCAAGGCTTTCTGGAAAGACGGAATTTCATAGAAGGAGATAGCGTTAAAGAGGGTGATATTTTATACGTGATAGAGCAAGCGCCTTATCAAATCGAAGTTAAGGCTGCACAAGCGAAAGTAGCCGAAGCTAAAGCTACTCTACAGAATGCTAAATCTTATTTGCAACGATTAAAAACGGTGCGCCAAGGCGGAGTGTCACAAATGGACCTTGATAAAGCCAGCAGTGATTTTCTTAGCGCACAAGCGCTGTTAACCAGTGCCCAGGCCATGTTGGACCGAGCTAAATTGAATCTCAGTTACACTGAAATACGTTCTCCGATCAATGGGCGCATCGGTCGTAATTCTATCAGCACGGGAAACCTTGTCTCACCAAACTCCGGCATTTTAGCAACAATTGTGCTAATCGACCCCCTGTATGTACTTTTTACGGTGAGCGAAGTTGATTTCCTTACCGAGCTTCAAAACCAGCTGGAGAAGGGAGAGTCGACTATATTTGTTCCTAAAATTCAACTTGCCAATGGAACCATTTATCCTTTTGAAGGAAAATCGGATTTTATCAGCCCCATCGTGGATGAAAAGACTGGAACTATCACGATTCGAGCAATTTTCCCAAACCCCGATACAAAAGAATTACTCGGTCAGACAAATACGCCACAAAGCCGCCGCTTACTGATGCCGGGACAATTTGTTAAAGTTTTGGTAAGACGAGATGATGTAGAGGAAGAACATGTTATTCCCCAGTCGGCTATGCAGGAAGATCAAAGTGGGAAATATGTGCTGGTTGTTGATGCTGACAACCGCGTGCAAAAACGCTCAGTGACAGTCGGTGACAAAATCGGCGTAAATTGGATCATTAAGCGAGGTTTGCAGGTGGGCGAATTAGTGATATCTGAGGGTGCGCAAAAGGTTCGCCCCGGCATTACTGTACAAACTACCATAGCGGTTCCTTCTCAACCGATCGAGAAATAACCAGTGTTTAGTAATTTTTTTATCGAGCGTCCCCGCTTCGCTTTCGTCATTTCTATTGTCATTGTACTTGCTGGCCTGATATCCCTGTTAAAACTGCCTGTTTCTCTATTTCCCCAAATCACACCACCGCAAATACAAGTCAGTGCCTCATACCCAGGCGCGAATGCCCAAGTTGTAGAAGAAACCGTTGCTGCACCAATTGAATCTGTAGTTAATGGTGTCGAGGGCATGCTTTATATGTCTTCAGAAAGTGCCAATAATGGGACATACACGCTAGACATAACCTTTGAAATCGGAACTGACGTTGATATGGCAATGGTAAATGTCCAGAACCGATTGTCTCTGGCCACGCCAAGATTGCCCGAGGATGTCACTCGCTCAGGAATTACAGTACGAAAGCAATCTCCTGAATTTTTACAAATGGTATCTTTTACATCGCCAAATGGAACCTACGATCAATTGTTTCTTAGCAATTTCATCAGTTTAAATGTAAACGATGTACTTTCCAGGGTCCCAGGTGTCAGCCAGGTTTCTATTTTTGGCGCCCAAGATTATTCGATCCGGATTTGGCTAAATCCAGACAAAATGGTGGATTTAGCCATCACCACTGAAGATGTGACCGCTGCTATCCGCGATCAAAATATACAAGCTGCAGCCGGGCAAGTTGGGCAACCACCCTTGGCTCCCGATCAACAATTCCAATACACCATTCAAGCCAAAGGACGGCTTTCTGAAGTATCAGAATTTCAAGATATTATTATCCGGGCACAAGCAGATGGCTCTACTGTAAAAATGGAAGACATCGCACGCGTAGAGCTGGGCTCCCAAACGTTTAATGTTCTTTCTCGTTTGAATGGATCCCCAGCTGTTAATTTCGCTGTATATCAGCTGCCAGAAGCCAACGCACTGGAAGTTGCACAGGGTATCGAGACGACTCTGAAACAGCTGGCAGAACGATTCCCTGAAGATGTTGAGTATGCCTTGCCTTACGATTCCACTCGATTTATCAATAACTCTTTGACAGAGCTCGTTCAAACGCTGTTTATTGCTTTGAGTTTAGTCATATTGGTGGTTTACGCTTTTATTCAAGACTGGCGTGCCACCTTGATCTCAGCACTGGCAATTCCTGTATCACTGATCGGAACCTTTGCTGTTTTGCTGGTGATGGGTTATTCCATCAACACTTTGTCATTGTTTGCATTGGTGTTGGCGATTGGTATCGTCGTAGATGATGCAATTGTAGTGGTAGAAAATGTCCAGCGTCATCTACAGGAAGGATTACCCCCCGGGGATGCAACCAAAAAAACAATGACCGAAGTCACTGGTCCTGTTATTGCCACTACATTGGTTTTATTAGCGGTATTCGTGCCAATCGCTTTTCTAGAAGGTATTTCAGGCCAGCTCTATCGGCAGTTTTCTGTAACAATTGCCATAGCGGTTTCTATTTCATCGCTCACAGCTTTAACCTTGAGTCCCGCTTTATGCGCCATGATGCTTAGAAAGCAACAGGCACGTCCGTGGTTTGCGCTACGTTGGTTTGAAAAGATTTTTGGAAAAGTCTCCGAAGGTTATCTATTTTGCGTAAAAATTGTTGTAAGGCGATTAGTACTGACAGCACTACTTTTACTAATCATTACAGGCGGTGCATATTGGGTATTCAAAAACACGCCAACAGGATTTATTCCTCAGGAAGATCAGGGCATTATTTTTGTCGACATTCAGCTGCCTGATGGCGCTTCTTTGAACAGAACCGACAACGTGGTTAAACAAGTCGATGCGTTACTCTCCAACCTTCCAGGCGTAGAGGATATCGTTTCTTTAGCAGGGATTGGATTGCTGAGTGGTGTCAAATCAAACTCAGGAATGGTGATCAGTATTCTCAAGCCTTGGGATGAACGCACATCACCCGAGTTATCCAGTGATGCACTTATTGCACAAATATGGGGCATGATGGCACAAATTCCCGGTGCCAATTTGATCGCCTTCACTCCCCCACCTATCAGTGGGTTAGGCAGTACCGGGGGGTTTGAATTTCAACTCCAGGATAAAAGAGGCGGCGACCCTCAAGATCTTTCTGCAGCAATGCGTGGCTTTTTAATGGAAGCCAATCAAGATGCTCATTTGCAAAATGTGTACAGTACGTTTCGCGCGGATGTTCCACAGATAAAACTGGAAATAGACCGCCTGCAAGCAAAAGCGCTGGGCATCCCCGTGCGAGAGATATTTTCAAGCTTACAGACACAACTGGGCTCTCTCTATGTCAACGATTTTAGTAAGTTTGGTCGGGTTTATCGGGTAATCCTACAGGCCGAAGCACCTTATCGGGACAATGCTGATGATATTGGGAAAATCTATGTACGAAGTTCAGAAGGCATTATGGTTCCTCTTCGGACATTAACAAAAACATCCTCGATGTTGGGTTCTGATAGCCTCACACGTTTTAATATGTATCGTTCCGCACAAATCAATGGAAGCCCTGCCCCTGGATTAAGTTCCGGGCAGGGCATATCCGCAATGGAACAACTTGCAAAGCGAGTGCTTCCAGATGGAACAGAGTTTGAATGGTCTGGTATGTCATTTCAAGAAGTTCAGACAGGCTCTCAATTACCCATCATATTTGGCCTGGCTTTAATATTTGTTTTCTTGTTTTTAGTAGCCCAATATGAAAGCTGGTCTATCCCTTGGGGAGTCATACTTTCCGTTCCAATCGCCTTGGCAGGCGCGCTCATTATGATGTGGGGGATGGGGAATGTTTTGGATATTTACGCCCAGATTGGTCTCGTCATGTTGGTCGGTATGGCTTCAAAAAACGCAATCCTTATCGTCGAATTTGCTAAAGTGCAAAGAGAGAGTGGGTTGTCGATAGTTGAAGCAGCCATCAAATCCGCCCAACTCCGTTTTAGAGCAGTCATGATGACTGCGATTTCCTTCATTCTCGGTGTGCTCCCATTAGTCGTCGCATCAGGCGCAGGCGCAGCAAGTCGTCAATCACT
>JACDJA010001687.1_pt1 | contig 17741 bp, 18 predicted proteins | sample 7449241 | NCBI WGS metagenome assembly JACDJA01 (sample SAMN14253289, study PRJNA609438) | sludge metagenome | isolation source: initial anaerobic sludge | collected 2018-12-20 | reverse complement strand
CCTCCAGCTACATAATAAGCAACCAGTATTCCTACTGCGATAACTACTATCGGAGCTGCTGTGGACATCATTCCAACAGACAGTCCTCCAATTATATTTGTAGATGCTCCAGTCTCTGATTCTTTAGCAATTCTCTTGACTGGGCCATAATCTGCTGATGTGTACATTTCTGTTATTCTAGCTATAGCTAGTCCTACAACAAGTCCTGCTACAATTGCAACAAATGGGCTAAAGCTTCCCAATATAGCTTGGCTTAAAATTGCAGCTACAGCCATTGTTATAAGTGAGCTTACAAGAGTTCCTTTGTTGAGAGACTTTTGTGGGTCTGCATCACCTTTTACAAAGAATGCACCAATAATTGAAGCAAGAACGCCTACTGCTGACAATCCAAGAGCAAAGAAAACTCCTTTTTCGCCATAAGCAACCAGACCAAGTGTAATTGCTGAAATAATTGCTCCAACATAAGATTCAAAAAGGTCTGCTCCCATTCCCGCTACGTCACCAACGTTATCTCCAACGTTGTCAGCTATAACAGCTGGGTTTCTTGGGTCGTCTTCTGGAATTCCAGCTTCAACTTTACCTACTAAGTCTGCTCCTACGTCGGCAGCTTTTGTATATATACCTCCGCCAACCCTTGCGAACAGAGCTATTGATGAAGCTCCAAGACCAAATCCTGTGATTATTGCAGGATCCTTAAAAACGATGTACGAAATGCTGATCCCCATGATTCCTAGTCCGACGACGCTCATTCCCATAACAGCTCCGCCAGAAAATGCTACGTTGAGAGCCTTTGTCATTCCGCTTTCCATTGCTGAATTCGCAGTACGAACATTGGCTTTAGTCGCAACTTTCATTCCAAAATATCCTGCAAGAATAGAAAAAGATGCTCCAAAAATAAAAGTAATAGCCGTAGTAATGTTGATTAAGAATGCGAGTACTACAAAAAGACCGACTACAAAAATTGCTAATGACTTGTACTGCCTCGACAGAAACGCCATTGCGCCCTCTTGAATATATGTGGAAATTTCCACCATACGCTCATTTCCAGGGCTGACTTTGTCGATTGTAGATGCTTTGTATAGTGCAAATAACAAAGCAACCACCCCTGTTAAAGGAGCGGCAATCAAAACAAAATTCATTTTACCTTCCTCCTTAATTAGCTGCCAATGCTATAGCAGATATTATAAACACTACTGCAGATACAATAGTGATTTTTCTCAATATAGCTTCTTTGCTTGTTCCAATATTTTTACCAAACAGAGCTTCAGCAGATCCCCCGCCCATTGCTCCAAGGCCTTCGGATTTGCTGTCCTGCAAAACTATGCTAACAATCAGAGTAATACTCGAAATAAGCATCAAAACAGAAAAAATAGTAGACATGCCCACACCCCCCAAAACAGTTTGTAAATCTCATTTCAGTGTCTATAACATTAACATTTTAACATAGCCATATCTTAAAAGCAATGTCAAAAGTCGCTACTTCTCTTTTTTTGACACTTTGGACAAATACCTCTAAGTTCCAATGAATGCTCCATGATTTTATAGCCTGTTGACATTTCCAGTTCACTTTCATATTCCATTAGAGGACATCCTTTCACCGGAATTATTTCATTGCATTCTATACATATAATATGGTGTTTATGCTCATTTCGGTTAAGCTCGTAGGTGAATCTGCCGTCTAAATTTAGATTGGATTTGAGCAATATATCCTTCTGAGTCAACGCATCCAAAACCCTATATATAGTTGACAGATTTATGCTCATCTTTTCTTTTTTAACGACAATACCATATATTTCATCCGCTGAAACAGGAACAAGTGCATTTGAAAGAACCGATAGTATTTCAACTCTTTGTCTGGTCACTTTTATTCCCTTTTTCTTCAGTAAATCAATAGCCTCTTCTCTTCTCATATCACTGCCTCCCTGCTATAAGCGGCTTTATCAAAAAAGCCATCACAAAAAACAATGCATTCACCATTACAATACTTGCTCCCGAGGGAAAATCCAAAATATAAGACCCAAAAACTCCAATAATTACCGCCAACACGGAGATTATCGAAGTAAATAAAATAGTCTGTTTAAAACTTCTTGAGAGCTGCAGTGCAGTAACCGTAGGGAAAACTACCATACTTGAAATCAAAAGAGTCCCTACTACTCTGATGCCCAATACTATAGTTACTGATGCCAGTACTGCAATCATATAGTTCATCATTTTTGTCTTTATCCCAATGACACTGGCAAATTCTTCATCATGGGTTACAGCAAATAGATCGTTGTAGAAAAACAAGACCAGTGCTATCACCATAATAGCTAGTACAACTGACAAATACATGTCAAATTCTCTAATAGCAAGTATGCTTCCAAATAGGTAGCTAAAAAGGTCTACGTTAAAGCCACCGGCTATGCTCGATATCAGAACTCCAAGAGCAACTGAGAACGAAGACACAAGACCTATTGCAGCATCTCCATGAAGCCCTGCTTTTTCATTGAGCTTCATTATAAAAAGTGAAGCAAGGATTACTATGGGAATTGACACCAATAGGGGAGAAGCTCCCAATAGAAGCGCTATTGCAACAGTTGCAAAACTCACATGACCAAGCCCGTCTCCTATCATAGAATACCTTTTTAAAACTAAAAATACTCCCAATATTGAGCTGCTAAGAGCAATGAACACACCTGCGATAATTGCTCTTTGCATAAAGCTGTATTTTAATGCCTCTTTAATTAAAACAAGTACAGTATCCATTATTCCACCTCTTAATGTATATGGTCATAGTCAGAGAATTCACTTGTAGCCCCAAAGTATTCAAGTCTTCTGTCGAGAAGCATTATTTTATCTGAACACTTCCTGATTGAATTCAGATCATGAGAAACCAGGAGTATCGCTGTATTGCTATTTTCATTTATATCTTTTATCAACATGAAAAAATCGTTTCTTACTTTTGGATCAAGGGCACTTGTCGGTTCATCCAAAATCAATAATTTAGGGCTATTTACCATCGCCCTGGCTAGAAGTACTCTCTGCTGCTGTCCACCGGACAAATCCCCAATTTTCTTGTGTTTCAATTTTAAAATATCTAAACGACTTAGAATGTCATCTATTAATATTTGATCCTCTTTGGTTATCCTCTTAGGAAATTTCTTAGTTCCTAGAAGCCCTGTTCCAACTATTTCATGCACTTCTGCCGGAAATAGAAGGTTCCCAGTTACTGCAACCTGTGGCAGGTAGCCCACAGCAGTTCTCCCGTTAGTTCCTTCATAGTGAGTTATTTCACCAGAACCTACGGCAACAAGCCCTAAAAGTGCTTTTACAAGAGTGGTCTTGCCCGAGCCATTAGCTCCGACAAGACCTATATAATCTCCTTCATAAATTTCAAAGCTAATGTCCTTAAGGACATTTTGTTGTCCATAAAAGACATTTATCCTCTTAACTTCAATAAGTTTAGTCATTATATCCCAACCCTGTTTTTAAATTTTCGAGATTTTCATACATAAAATCTACGTAGCTTTTGCCTGACTCCAGTTCATTTTGAGATACGTTGTGTACTCCATGTAACATAAGCATCTCTGCCCCACTCTCTTCTGATATAATTCTTGCTACTTTTGGATCTATCAGTTCCTCATAGAATATAGCCTTTGCACCTGTCTCTTTTATAGTATCTATAAGTTCTGATATGCTTTTTGGAGTAGGCTCAGCATTTGGTGAGAATCCTTCATAAGGTGACATACTTATCAAACCGTAACGGTGTGCAAAGTATCCAAAAGCAAAATGACCACCTGACAGTATTGTTCTGGATTCCATTTTTTCAATTGCGTTTCTGATATCCTGATCAAGTTGAGAAAGCTCTGATTTCAGCCTGTCAGCGTTCTCAGTGTAATAGTTCGTATTTTGGGAGTCAAGATTTAATATGGCTTGAAGAATATCTTCAATCATTACTGATGCAAGATTTGGATCTGTCCAGTAGTGAGGATCTTTTGCATGAGAATCATCTTCAGTATGTTCGTGATCTGAGTCCATAAGCTCTATGCTTTTAGAGAGATCTATTACAAGTACACCCTCTGCTTCCAGATTTTGAATCATATTGACAGCCCAAGGCTCCATATCTTCACCTGTGTAAAGGAATAGTTCCGATTTATTCATCTGAATAACATCCATAGGTGTAGGTTCATATGAATGAGGCTCGACCCCGGGTGGTAGGATAAGTTTTACATTAATTTTATCTCCCCCGATGGTTCTGGCAAAATCATATTGTGGAAAAAGAGTAGCAACTACGGTTATCTTCCAATCGACAGAATCGTTGTCGTCTCTTTGATTTATCTCATCTTTTGCACAACCCGAAATAAATAACAGCATTAATATAATGATTAAAGTAATTAATAGTATGAGTTTCTTACTAAATTTCATAGCTAACCTCCTCGTCAATTCCTTAAAAGTATACCCTGCAATAATAAAATAAAACGCAAATGCGAATTATTTGCATTTGCGTTTTATTTTGCTCTCAAAATTTTGCTTTGTCAAACGATTATTTTAAGTTGTAAAAAGTAGACATCCCATTGTATTTAGACATTTCACCAAGCTCATCTTCAATTCTCAATAGTTGATTGTATTTTGCAACTCTGTCAGTCCTCGAAGGGGCACCTGTTTTTATTTGCCCTGCATTTGTTGCCACAGCAAGATCTGCGATTGTTGAGTCCTCTGATTCCCCCGATCTGTGTGATATTACAGTCGTATACCCATGAGTCTTAGCCAGTTCGATTGCATCTAGCGTCTCTGTTATGGTACCTATCTGATTTAGCTTAATGAGGATTGAGTTTGCAACTTCAGTTTCAATTCCTCTTTTTAATCTCTGGGTATTCGTTACAAACAGATCATCTCCAACTATCTGGATTTTTTCGCCCAGTTTTTGAGTCATAAGACTCCAACCATCCCAGTCGTCTTCGTCTAAACCATCTTCTATTGAGATTATTGGATATTTAGAAACGAGATCCTCATAGTAACTTACCATCTCTTCTGAAGTCAAAAGCCTACCTTCACCTTTAAGATTGTATACTTTTGAATTATCATCATACATTCCTGAAGCTGCTACATCCAGAGCAAGTACAATATCTTCCCCAGGCTTGTACCCAGCTTTATTTATGGCTTCAACTATCGTAGCAAGAGCTTCTTCATTACTTGATAAATTAGGTGCAAAGCCTCCTTCATCACCAACTGATGTACTTAAGCCTTTTGACTGCAAAACTGCTTTTAGGTTGTGGAATATTTCTGCTCCCATCCTAAGTCCTTCTCTAAAGTTGTCTGCTCCTACGGGCATAACCATAAATTCTTGAATGTCTACATTGTTGTCTGCGTGTTCTCCTCCGTTTAGAATATTCATCATAGGCACAGGAAGCGTCTTAGAATTTACACCACCCAAATACTGATACAGTGGAATACCTAGTTCATTGGCAGCGGCCCTTGCAGCAGCCATGGATACTGCCAAGATTGCATTAGCCCCAAGTTTTCCCTTATTATCTGTATTGTCTAGTTCAATAAGAATCTGGTCAATCAGTACCTGATCAAAAACTTCAAGTCCAATTATTTCATCAGCTATAATACTATTGACATTGTCTACGGCATTGAGAACTCCTTTACCAAGGTATCTAGAATTATCTTTATCCCTTAATTCTACTGCCTCATATATTCCAGTTGAAGCCCCTGACGGAACAATTGCTCGTCCAAATCCTTCTGCTTCAGTCCATAACTCCACTTCAACAGTTGGGTTTCCCCTGGAGTCCAGTACCTCTCTTGCATATACATCTGTAATTAGGCTCATATAACCACTCCTCTATTTTTTAATTATTAGTGAATCCCCAGTCATATCAGAAGGCTTTTCAAGACCCAAAAGATCTAATATTGTCGGTGCAATGTCGGCTAATATCCCCTCTCTCAAATTCAAATGTCCCTCACCAGCTATTAAAAGAGGAACTTTATTTGTAGTATGAGCAGTAAATGGTCCCCCATTCGCTTCATCTAAAAGTTTTTCAGCGTTTCCATGGTCGGCAGTCACGATTACTCTACCGCCTCTATTTAACATCAAATCAACGATTTCACCCATACATTCATCTACAGTTTCAACTGCTGTAACAGCAGCTTCTATAACTCCTGTATGTCCAACCATATCAGGATTTGCAAAGTTTAGAATAATCAAATCATATTTCTCTGATTCTATTCTCTTTATTATCTCATCTCGAACTTCAAAAGCACTCATTTCAGGTTTTAAATCGTAAGTTGCAACCTTCGGTGATGCAATCAGCGCTCTATCTTCATTTTTGAATGGAATCTCTCTTCCACCATTAAAAAAGAATGTCACATGCGCATATTTTTCTGTTTCTGCAATTCTCAACTGAGTAAGTCCTTTTTCAGAAACGTATTCACCTAATGTGTTTTCAAGATTTTCGTTTTGATATGCGACATGAACGTTTTCTATTGTTTTATCGTATTCGGTCATGGTCACATAATACGTTTTTACTATCTTCTTTCTTGTAAACCCTTCGAACTTTTCATCGACAAAAGCCCTTGTTATTTGTCTTGCACGGTCTGGTCTAAAGTTAAAAAATATTATTGAATCGTTATTGTTGACCAAACCTACAGGATTCCCATCTCTTACAATTACAGCAGGAATCATGAATTCGTCGGTGATATTTTTAGCATAAGAGCTTTTAACTGCCTCCACAGGATTTTCAAACTCTTCTCCCTTGCCTATAGTCATGGCATCATATGCTAATTCTATTCTATCCCATCTCTTATCTCTATCCATAGCGTAGTATCTTCCCGAGACAGTTGCAATAATACCAACACCTATATCATCAATAAAATCTTGTAATTCTCGTACATGCTTTTCTCCAATTTTGGGAGGTACATCCCTGCCATCCAGTATTACATGGACAAAAACCTTACTCATTCCCTTATGTTTCATAAGCTTGAGTAATGCATAAATATGCGTGTTGTGACTGTGAACACCTCCATCAGACACCAAGCCAATCAGATGGATAGCTGAATCATTTGTCTCTGCGTTTTCAATTGCACTTAGGAAAGCTTCATTTGCAAAAAAACCTCCATCTTCAATATCTTTGGTTATTCTGGTTAGATCCTGATATACAATACGACCAGATCCAATATTCAAATGCCCAACCTCAGAATTACCCATCTGGCCTTCTGGAAGTCCAACAGATAGTCCGCTTGCATTAATCTCAGTATGCGGCCACTCCTTCATCAATTTATCCATATTGGGGGTTCTGGCTAATTTTACAGCATTACCAGGATAATCCTTTCCTATCCCATATCCATCTAAAATCATTAACAGTACAGGTTTTCCTGTCATTAAAAGTCCTCCATTTTATAGTTGACAAGCCTCTCAAAGTCAGTAGCCTTAAGGCTGGCACCTCCTACTAAAGCACCATCGATATCTTTCATATTCATCAACTCAACAACATTATCTGGTTTGACACTGCCTCCGTACAATATTCTGACTGACTGTGCAGTTTCATCCCCACTTTGACTCTCTAATGTTTTACGAATATGTTCACACATTTCCTGTGCCTGTTCTGAGGATGCCGTGATACCTGTTCCAATTGCCCATATTGGTTCATAGGCTATGACCAGTTTTTTCAGTTCATCTTTCGAAATCCCATCAAGTGCTTTTATAGTCTGTTCTTTGATGACCTCATGGTGAATGTTATTCTCTCTTTGGCTTAAAGTTTCACCAACGCAGACAATAGGTATAAGACCATGATCCAAAGCAGAGATAATCTTTTTATTCACCGTTTCATCGGATTCGCCAAAATACTGTCTGCGTTCTGAGTGCCCGATGATTACATAATCAACATTCAGTTCATTCAGCATCAATGGTGAAATCTCACCTGTATAAGCTCCTTTTTCCTCCCAATGAAGATTTTGAGCGCCAACTCTTATTCCTGAACTCTCAGTCAGTTTTTTAGCTCTCTCAAGCGAAGTAAACGGTGTACATATAACTGCTTCTACACTTTCATCCAGTTTGAATTGAAGAATTTCTGAAATCAGTACTTCTGACTGAGAAATTGTATTATTCATTTTCCAATTACCTGCTATTATCGGTTTTCTCAACAAATCTACCTCCTCATTCACTAATTGCAGCTATTCCAGGGAGAATCTTTCCTTCAAGCATCTCCAAAGATGCACCGCCTCCAGTGGAAACATGGGTGATTTTATCAGCAAGACCTGCTTTTTCAACTGCAGCAGCCGAATCTCCTCCCCCAACGATTGTAATTGCACCTGAATCGACCAGGGCTTGTGCAATTGCATAGGTACCCTTATTGAAATTGTCCATTTCAAATACGCCCATAGGTCCATTCCAAATTATTGTCTTAGCTTCCTGTACTACACTCTTAAAGAGATCTATAGACTCGGGCCCTATATCAAGACCCATCATATCACTAGGAATTTTTTCTACTGATACGGCAAAGTGTTCAGAATCATTTTTAAATTCTTTTGCAACCATAATATCGATTGGGAGTATTATTGCAACCCCATGTTTTATAGCCTTATCCATCAAATCTTTTGCCAAAGAAATTTTGTCTTCCTCAAGTAGAGATTTTCCTATTTCGTGTCCATTGGCTTTTAGAAAAGTAAAAGCCATTCCGCCACCAATTATTATGGCGTCGACTTTTGAAATCAAATTTTCAATTACTCCTATTTTATCAGAGACCTTTGCTCCTCCAAGAATTGCAACAAATGGTCTTTCAGGCTCTTCCAATGCTTTTCCCATCACACTGATTTCTTTTTCGACTAAAAAACCTACTGCTGAAGGAAGGTATTTCGAGACTCCTACATTGGATGCATGAGCTCTGTGAGAAGTTCCGAAAGCATCGTTAATATATAATTCTGCCAATGAAGCCAGATCTTTTGCAAAGCTATCATCATTCTTTTCTTCTTCACTTCTAAACCTGGTGTTCTGAAGCATCATTATCTGTCCTGGCTGAAGATTTTTAGCATCAGTCACTACTTTTTCAGAGACAACCTCATCAACATCTTCAAAGATGATATCCTTGTTTATCAATTCTGATAGTTTTCTTGCAACAGGCTCAAGAGAATATTTATTGTTTGCCTGTCCTTTAGGTCTACCCAGGTGTGACATTAAAATAATTGCAGCACCCTGGTCCAATAAATATTTTAATGTTGGCAAAGAACTTGTAATCCTGGTATCATCAGTGATGTTTGACTTTTCGTCCATAGGTACATTGTAGTCCACTCTGACGAGCACTTTCTTCCCTTGAACTTCCATATCTCTTAAAGTTTTTTTACTCATCAAAATATACACCTTCTTTGAATTATTTGAAATGCTGACCAAAAACAGGCCGGGCCTTTAGGCCCAGCCAATTTGCCTTTACCACTTAGCAGCCATAAGGCTTGCAAGGTCTACTACTCTTCTGGAATAACCCCACTCATTATCGTACCAAGAAACTACTTTAACCATATTGTCGATTACCATCGTCGAATCAGCATCTACTATGGAAGATCTTTCATCTCCTTGGAAATCTTTAGATACCAATGGTTCTTCGCTGAAACCCAGTATTCCTTTTAGTTCGCCTTCACTTGCATCCTTCAAAAACTTGTTGACCTCTTCTTTAGTAGTGGGTCTGTCAACTTCAAATACTACATCGACAAGTGAAACTGTAGGCACAGGGACTCTAAGAGCAAAACCATTTAACTTACCTTTAAGCTCTGGCAGAACTAGCGAAACAGCTTTTGCAGCTCCAGTTGTTGTCGGTATTATATTCTCAGCTGCAGCTCTCGCCCTTCTAAGGTCTTTATGCCTCCTGTCGTGAATCATCTGGTCGTTTGTATATGCGTGAACAGTAGTCATCAATCCTTTTTTTACTCCTAGGTTCTCAAGGATTACTTTTGCTACAGGAGCCAGACAGTTTGTAGTACATGAGGCGTTTGAAATTATAACGTGTTTTTCGGGGTCATAAAGTTCATCGTTGACACCTAGAACTATTGTAATGTCCTCATCTTTTGCTGGAGCCGTTATCATAACTTTCTTAGCTCCAGATTCTACGTGTTTCATAAGGTCTTTCTTTTCCTTAAAAGCTCCGGTAGAATCTATGGCAAGATCTACACCTAATTCTTTCCATGGAATTTCGGCTGGGTCACGGTAAGCAACTACAGGAATTTTCTTTCCATTTATGATAAATCCTTCATCATAGGTTTCTATTGTTCCCTTAAACTTTCCATAAATACTATCCCATTTAAAAAGATGTGCCAGGTCAGGAATGTTCCCTGAAGCATTAATTGCTACAATTTCAAAATCTTCAACTTTTTCCTCAGCCCAAATTCTTACCACGTCTCTACCAATTCTACCAAAACCACTTAGTCCAACTCTTAATGTCATATCAATTCCTCCTTAATATTTAATAACTGCAAAATTTTATTAGCCACAGCTTCATCGATAACAAGTGATATTTCCTTTCTTATCGATGAAACCGAGATTATTGCTTCTGCTTTGTCTTCACCACCTGCTACTCCGATAACATCTTCTACCCTCCTGTAGTCATCCAGCGAAAGGCCAGCCGTCTTATATTCCCAAATTTCTTTGCCCGAAATATCGAAGTAGTGGCCAAAGGCTTCTGATACAGCTTTTTTCTCCATTAGCTCTAAAAACTTACCTTCATCTAACTGCCGCCTTCTTGCCATTGTATCCGCTCTACCGATTCCAAAAAGTAAAATCCTCATGTTAGTTATAAGAGTCAAAACTTCTTTTATCTCTGCATTATTTAATGCCAATTCCATCGCCCTATCACCCATACTGTCAGGAATGTAAAGCAATCGATACATGGACTTTAGTTCCCCCGCAATCTTGGCTGCTATTGAGTTTGACTGCGTATATATATCGGTACCAAGTCCACCTCTGGCTGGGACTATTGTTACGTCGGGAAACTTTCTATCTGAAGGTATTTCTTGTGCAACCGTCGACATAGTCGTCCCACCAGTAACACCTACTATATCCCTTGGTAGGAGATTCTTTACCAGCCTCTTTGCAGCGATTTTACCCATATCCTTTAGTACCAGTTCTTCAACCTGAGAATTTCCTGGTACTACTATTACCTCTTTGACCTTCAGTGCTTTTCTAACTCTGTCAGTCAGGAAAGGTATTCCCTTAATTTCCTCATATATTCCACGAAACTCATTTAGTATCTTGGTTCCATAATCTGTAACATACATACCCAGATTGTCTGAATTTAATAAACCTTTACCCTTCAGAATATCTAGTTCATTCCTTATAGTTCGTTCTGGTAATTGTAGTTCTGTGGACAGCATTCTCCTGCCAACAGGCTGCCTAAAAGCGATTGTCCGTAATATTGAATATCTTCTTTCAAACAATTCTATAGCTTCTGGAACCAGAATACTCATTCTATTAATTGTAGTTATAGTATCACCTCCGGTTATGGGCTGTATTTGTCCCGGCATTATATCATTTGTCCCGCCCTGAGTAAAAAAATATCCTATAGAAAGTATATCAAAGAGCTTTCATTATTTCAAGTCATCAAACTTAATATCTTCGTCTGACTGTTGAGGAAGGAATATTCATCTCATCTCGATATTTAGCTACAGTTCTTCTGGAAATCTCTACTCCTCTGCTTTCCATCATTCCTGCTATTTGTTGGTCACTTAATGGTTTCTTTGAGTCTTCTTCGGCAATTATACTCTTAATGACAGATTTTACGCAAGTTGCAGAAACTTCCCCTTCGGCACCTGTAAGTCCAGTAGTGAAGAAATATTTCAATTCAAATACTCCTCTTGGAGTCTGTACATACTTCCCATTAGTTGCCCGACTGATTGTAGATTCGTGCATATCTATATCTGTTGCAACCTCTTTCAGTGTCAAAGGTACTAGTACCTGCTCACCATGCTTGAAAAATTCTTTCTGATACTTAAGAATAGAATTGATTACTTTTGATAAAGTCTGTCTCCTTTGTTCAATACTCCTAATAACCCAGATTGCAGAGTTAAATTTCTCCTGGAGAAATTCAGAAGTTTTTTCATCAGTCGTCGTCAAAATTAGGTTCTTATAATATTCATTTATATTCAGTCTTGGTCCGGATACTTCGTTTATCGTTACGACGTACTCTCCATCGATTTCTTCTACAGTCGCATCAGGAATAATATACCTAATGTCTTCTCCATCTGAACGAAATGTCCTTCCGGGTTTTGGTTCAAGTGATTTTATCGTATCAGCATAATCCTGCACAGTTTTTATATTCAAATCCAAATTTTTAGAAATCCTCGACAGTTTGTTGGAAGCAATATCTTCTAAGTAAAGCTCAATAATCTTTACTAGATTTTTGTCTTTAATATCTTTCACCTGAAGATATAGGCACTCTCTCAAATCCCTGGCTCCAACTCCGAGCGGATCGAATGATTGAATTACTGTTAACATCATTTCAACCTCTTCAACAGCAACAGAAAGATATGAAGCAATTTCTGAAACTGGGACTGATAGATAGCCAACATCATTTATATTGTTAATGATATTTTCTGCAATTTTGTATTCTCTTGCACCAATAGTCACAAGATTAAGCTGCTCAATTAAATAATCTTTTAATGTAGGTGTGTAACTTACATAGTTCTCGTAAGAAAAATCTTCTTTACTTCTATCAATTTCAGATCTATAACTGATATCGTCAAAACTTTCGAGAAATTCTTTAAAATCTATGTCTTTGTCTTCTTTAAGATTTTCAATAGTTTGAGAATTGTCATCATTTCTTTCAAGTTCTAAAAGAGGATTTTCCTCCATTTCCTTAGACAAGTACTCTTTTAATTCCAGACTTGAGTACTGGAGCAATTGAATGGCTTGTCTTAATTCTGGCGTCATTATAAGCTTTTGGCTTTGTTCTAATGTTAGATCGTAATTTAGCCTCATTGTTCTCCCCCTCTTTTTAGTCTGCTCCATTATTATATCAAACTTTGAGGTTCGAAACAATTAAACATGCAATTATCATACCAATTTTCCCTAAAAAGATTAAAGGTAAAATTGGACATGAGGCTCATTAGATGAGCCTCATGTCCATAAGTTGTTTTAGCTATATATTAGCAGTTTTCAGTTTGATCTACTGCATATCCAGATTTAGACAATACGCCTACAGCATCGCCAATTTTTGTTTCATTGACCATGACAATCGGTCCTGTACAGCCCATTCCAGATTCAGCATATATTCCACTTTCCCACAGAACTTGTACCGCATCTTCCAGTTCCATAATGTCAATTCCCTCAATAGTACCAGTTACTGGCTCCTTATCAGGAGCTTTAGCTGGTTCCTTTACTTCTTCTTTCTTTGTTTCTTTACTTAAAGAAGCTAGAATTTCTTTTAAGCCAGCTTTATTAGCAGCCTCAAATTCTTGTTTAGCGACTTTTTGAACTTCGCCCTGGACTAGCTCTGCTGCGTAAAGAATCGCATTAGCTACCACTGGAACTCCTGAAGCCCTGGACAAGATCATTACTAATCTATCGTAATCTTCTCCTATTCCAGGCCCGTAACCATATCCAACAGACTCATAGCTTCCTCCGGTCATAAATGAAGAAAATACCTTCATAATAATATTACCTGTGAGTGTATCTGTAACCATAACGTCGGGAGTTCCTGTAAGAAGGTCATTGCCTCTCATAACGGCACCACCGTCAGCTCTTTCTGACTCAGTGATGTTAATCTTGTATCCCTTTGATGAGAGCTCATTAAATGCTCTTTCAACTTGTCTCGCACCGTCTACATTTAATATTCCTACGGTTGGTTCTTTAATCCCCAAAGCTTTAGCAGCTATTATGCCATATATTCCGTTTTTGACCATCGCCTCAACTCGGTGAGCTGATGACGTACCCGTTGTGGTTGCGATAATCATGTCACGACCTCTGCCTGGTGTTGTCACTCTTCCGACAGTTGATACCCCTATAGGGAAATTATAGTGCAGAGTCACACAAGCATCTAATTCACCTGAGTCGAGAAGTCTTTCCATTTCACTATATCCCTGATCCTCAGTATCTACAATAATCTGTGTGAGGGATGAATCAGTTTTAGGTCCAATTAGAACGACTTCCAATGCCTGAGATTTCTTTTGAGCCATCTCGGCGCCTTTAACCATATTTTCCACTCCCAGTTCACTGCCGAAAGTGGTTAACCCAACTCTTACCTTCGCGCCAAATGTGCCTGTTTCCATAGCATCAGCAATTTCATTAAAGATACTGCCTACCATTTTTTTAACGTTATCTGTTGCCATTTTATCACCTCTATCCTTGCAAAAGATTTGAAGCAAGCTCTCTCATGGCTTCGGCTACCAGGCTTCTAACCTCGTCTTGAGAAATACCTTTACTTTCCTCTGCAATTCCATGATTTTTCTCCATAACTATTGAAACACCGTCAAACAGGTTGGTCATCCTGCCTAGGAAAAGGCTTCCTTTTCCTACAATCATAGCTCTACTTATTTTCCCATTTTCGATGTCCTCTTTAGCAAATCCAACGTAAGGAACTCCTGATGGTATATGCCCCTGAGTTGGTGCCCATCCTTCCATACCATGTTTCACAATAAAATCGTTAATATCTCCCCTGTCCAATTCTCCTCTCTTTACACCGAGGGCTGCAATCATTTTATAGTTTGCATTTGGAACATCACCTGCACCTGCAGGTTTTGTAACATCAGGGTTCTGCATTTCAACTGAATACTTATCGATGTCTGTTATTTTCATGTTTCCTCTATCTAAAGGCTCAGTTACCAGCGAAGTAATTACTGCCTGAGGAGATGAGCCAGTTCCTACAGTATGTCTTCCTACTAAGTCAGTCCTCAAAACAGGACTTGAACCATCATTTTCAGAAACTAATACAGCAAATCCGCCAATTACATCTTCGAGTACTGGTAGTCCCTTCTTAACGTGATCCTTTCCATTCATTCCAAGTTTCGCTGTAGAACCTCCGGAAACTACGAGAACATTCTTGAATGTTCCAGCTTTGACCATAGAGGCAGCAGAAATCAATGCATGTGTTGGGGCAGCACAAAATCCTCTTACATCTGAACCTGAAGCACTGGTAAATCCGGCTACTTCTGCGATTGCTTTAGCAAAGTTGCCGCCTCCACGCTGATTCATGTCTCCACAGGCTTCTTCAGAGCACTCAAGAACATACTCGACTATCGTAGGATCAATACCTGTATTCTTAATCAGGTGAAGTGCTGCAAGAACTCCCGAAGCTTTTGATACCAGATTCTCATATATTACATGTGCGTTCAAGTTTACATCGACGTCATGAGCTCTCTTAACGCAACCAACTACGTTCCCGTCAAGATATATCTCTTCTGCACCCTGTTCATCTATAAGTTTATTTATATCGGCAAATTCTTCTCCATCTTTTAACCTTGAAATTAAATCGTCGTTAATTAATGGATGATTTATTAATTTTTCTCTAATTTCAGCCGTTATTTCCTTAGATAGTTTTACCAGGTCAAAAGCGTCAACAATTTTAATAAGCCCTATAAACTCATCTTGTGGCATAATTTCTCCAAATCTGCCATTTCTTCCTGAGCCCGGAACATCTACTTCTACCCACGGCTGAGGTTGAATTCTTAAATCTTCAGGCTCTTTATTCCCAATGTATACCTGATTAGGAAGGTAATTAACAGCTTGATCATAAGTCCTTAAGCTTTGTGGGAGATTCTTAAGATACTCTGAGTTTGGATTAAGATGCCTTTCTGTCGTCTGAGTAGTTCCATTATGAAGAACCATATCCGGTGCATGTACGAGCACATAACTCGTTCCCTTTACTACTGAATAACTCAAAAGAGTCACCTCCATTTAATTTACAGTTTACAAATGGGTGATTGTACAATCACCCATTTGTTTGAGATTATTTTTCGAATACTGTTTGTTCTGTTACTTCAACTGTCAATGCGTTGAGAGCTTTCTCAACCAGTTTTCTTCTCAAAGCCTTTTCCTCTGCAGGATCTAAGGCTGGGTTCCCCAGCGGGTGAGGTATCGCTATTGCTGGTACGATTCTGTTCGCACCTACCGTAAGTGATATTGGTACTACTGTACAAACGTGAACTACAGGCAGCCCTGCTCTTTCTATTTCCTTTACCATTGTTGCACCGCAACGTGTACAGGTGCCTCAGGTAGAAGTCAGGATAACCGCATCTACTCCGTCTGCAACCAGTTCTTTGCTAAATTCTTCAGCAAATTCTTTTGCGTTAGCAACAGAAGTTCCATTTCCGACGGTAGAATAATAGTATCTGTGCAACTTGCCTATCTTACCTTCTTTTTCTAAGTCTCTCATAACATCTACGGGTAATACTCTGTCTGCATCTAAGTTTGCATACACAGGGTCATATCCGCCGTGCGCAGTTTCAAAGGTTTCAACAGTTAAATCAATTACTCCTTCTAAATCATACTTGCCATATTTTGAAGCTGATGAAGACTCTATGTGGTCTGGATTTCCTTTTGGAACTATACCGCCTGATGTTACTAGCGCTATAGTAGCCTTACTTAGGTCCTTAATTGCTGGATTAGGTTCAACTCTGTCAAAGTCAGGCATTGGATACTCAGTTTCAAATTCTTCGCCTTTAAGTTTCTTAAGAAGCATATCAACAGCTCTTTCTGAGCCTCTTTTGTCAGTAAATACATTCTTTCTAATTCCCCTTGGAATGTAACCTTCCTGATCAGGAGCACCAACTGCTTCTTTGTTCATGAGTTTTTTAGCCAGTGGAACCATAGTTGCAACAGCATCTTTCATCCCAACTGCACTATTTTTGGTCGATACGATGTAGATATCTTTCTTGTACATATCCACACCAGGGTTCTCTATATACATACCTGTCAGAGCTGGTATTCCTAATTCTGACTGAACTGCCTCTGTTATGGTACCACAGGCAACCCCATATCTTCCGGCATTAAATGCTGGTCCTGCGATAAACAAATCAGGAGAATATCCCTTTACCATCTCCAAAACGGCATTTTTTGCTTCATCTATGTTCTCTCCAAAATAGCTGTCTCCACAAATTACAGTGGCAACAATCTCTGCTTCTCCGCCAAAACCAGCTTGGATTGCAAGGCCAGGTCCCATAGCTCCTTCGCGGACCTCAGGTTTGTGGTCGGCCTTTTCCTCTCCGCCAATACCGGCAAAGAACTGGTTAATATAGTGAACTATTCTAATTTTTCCCATTTGGTTACCTCCTCTCATATATTTATTGGAGTTAATATTTGGTATGCTCCTGTCTCATGGAACTTACTTCTGCCACGATGGCATCTACGTCAAGAACCATTTCCATCATACCAATCTGATCGTCATATACTCCTGCATCTACAGATTCTTTGAATTCTGGTTCTACTGCATGATACACTCTGAGTCCCAACGGAACTCCTGCTAATGGACCTGCGAATGTAGGGTCTCCTGCTGTTACTGTCTCAGCGGCTAATCCTGCTGATTCAGCTTCTGCTCCTCCGATTAGTACGACTACGTTCTCTGCTCCGTACTTTTCTGTGAGGTCTTTTACCCTTTTCTGATTCTCAAGATCCATCGCTCCTGCAGCCGTTCAGACAAAACACTCTGTCGCTGAAAAAACTATTTCTGCAGGTGTGGTCTTTATGCACTCTTCCATAGCTGGCCCTGGTATGCCATCTCTATCTCCTATGACTATTACTTTTGAACTCTCATTGAAGATTGTCACTTGTCCACATCCTCTCTATATAT
>JACDJA010001686.1_pt1 | contig 17741 bp, 16 predicted proteins | sample 7449241 | NCBI WGS metagenome assembly JACDJA01 (sample SAMN14253289, study PRJNA609438) | sludge metagenome | isolation source: initial anaerobic sludge | collected 2018-12-20 | reverse complement strand
GAAACACCCATGCCCTGATTTCAAAGGGATTGAGACCTCTCTTTCGCTTTATTAATTGCGAATATTTCTTCGAAACACCCATGCCCTGATTTCAAAGGGATTGAGACACGCTATCGCTGGAGGTATTGCTCCTGTACCTACGAAACACCCATGCCCTGATTTCAAAGGGATTGAGACAGTATTAAATTCCAGTTTCTTATCCATAATTACTGAAACACCCATGCCCTGATTTCAAAGGGATTGAGACAGATGTTGTTGTTTGGCTTGATAGTGACATGAAAAGAAACACCCATGCCCTGATTTCAAAGGGATTGAGACATGATCCAGATGTGGCATTAAACAGCCTCAATAGGAAACACCCATGCCCTGATTTCAAAGGGATTGAGACATATCGCACGACCATGCATCGTGCCCTGCGGCTGAGAAACACCCATGCCCTGATTTCAAAGGGATTGAGATTGGCATACAAGCCGGTATTTGTTTTCCTCGTCATCACGAAGCCGTCAGGCTATGGTGATCCACTACCACCGCTACCACTTCACTGGATTGCTTCACTCCTTGGGTGTGTGCAAAAGCAAGGGCAGTGAACTGGGTTGCTACGTCAGCCTGGCCACTACCTGCTTTCCGCTGCATTATGCTTGTGGGCGCAGTCGCAGTTAAAGGCTGGTTTGCTCACAATGGCACGTCAGCTCACCAAGACAAGACGCTGTATGCTTGGCTTCGCACGGTTCATTCCCCATACCCCCCCTGCACAACTGTAAAATTACAGAATTACGCAGAAGTCTTTTTGTAAAAAAGACTGTTATCTTGGACAAGGAGTTTTCGTAATGGATAAAGCAATATATAAAGAAAGGTTTCCGGATTTCTTTGCTGATGCGCCGGCTGTAACCCTACGCGATCCGCTGGCACAGTTTCTCGGCACAGCACGTGACGGGATTATGGAATACCGGTATGCCGATGCGGTACGGTTGGCAGGGCATTCCTGCCCGACAGTAGCTGGTACCTGGTTGATGACGCTACATGGTCTGCGTGCGCTGTACGGGAATGAATTACCGGTACGCGGTGAAATTGAAGTCTACATGGCTGATGCACGTGATGCTGGTACTACCGGCGTCGTGGCTACTGTGGTGCAACTTGTTACCGGCGCAGCACCAGAAACCGGCTTTCATGGTATTGGTGGGCGTTTCGGGCGTGATAATCTACTGCATTTCGATCAGCCCTTACAGGGCGAAATCGGCCTGCGCCGCAAGGATACGGGCGCAGCAGTACAGGTGGTGCTCGATGCTTCCGTCGTGCCCTGGCCGAACGAGATGCGCCAGTTGCTTCCGAAGGCGGTCAATGGACAGGCCAGCTCTGCCGAATTGCAGTGCTTTGGCGAGTTATGGCAGGAACGGGTGCGCCAAATGCTGATTGAGCACGCCGACGATGCCAACCTGGTACAAGTGAATACCTGGGTTGTAAATTAATTGATCCTGCGAGTTATCAATCTTTATCATGTCAGCGTTCGCTCAAAAAACACTCAGGCGCTTCTCAAGGGAATTGAAATGCCGTCGCAGTAGCTCGACCGCAAACATCACCCGTCTGAATTTTTGCGTTACTTGTTATACTGCCTGATAAAAATTAGCGATCAAACTATATCAATGGAGGGATAAATGGACGTTTTGAGTCTGGTGGCAGGATTTTTGCTGGGTGTTGTCGCAACTTATCTGATAAGCGCCTTTCTGTTAAAACCTGGCCTGCAAAAGTCATCCGATGCAGCGACAGGGGCGATTATCACAAGCGATACCCAGAATCTGTTTGATCAATTATGGCAAGCACATGAGCACTTGTTGAACGAGATGAAACAGGATTTGGACAATCCGGATTTCAAGTTTCATCGGGAATTTTATGTGTTAAAGAAAAACTGGTGGGACTGGAACCGCTGGGGATTCCATCGTAAAGGACCCTGCCTTGCCTACTTTATTGATGATCACAACGATTTACTGCCACTGCTTGATGCGCTGACCTCGCACGGATTGATTAGCCAGATAGGGGAAGCTGACAAAAAGTCGGCCAAATTTCAGTTAAGCGAGAAACTGATTGAGCTGCTACACGGGAAAAAGCCAACCAAGCATGCAGCCTGATTGATCCCACATAGTTATATTGTGTTTTACAGACGGTACTCAAAAGCAATGAATGAGCGATTCCTTCACAAGGAACGCGATACTGTCATCCGTCTGTAAAGCCAATACTCGAAAGGAGTAACAAACAGGCTGCCTTTTTTACCAGTACTGCTACTGGATTGCTCCGTACCTGTTGGTGTTCGCAAAAACAGCCACAATAGACAATAGGATCGTAGCAATACCGTCAATCCTGCAGTAACAATTTCTCCAATGTCAACCGGTATATACGAGATAGTCGCTCGATATCCGCAACTTCCACGGATTCATTAATCTTATGAATAGTTGCATTGCGTGGTCCGAATTCGACCACCTGCGAACAGATATCAGCGATAAAACGACCATCGGAAGTACCGCCCGAGGTGGAAAGTTCCGGCTCAACGCCTGTTACTTCGCGAATGGCTGCACTGAGTGCATCGGCCAGTATTCCCTTGGGCGTCAGGTAAGGCTTGCCGGAAAGCTCCCAGACCAGTTCATACTCCAGTCCATGCCGATCCAGAATCTCATGCACGCGCGTCTTGAGTGATTCAACCGTACTGGCGGTAGAAAAACGGAAATTGAACAGCAGATTGACTTCTCCCGGAATAACGTTGGTTGCGCCGGTGCCGCCACGGATATTGGAAATATGCCAGGTGGTGGCAGGGAAATATTCATTGCCATCATCCCATACGGTTTGGGCAAGCTCCGCAATGGCAGGTGCAGCAGTGTGAATTGGATTTCTGGCCAGATGAGGATAGGCAATGTGTCCCTGGATACCTTTAACCGTCAGATTGCCTGACAGACTGCCGCGCCGCCCATTTTTAATAGTGTCCCCTAGCCAGTCTGTACAGGTGGGTTCGCCCACGATGCAATAATCAATCGCCTCTCCGCGTGCCTGAAGGATTTCCACGACTTTAACCGTCCCCTCCACCGCCGGCCCTTCTTCATCCGAGGTAATCAGCAACGCAATCGAACCCTTGTGATCCGGGTGCAACTCAACAAATTCCTCAATCGCAGTAACAAAAGCAGCGATAGAGGACTTCATATCTGCTGCACCGCGGCCATAGAGAAAACCATCGCGGACTGTTGGTGTAAAAGGATCGCTATCCCACTGCGCGACCGGCCCAGTCGGCACAACATCCGTATGCCCGACAAAACATACCAGCGGCCCGTCAATACCTTTTCTCGTCCAGAGATTCTCCACCTCACCAAAGTTTATGGCTTCACTTTTGAATCCCAGTCCGGCCAGCCGGTGAACAAGAATTTTCTGGCAACCGTCATCATCCGGCGTCAGGGAACGACGTGCAATCAGCATCTGGGCAAGTGTCAGGGTACTATTGGGCATGGGAGTTTCCTTGGTTTGAGGTTTGAGGTTTGAGGTTTGAGGTTTGAGGTTTGAGGTTTGAGGTTTGAGGTTTGAGGTTTGAGGTTTAAGTGAAATAATTTGGCAGCAAAATCAGAGTTGCTGAAAAATGCGTAATGCATTACGCCCGCGTGCCCCTCCAAAAAAATCTTTAATAAACGGATGCCGCTCGTTGGCAATAATATCCGGTATCGGCCCCAGCGCGACAATGCTCCGGTTAGCCAGCACAGCCACTCGATCGGAAATTGCAACCAGTGTATCCAGATCATGTGTGACCATGACAATCGTCAGCGCCAGCTCTTCACGCAAAGAGCGTATCAGCTCAACAAAACTTTCACTCAATGCGGGATCAAGGCCGGCAGTTGGTTCATCCAGAAATAACAGCTCCGGATCCAGCGCCAATGCACGCGCCAGAGCAACCCGCTTGATCATTCCGCCTGATAATTCTGCCGGCATCTTGTGAACGTGCTGTGCCTCAACCCCGACCATACCGAGCTTCAGCATGACCAGATCGCGAACCATGGTTTCACTCAATATACGCAACTCCCGCATGGGCAAAGCAATATTGTCAAAGACCGTCAAAGCGCTAAACAGCGCTCCCTGCTGAAACAAGACACCCGAGCGAGTGCGCAGCTCCCTTTCTTTTTCATGGCCGCAATCATAGCGCGTCGCACCTAATACTTTGACGCTGCCTTGTGCGGGGGTGATCAATCCAAGCATCTGGCGCAGTAGAGTGGTTTTGCCGCTACCAGAGCCACCGACCAGTGCCAGCACCTCTCCCTTGAGCACAGTCAGATTGATATTTTCATGAATGACATTCTGGCCGAAGCGAGTAGTCAATCCGGCAATTTCGATAACTGGTTCAGCAGTTGTCATCAGCCTGCAACCCTGATGCCGATACTGGAAAAAGCCACTGCAAAAATGGCATCAATGATGATCACGGCAGTAATCGAAGTCACCACTGAATTGGTAGTGCCTTCTCCCAGGCTTTCGGTATTCGGTTTGATGCGCAGCCCGAAATGACAGGCAATCAGGGCAATTGCCATGCCGCAGACCACTCCCTTGCCCAGTCCTAACCATAAATTAGCGATTGGTACCGCATCGGGCAAGGTAGTCACCGCGTAACGAATACTTAATCCCACTTGCAGATCCGCCGCTAAAAGCCCGCCCAGCAGCGCAACTGAGCTAGTCCAGAGCACGATCAGCGGTAAAGCAAGACTCAGACCGATAATTTTGGACAATACTAGTCGCAGGCTATGAGGAATACCCATTACCGTCAGTGCATCCAGTTCTTCGGTCACACGCATGACCCCCAGCTGGGCAGTCATGGCGGAACCGGAGCGCCCGGCAACCAATATGGCAGCCAGCATTGGACCCAGCTCCCGGATGATACTCATCCCGAGAATATTGACAATGTAGATATCCGCTCCAAGCATATGTAGCTGTTCAGAGGAAAGATAGCTCAGCACAATACCGATCAAAAATCCGACGATGGCAGTAATGCCAAGTGCCTGCGCGCCAGTACGATACAAATTCGCAGAAATTTCCCGCACAGGAATCCTGCTTGGATGGGTCATCAGGTAAACGATATCCAGCACAATCTGGCCGGAAAGGCTAATCATGCCAGCGAGGTGATCAAAAAAACGGAGGAGCTGTTGCCCGAGCAGGGAGACAGGCAAAAACCATTTGCGCTGTGTCGGTTCAGGCAGCGATACCACTTTTTCCAAGCGCTGAAACATTTGTTCTTGCTCGGGGCGCAGCAGCAGATGATCAGGACGCTGCTCGCCCCAAATCTGCCACAACATCACGGCGCCCGCGTAATCAAGCTGGTGGATATTCGTCAGATCCCAGTACAGGCCAGGTTGACTGGCCAGCTGCGCCAGCTCCCTTGCAACTGCGGGTAATGATGGGTTAAGCGAAACGAGGGTATAGCTACCGGTAAGCTGCAGACAGGAATTACCTGCTTCTGTGGTAATAAGTTGATGCCGGGGATTGTGGTCAACCGGCAAATCAAAGGGCATGACTATCCCAATCCATTTTGACTGTTAGCTCCGGTTTTTGCGTTTGTTCTGCGAATCCTGGGCAATCTTTTCCGGCTTTTGGTCATGCCGGTATGCCCAGAACACCAGTGCGACACCGGCTGCAATCATCGGCAGTGATAACCACTGACCCATACTAATCCCCAGGGTCATGACGCCGAGAAAACCGTCATCCGGTTCGCGAAAGAATTCGCAGAATGAGCGAAAAACGCCATAACCAATCATAAACATTCCGGAGATAGCACCCAGTGGTCTTGGTTTGGCTGAATAAAGCCACATCAGAATGAAAAATGCCAACCCCTCCAATGCAAATTCATATAGTTGAGACGGATGACGTGGCAGATTGTCTACATACGGGAAAATCATCCCCCAGGGCACATCCGTTGGTCGTCCCCATAATTCCCCGTTGATGAAATTACCAATACGTCCGGCACCCAAGCCAAGCGGAACCAGTGGTGCGATAAAATCAGTGACTGACAACCATGACAGCCTGTATTTGCGTGCCAGCCATATCATAGCCACAATAACGCCGAGAAATCCGCCGTGGAAAGACATTCCGCCATGCCAGATTGCCAGAATCTCCAGTGGATGCTGCAAAAAATAACCTGGCTCATAAAATAAAACCTGCCCCAGCCTACCACCTAGCACGACACCCAGCACGCCGAAAAACAGTGCATCATCCAGCATTTCCCGGGTAAAGATACAACCGGGCTGATGCCGGATACGATAGCGCCCGAGCACAATGAACAAGAAAAACCCGAGCAGGTACATCAACCCGTACCAGCGAACAGCAAGCGGACCTATGGAAATCGCAATCGGATCAAATTGTGGATGAACGAACATGGCAGCAGCCTGACTTACGGTAAAATACGCATTATACGGCAACATCTGCTGACCACAGCAATCACCCCCAGCAATCGTTACCTTGCCTAACTATATTCATCACATCTATCTATGAGGGAATAATATGCCAGACAATCGACGCAGCCAGGCCATCACTAAAGGTGCGAAACGTGCTCCCAATCGCGCCATGTTACGTGCAGTTGGATTCGGTGACGGAGATTTCGATAAGCCCATTGTCGGCATTGCCAACGGCTTTTCCACCATCACGCCTTGCAACATGGGGCTGGATACGCTTGCCAAATGTGCGGAACATGCATTGAAAAATGCCGGTGCCATGCCGCAAATGTTCGGCACGATTACGGTATCGGATGGTATCTCCATGGGCACCGAAGGCATGAAATACTCACTGGTATCACGCGAGGTAATCGCTGATTCCATTGAAACCTGCGTGCAGGCGGAAAGCATGGATGGCGTCATTGCCATTGGCGGGTGTGACAAAAACATGCCTGGTGCCCTAATCGCGCTGGCTAGACTGAACGTGCCATCCATTTTTGTCTATGGCGGCACCATCAAGCCCGGTCACTACCAGGGTCGCGATCTGACAATCGTCAGTGCGTTTGAAGCGGTTGGGCAACATAGCGCACACAAGATTGATGATCAGGAACTGCTGGAAGTTGAACGCCATGCCTGTCCCGGCGCAGGTTCGTGCGGCGGCATGTACACCGCCAACACCATGTCCTCTGCGATTGAGGCGATGGGCATGAGTCTGCCCCATTCCTCCACTATGGCTGCGGAAGATGAGGAAAAGCGGATCAGCGCCACCCGCTCTGCCGAGGTGCTGGTGGAAGCAATCAAAAAACAGATTCTGCCGCGCAGCCTGATTACCCGCAAGTCACTCGAAAATGCAGTAACGGTAGTCATGGCCGTAGGCGGCTCGACCAATGCTGTGCTGCATCTGCTGGCCATCGCCCACGCAGCAGAAGTAGATTTTCATATTGACGATTTCGAAGCGATTCGTGCCCGTGTGCCGGTGTTGTGTGACCTGAAACCTTCCGGGCGCTACGTCGCCACTGATCTGCACAGAGCAGGCGGCATTCCACAAGTGATGAAAATGCTGCTCGTGCACGGTCTGCTGCATGGTGACTGTCTGACCATCAGCGGACAAACTATCGCTGAAGTACTGAAAGATATTCCTGAACAACCGCGCGCGGATCAAAACGTCATCCGCACCTGGGACAACCCGGTGTATGAACAAGGTCATCTGGCGATCTTGAAGGGTAATCTTTCACCGGAAGGTGCGGTGGCCAAGATTTCCGGTGTAAAAAACCCCAATATTACCGGGCCCGCCAGAGTGTTTGAATCCGAAGAAACCTGTATGACTGCCATTCTCGATCGCAAAATCAAGCCGGGTGATGTTGTCGTTATTCGCTACGAGGGGCCACGCGGCGGTCCCGGCATGCGTGAAATGCTCTCCCCTACTTCGGCGCTGATCGGTGAAGGATTGGGTGATTCGGTCGGATTGATTACCGATGGCCGTTTTTCCGGCGGCACCTACGGCATGGTCGTAGGTCACGTTGCACCGGAAGCATACGCCGGGGGGGTGATCGCTCTGGTGGAAGAAGGAGATTCAATCACAATCGATGCGCATCGCCGCCTGTTACAACTGAATGTTTCAGAAACAGAATTGGAACGCCGCCGGGCTGCCTGGCAACCCCCTGCGCCGCGCTACACACGCGGTGTACTGGCAAAATATGCCAAACTGGTATCAACCGCCAGTCGTGGTGCGGTTACTGATTAATCTCCCTACAAAAAACAATGCCTAACCACCTTGCCGGAGAAACCAGTCCTTACTTGCTGCAGCACGCAGACAACCCTGTGGACTGATCCATGGGGGAAAGAGGCATTGGAAATCGCACAAACACAGAATAAGCCGATATTGCTCTCCATCGGCTATTCCGCCTGCCACTGGTATCATGTGATGGCGCATGAATCATTTGAAGATGCTGAAGTGGCTGCACCATGAACACGCATTTGGTCAATATCAAGGTTGATCGTGAAGAACGCCCTGATATTGACCAAATTTACCAGAATGCACACTATGCGCTGAATCATCGTTCCGGCGGCTGGCCACTGACCATGTTCCTGACACCTGAACAAAAGCCTTTTTTCGGCGGCACTTACTTTCCAAAGGAAGCACGCCACGGTATGCCGGGATTCCTGCAACTGCTGCCAAAAGTGGCAGAGGCTTATCACACTCGTACGGCGGATATCGAACAGCAGAATGCAGTATTACTGAAATTGCTTGCTCAATCACTGCCCACACCCAAAACCGATGCTTCCGTACTTTCCCGACAACCAATTGACCAGGCATGGCAACAGTTGAATCGCCAGTTTGATGAAATATATGGCGGATTTGGCGATGCGCCCAAGTTCCTTCATCCGGCTGAATTGCAGTTCTGCCTGCGGCGTTATATCGCTGATAACAATACTCAGGCACTGCATGTGTGTGACCCACACTCTGGAAAAGATGGCGCAGGGTAGTTTATATGACCAACTGGGCGGAGGATTCTGCCGCTATAGCACTGATCGTTACTGGCGGATTCCACATTTTGAAAAAATGCTGTATGACAATGCGCTGCTGCTGTCCCTCTATGCAGAAACCTGGTTGATAACCGGCAACCCGCTTTTCAAACAGGTTGTTGAAGAAACAGCAGCCTGGGTCATGCGGGAAATGTAAGCCAGTACAGCAGCAGGTGGGGGCTGTTTTGCCTCACTGGATGCTGATTCTGAACATGAAGAAGGCAAATTCTACGTCTGGGATCGGCAGGCGATTGCCGCGATTCTCACCAGGGAAGAATATGCGGCGACAGCCCCTTACTTTGGCCTTGATCGCCATCCCAACTTCGAAGGTCAGCATTGGCATCTTGAAGTGGTGCAATCAATCGAGGCAGTTGCAGCAAATAATCAAATCCATTCGGAAGCTGCGCAACAGCTCATTGACAGCGCACGCAAGAAGTTACTAAACGAACGTGAGCAGCGTATCCGGCCGGGACGTGATGAAAAAATACTGACCAGCTGGAATGCGCTGATGATCAAGGGCATGGCGCGCGCCGGACAGATTTTTGAACGTGGGGAATGGATTGATTCAGCCGTGCAGGCAATGGATTTCATCCACGACAGGCTATGGCAGGATAGCTGCCTGCTGGCAACGTTCAAGGATGGCAAAGCGCATCTGAATGCCTATCTGGATGATCACGCCTTCCTGCTAGATAGTCTGCTGACGCTGCTGCAAGCCCGCTTTCGACAGGCAGATCTTGATTTTGCCATCACCCTGGCAGATACACTGCTCACCCGGTTTGAAGATGAAACATCCGATGGATTTTTTTTCACCAGTCATGACCATGAGATACTTATTCATCGGCCTAAAACCGGTCACGATGGCGCCATTCCAGCCGGAAACGGTATTGCCAGCATAGCCTTGCAGCACCTGGGCTATCTAGTGGGCGAGCCACGCTACCTCGAATCTGCCAAACGTACACTGGATATTTTCTCTGATGTGTTGTCACACCAGACCAGTTCGCATTGCAGCATATTGGTCGCGCTGGAGGAATTTCTGGAACCAACCCGGACAGTGCTCCTGTCTGGAGATGAAGCAGAATTGCAGACATGGCTTAAGGCACTGGTTCCCTGTTCATTGAATATGATATCAATCGCATTGCCTCATGAACTTTCCGGGTTACCCGATGGTCTTAAAAAACGCTCTGCCCCAGATGGAAAAATCAGCGCTCAAGTATGTGAGGGCAGGCGTTGTCTTCCGGAGATTCATTCACTGAATGAACTGCTGCAAGTCTGCAGGGTTCACGGTAGAATGGCACTCCCTTAATCATTCATAAAAGGAAAAAACTGATGAAAACAGCTTGGTTAGGTGTATTTGCTGCTTCAGCGTTGTTAGTGGCCGGTTCTGTTCAGGCCAGCCCCGAATTGGCAGCAAAAAATAATTGTGTCGCTTGTCATCAGGTAGATGCAAAACTTGTTGGCCCTTCATTTAAAGAAATTGCAACCAAATATGCGGGCAAGGATGATGAGACCGGATACCTGGTAAGCAAAATAAAAGGGGGCAGCACTGGTGTATGGGGTCAGATTCCAATGCCTCCAAACGTCAATGTCAGTGATGGGGATGCCAAAGCACTGGCAGAATGGATCTCGACACTTAAATGATCTGATCATCAGCTATAAATTTAAGCCGATACCGGGAACCGTATCGGCTTTTTTGTTTCCGGGCCGCCAATCCAAGCTATCAAGAAAGACCGCTTTATTTGACAACGTACCTGGCTTTCAATACATTTCTTTGAAACATTCTTTTTAAATATCCAGCCATATAACAATTATGCTTACGGTTTTCCTTGATTTCGGCTCCGTCACGCGCGGTGATATTGATCGGGCAGCGCTGGAGCAGGCCGTATCTCCCTGGATTTATCATGACAACACCTCCCGTGAACAGGTTACAGAGCGGATCAAGGGAGCTGAAATCATCATCAGCAATAAAGTGCAGCTGGATCGGACAGCCATATTTGCAGCAGATCAGCTAAAACTGATTTGTGTCGCAGCCACCGGTTATAACAACGTCGATCTTGCTGCAGCCGCTGAGCGCAATATTCCGGTATGTAATGTACGCAACTATGCCACTAGTTCCGTTGCGCAACACACGCTTATGTTCATGCTGAACTTTGCCTGCCGTTTCGTGGAATATCGGCAGCTGATAAAAAAAGGGGGATGGCAGACCAGCACCTACTTCTGCCCGCTTGATTTCGGCGTTATGGAATTGGCAGGAAAGACGCTTGGTATCATCGGGCATGGCGAGCTCGGTAGTGCTGTGGCAAATATAGCCAAAGCATTTGGTATGAAACTGTTGATCGCCGAATATAAATCCGCCTCATCCATCCGGCCTGGGCGCATGGCATTCAATGATGTTATCCAACAAGCGGATTTCATTACGCTGCACTGCCCGTTGTCGGCAGATACCCGGCATTTGATTGGCAAGTGGGAATTTGATCTGATGAAACCCTCGGTATACCTTATTAATACAGCCAGAAGCGGCCTGATCAATGAAGACGACCTGCTGCAAGCCCTTTATTCTGGCCGTATTGCCGGCGCAGCTATCGACGTCCTGCAAGCAGAGCCGCCGGTTAATGGCAATCCCTTGCTGGATTACCCTCATCCCAACCTGCTTATTACACCCCATTCCGCCTGGGCCAGTGTGGAATCTAGACAACGCATGATCAACCTGCTGGCAGATAACATACGTAATTTCCTGCAAAACAAGCCTTTTAACCAGATTAATACAGCGTTGCAGTAATTCTGGATACGCATATAGACCAGGTAATGTCCACCGCCGCACTCTACTGCTTAGAACCTGTTCAAGGAAAAATCTGAATGAAAGCCACACCTCTTGCGATTCCTGATATCTATCTAATCGAACCCAAAGTATACGGCGATGAACGCGGCTTCTTTTTTGAAAGCTTCAATCAAGCCAGTTTTGAAGAAATCATCGGCAGGCCGGTTCAGTTCGTGCAGGATAATCACAGCCGCAGTATGAAGAATGTCCTGCGCGGCCTGCATTATCAGATTCAGCAACCGCAGGGCAAGCTGGTGCGTGTGGTGCAAGGTGAAGTGTTCGACGTAGCGATTGATCTGCGCAAAAGCTCAGCAACCTTTGGCCAATGGACGGGGGAAATCCTTTCTGCAGAAAACAAATACCAACTCTGGATACCTGAAGGATTTGCCCATGGTTTTGTCGTACTGAGCAATACCGCCGAATTTCTCTACAAAACCACGGATTACTATGCACCTGTCCATGAGCGCTGCATTCTCTGGAATGACCCAACACTCGACATTGCCTGGCCAGCAGGTATTCAGCCTGCTCTATCCACCAAGGATGTCCTGGGAACCCCATTTGATCAGGCCGAGGTCTTTGACTAACGCAAGAGCTTCTGCAACACCAATGGAAATGTGCGCCAACTCCTGGCGCAATACGGCTTGAAGTATCCTGACAGCCCGGAAATCTCGAAGAAACTGATTTGACTATGTCCCACCCTTTTTATCAGCATCGCCGCATACTGATTGCAAGCCTAGTCGGCACAACCATCGAATTTTATGATTTTTATATTTATGCCACGGCAGCGGCACTGGTATTCGGACCTTTATTCTTTCCTGCAGAATCTCCGTCTGCACAATTAATGTTGTCATTCCTGAGCTTTGGACTCGCCTTCCTCGCGCGGCCAGTTGGCGCAATATTATTCGGCCATTTTGGTGATCGTATTGGAAGAAAATCAACACTGGTCGCCTCATTGTTGCTGATGGGCATATCAACCCTGCTGATTGCATTCTTGCCCACCTACGCGACAGCAGGCTGGATAGCTCCGTTACTATTGTGCACCCTGCGTTTTGGTCAGGGACTGGGACTTGGCGGCGAATGGGGCGGCGCGGCTTTATTGGCTGTTGAATACGCTCCCCCGGGATGGGGTGCGCGGTTTGGTATGATTCCTCAGTTAGGTGCTCCAATTGGATTCATTGCCGCAAACGGATTGTTTTTGCTTCTCGGTACGGCGTTGAGTGAAACAGACTTTGCAGCATGGGGATGGCGAATCCCATTCCTTACCAGTGCAATTCTGGTTGGACTTGGTTTATGGGTGCGGCTGAAAATTAATGAAACACCCGAATTTACCCGGGCACTGGCAAAAGATCCTCCCATTCCGGTTCCCATCGGCGAGCTGATACGCAAGCATGCCGCTATCACCTTTGCCGGAACGTTTACAGTAGTTGCCTGTTTTGCCATCTTTTATCTTTCAACCGCTTTTGCACTGGCTCATGGCACTACGACACTTGGATACGATCGTGAGCTGTTTCTGCTCACTCAGCTTGCAGCAATATTATTTCTGGCTATTGGTATCGTTCTCTCGGGAATACGTGCCGATCAGCATCACGCAAACCAGGTACTGGTATGGGGATGTGCAGCGACAATTATCCTGGGCTTAATATTTGGACCAGCCTTGGGGGCGGGATCGCTATGGCTGGTCTGGATGGTGCTTTCGCTTGCCCTGTTTATAATGGGGTTTGTTTACGGCCCGCTTGGCGTATGGCTACCATCGCTTTTCCCTCCGCGAATACGCTATACAGGCATATCTGTTGCCTTCAACTTAGGAGGTATTCTAGGCGGCGCACTCGCCCCCCTTGCCGCACAGGCACTTAATGATGCGGGAGGCACATCCTTTGTTGGCCTTTATCTGACAATGGCAGGCATATTCAGCCTGGCGGGATTAAAAATGACTCAACAATTGATACCAAACCAGGTACACAAATTGAATTAAGGGTAGATATCTGTTAATCAACTGCCGCCTTACCACCTTTAACCAGATATGGATTACTCAATGATGATGTCTCAAGAAAAAATTCAGGAAAGGAATCAGACTTCAAAGAAAAATGGATATAAGGCTTGATTGAGGCCAGCGTCACCTGCCAATCAACCAATTCAATGAAAACAACCTGTCCGAATATTACCGCACCCAAGCTGGCGTGTGATTTTGATGATTTGAGATTGAATGATGATATTCTGCTGCAGGACCATGTAAACCCATTTTTACTCAATAGCCGGTTAGCTTCATCCCACAAACGAAGAAAGGTAAACCCGAGTCTGTAGTGAGGGTTTACATAAACATCAAAATCCCATGCTGCTTGCCTGGTTGGTAGCGGAATATAACGCGCTCGCACTTCATCTTCCTGATAAGGACCAAGCATCAGCCAGATAAACCCTAAAAACTCCTCATCCTTAGAAGCAACCAGGCAGATTGCTCCATTTTTGAAACGCTCTCGAATGACGGATATTGGCCGCGGAAAATGATGAATAACCGAATCCTGTTCATCTATTTGTCTGATTACTATTTTCTTACCTCTTGCCAGAGGTAAGAAAGAATTGTTGTTAACAGGCTGTGCAACTAATTGATACTTAAAAATTCTTATATTCCCATAAGATATCTTGAAAAGCAGCCTATGCAAAACTAAAAATCCGGTATTCATCCAACCAATCGCAGATATTGACTGACTAATATATCTGTATATTTTCACTACATTATTGATAATGATCATTATCTAATTACCTCGAGTAACCAAATATTTTTATTGCCTTTTACGACATAATAAATATGTCGTAACCAATTTAATCTTTCGAGAAAATACTATTCTAGATCTCTCTTTTACTTCACTCGGATATAGAAACTACTTTCATGAGTAAAACTTTTCCCACTGTCACTTACTTCATCAATACGCTCCTGTAGAAGAAACATTGCCAATCTCCAATGAGACAACTTCTCCTTGATATTACTGAAATCGGCCCGCCGTCACTGGACAACTTTATTCCTGAAGGGAACGAAGAGTTGCTGTACACACTGAAGAATCTGGTTGCCGACAATCGTCAAGATCGTTTTTATTATCTGTGGGGAAATACAGGAAGCGGTAAAAGCCATCTGCTGCAGGCGGTAACCAATATTTTTCTGGAACAGCAGCGCAATACACACTACATTGATTGCAATCAGGCTGATGAAATTGACTTCAATCTAACCGCAGATTGCATAGCAGTTGATAACATTGAACAACTGGATGATGCTGAACAAATTAGACTGTTTAATCTTTATAACCAGATCCGTGAAAGCAAGTATGGGATATTTTTGGCTGGTGGCACCCGACCGCCTGCACAATTGGGTTTGCGTCCGGATCTGACTACTCGCCTGGGCTGGGGATTGGTATATCAAGTACACGAATTAACGGATGAAAAAAAAATAGAAGTTATGCAAGACTATGCAATCCGTTGCGGATTTGAGTTGCCTCTGGATGTTTGCAACTACTTACTGAAGCATGAACAACGGGACTTATCCTCCCTGATCAGGCAGGTCAGCGCGTTGGATCAGCTTTCGTTGACTAGGCAGCGCCCCGTCACCCTTCCCTTGCTGCGTGAACTGTTATAATCAGCACCGGTTTCGGACGATCGTCAATCTCGGAATATCAGGATGATTGCAGTTGCTCCGTTCAACTTTGAAACGAATCTGCTGTTTTTCCTTACACAGCTTTATTACATCCATTTTTTCTTATACCGATCAGCATCATGAAACTGGCATTATTTGACCTGGATAACACACTCCTGGCTGGTGACAGCGATTTTCAATGGGCACAGTTCCTGATTGAACAAAATGTTCTGGATCGGGAGGTCTACGAAGCTCGTAACATTGAATTTTACGAGCAATACAAAGCGGGCACACTGGATATTCATGAATTTCTGAATTTTCAGTTAAAGCCTCTTTCCCGCCACCCGCGCGAACAATTAAATGAATGGCGCAGTCGTTTTGTCAAACAAAAAATTGCACCATTGATTGCTCCCGGCGCTTGTGAATTAATTGCCGGGCATCAGGCTGAAAAGGATTTGTGCATTATTATTACTGCCACCAATAGCTTCGTAACCGCCCCCATTGCCAGCATGCTGGGTGTTGATCATCTAATTGCCACCGAACCGGAACTGGAAAATGGTGAATTTACCGGCCGCGTAACCGGCACTCCCTCTTTCCGGGAAGGTAAAATAACCCGGCTGGAACAATGGCTGGACATGCATAACCTCACCTGGCTTTCTTTCCTGCAAAGCTGGTTTTATAGTGACTCGCTCAACGATCTGCCACTCCTCAAAAAGGTGACACATCCTGTTGCGGTGGACCCGGATGCCACACTCCATGAACATGCGAAAGAATGCGGGTGGCGTATTATTAGCCTGCGCCAATAGCACCTCAATCAGATAATTTACATTCTTTAACAAGGAGAAAACAAAATGAAACATACTTCCATAGCATTCCTACTACCAGCAATTTTGAGTCTTTTACTTTCATTTAGCGCACAGGCTGCTGACAGCTATCCTGAAAAAGCAGGAGAAAAGCTGGCTACAGGCGTTGCCAATATCGTTACTGGCATTGGTGAAATCCCTAAAAATATGATGATTTCCAGCCAGAAAAAAGGAACTATCTACGGTGTAACAGCAGGATTTTTCGTGGGCATCGTTCAAACAGTGGGGCGGACATTAAGTGGTGCGCTTGATATCGTCACCTTCGTAATACCCACTACTTCCCTCGTTCAACCGACTTATATCTGGAATGATTTCAATCGGGAAACAACCTATTCAGCCTGGCGTATGCGTTGATAATATTGAGTTTGATATCAATTACCCTTGCCAGGATTCGCTCCGACTGGAAGAAACACATGAAGTCAAGACAGACAATACAGCTGGTTCCGATATAATATCGGTTTTGTGAAGGATCGGCAGCATGCGACTCATACAAAAAGCACTCACCTTCGACGATATATTACTGCTTCCCGCTCATTCCGAAGTCTTGCCCAGGGATGTTGACCTCACCACACAGCTAACCCGTTCTCTCCGGATCAGGATTCCGATTGTTTCAGCCGCGATGGATACAGTTACCGAAGCACGACTTGCTATTGCTATCGCCCAAGAGGGCGGGATCGGCATTATCCACAAAAATATGCCGATCAGCGCCCAAGCAGCGCAGGTTGCACAAGTAAAACGCTTCGAAAGCGGCATTGTCACTGATCCGATTGTCGTCTCTCCAGACATGACCGTCAGAAGCGTTCTGGAACTGATTCGGCAACACAACATATCCGGCTTGCCCGTAGTAAAGGGCAAAAAGGTTGTAGGCATTGTTACCAACCGCGATCTGCGGTTTGAAACCAACCTTGATCAGCCGGTCAAAAATATCATGACCCCGAAGAAGCGTCTGGTTACTGTCCGAGAAGGCATCTCACAGGAAGAAGCACTGGCCTTACTGCATAAACACAGGCTTGAGAAAGCACTGATTGTCGATGAAAACTTCGAATTGCGCGGGATGATTACCGTCAAGGACATCACCAGAACAACCGAACATCCCTATGCCAGCAAGGATGAACGGGAACGTTTATACGTGGGTGCTGCAATCGGGGTGGGGGAAGGCAGTGACGAACGTGCCGCCGCTTTGGTGGAAGCTGGTGCAGATGTAATTGTCGTGGACACAGCACATGGGCATTCGCAGGGCGTATTGGAACGCGTGTACTGGGTCAGGAGAAATTTTCCTGAAATTCAGGTAATCGCCGGTAATGTTGCCACGGCTGCAGGAGCCAAAGCATTGGTAGATCATGGTGTTGATGCCGTAAAGGTTGGAATCGGTCCAGGTTCAATCTGTACCACCCGGGTCATCGCTGGTGTTGGTGTCCCGCAAATTTCAGCAATTGATAATGTTGCTACTGCACTGCAGGGTACAGGTGTACCAGTTATCG
>JACDJA010001683.1_pt1 | contig 17755 bp, 12 predicted proteins | sample 7449241 | NCBI WGS metagenome assembly JACDJA01 (sample SAMN14253289, study PRJNA609438) | sludge metagenome | isolation source: initial anaerobic sludge | collected 2018-12-20 | reverse complement strand
GGTCGGCCAGACCGGCAAGATCATCGCCCCCGAGCTGTACATGGCCATCGGCATCTCCGGCGCCATCCAGCACCTCACCGGCATCAAGGACGCCGGCACCATCGTGGCGATCAACAAGGATGGCGAGGCGCCGATCTTCGAGGTGGCGGACTTTGGACTGGTCGGGGATCTGTTCAAGATCCTTCCGGAACTGGAAGCGGCGCTGGGCTGAGCGGTGAGTGCCGGAAAAGTGCAAACTAATCGGCCATCGACACCCCGAGTGGCGCTATTCGGTCCGATTCAGCCATTTCGGGGCGGCATCGCGAAATATACGTTGAGGCTACATACTGCGTTATCGAAACGATGCGACCTAACTACGATTTCGTTTCATCGGCAGTACCCAGCATGGCTGTATCCAGGCGCGAGCGACCGGGAACCTGGGCAAGAGGACTACCGGCATCCGCGCGTGCGCTACATGTTGGATGCGCTGAATCCCCTGACTTGGCGAAAGGCGGCATCCTCGATTCGCGAGCAGGGATGCGACCTCGCCATTCTCAGCTGGTGGACGCTCTTCTGGGCCCCAGGATTCGCGTTGATTGCGTGGCTGCTCCGCCGCCATGAAATTCCGGTAGCTATGCTGTGCCATAACCTGAGCGACCACGACAGTGGCCGCTTACAACGCTGGCTGACTAGGCATCTCCTTACCCAAGCAGATGCCTTCATCGTGCACACATCCGAACAGGAAGCGATTTTACTCAAGCTGTTCCCCGGCAAGAAGGTGATTCGCCACCCTCACCCGGTCTACGATCAATTTCCAGAAGCATCGATCACCCTCCCACAGCGCGGCCGGCTGGAGCTTCTGTTCTTCGGTTTCATTCGCCCCTACAAGGGACTGGACCTACTTGTCCAAGCACTGGCGGAAGTCGCCGACGAGGAAGTATTTCTTACGGTTGTGGGAGAGCCTTGGATCGACCACGAAACTCTCAGGACACGCGTGCTCTCAATGGGGGCACCCAATATCGAGCTGCATTTCGAGTACGTTGACGACGTATCCGCCGCGAACTACTTCAAACGCGCCGACGTAGTCGTGTTGCCCTACCTTACTGCGACAGGCAGCGGTGTAGCGGCGTTGGCCCAAAACTATGAGCGTCCTCTGCTAGTCACTGCCGTCGGTGGTCTCAAGGACGTGGTGGAAAACGGCGTCACTGGCCACGTTGTCGAACCCAATTCCGTGAGTCAGATCGCCAAGTGCATCCGCGAAATGGATCGGATGGCGCTGCAATCAATGCACATCCATATCCGCCGTGCGAATCTCCAGTTCAGTTGGGATTCCATGGCCAATTCGATTCTGGGCATCATCGGCCCGGATCGAATTAACCATACACACGGAAAGAATGGACAACATCATGCGCTCTAAATATAAGTCATGGAATAATAACCGACTACTCTCGGGCGCAGAGCAGGCTCATCCAGCCAGACTAGGCCTACATCACCTTCCGAGCCCCACAAAAAAGGCGCAGGTTGACACATGAAAGACATCGAAGAGAGTAAAAAACTTCATTCGGGCGCCTATGTGGAAATGTACGAAAAGAAACCTATTTCTCGTATCAAACGCCTAATATCTATGATGGATATCAGTGGCGACGAATCTATAGCGGACTTCGCTTGCGGGAACGCGATGTTGCTCCCTTTAGTTGCAACCAAAGTAAATCACTACTATGGTGTGGACTTTTCAGAAGATTTCATTGAGGCAGCTATTCGTCGCGCTAACGCAGGTGGGATAAAAAACTGCAGCTTCTACTGCATGGATATTGTGTCTTTTTGCAATAACCATCCAACCTCTTTCGACATCGCAACGGCAATGGATTTTTCCGAACACATTGATGATGACGATTTTAGTCGTATTTTCTCAGCGATATATCGCAGCCTGAAGCCCGGAGGGAAATTATTCATGCACACTCCAAATCTCGATTTCTTTGTGGAACGCTTGAAGCAAAAAGGTGTGCTTCGTCAATTTCCTGAGCATATTGCGGTACGTAACGCGGCCCAGAATGTCTCCATACTGGAGCGGTGTGGCTTTACAAAATCGAACATCCACGTCCGACATATTGCGCATTACAACGTATTAAAAGTTCTACACCCGCTATCCGCTTTACCATCGATCGGCCAGTTCTTTTCGGCTCGCCTATTTATCGAATGCACCAAGTGAACCGAAAGAACCTAACAAGGCTTGTTGGTCTAGCCATATCGATATTGTGTTTGGCATTTTTTTTCGTCAAGGCTCAGTCCTCTTGGGATCAAGTCAGCTCGCATATAGAATTAGGACAAGCCTGGGCGACCATCGCACTAGGGCTTGTTCCCTACATGCTTGCCTATGCCATCTTTGCATCTAGCTGGCACCTACTAATGCGTGCGCTTGGTGATTGTGAAAGCCTCATGACCAGCTGGGGCATTTTTCTAACGGCCCAATTCGGAAAATATTTACCCGGCAATGTTGGCCAGCATGCTGGTCGCGTCGCTATTGGGATGAAACATGGGCAGTTAGCCAGTCAGATCGTGTTAACAATGTTGATAGAAACTGTAATGGCTCTGACGGTAGCTGGATTACTCAGCCTCTCGATGACCGGGGTCGTATCAAAAAGCACGCTCGGAGTCGGGACTGGAGGGATAGCACTGATGACGATTATCGCAGCCACTGCGATTATCCTGATCGCCGTCTTCGTTTTGCTGCTGGTTAGGCATCACCGCTGGTTGGCTCGCCCACGCATATGGTTGGCAAGGAATATTAGCCCGTTGCGATCCATGCAGGCGATGCGGCGCATCGTGCTTTGCGTGGTGATGACTTTCGTAGCGTTGTCGCTCAGCAGCACACCGCTACTATTGTTGAGCACTGATTCGCCATCGCTCACGATCAACGGCGTTCTATACGTTACCGGTCTTTTCTGTGCAGCCTGGGTAGTAGGCATGTTTACTCCGGGCGCGCCCGCTGGCTTGGGTGTTCGTGAAGTGATTCTTGTGCAGGGATTGACTCCACTAACAGGCCAGACTGCCGCCGTAGTCACCACGGTTCTATTTAGGATACTCACGGTGACGGCCGATTTTATCGCCTTTCTCGCGGGCATGACGTTACTTCGACTGTTCCCCGGAAGGAAAATCCGTATTGCCCGTAATTCTTGACGGCCACCCTTTTGAGTCGCCCTGCCTGACCCGCGAGGGTTCATCCGTCAACGGGGAGGAAAATAAAATTGTAAACTGACAAACGCTTGAACCGAATATCGGCGCCACACGGAATTAGGTTCTTTCCGTCGAAATAATGGCCTGTATAGTTTTGTTCGTTCAGCCACGCGAAGGTTGCATTGCTTTGTTCGACAGATTGAGACTCAAAGTCAATTTCCACAAGAAGACTAGGCCGGCAGCGTCGGAGAGTGTCCTCAGCACCTTTCAGCGTTGACAGCTCAAAACCCTCTACATCTATTTTTATGAACCCTACGTCTGTGAGGCCAAATTGGTCCATCGTCTTGATTTGCACAGAAAGGTCTACGCCATCGTTATCGCTACGGGCGAATGACGCCCTCGTCGTCACCAACGCACCATTCACTCGGGGGAGATGAAGAAGCAGGTTTTCCTCGTGGTCACCCAACCCACATTCGTGAACGTCCACATTGTGATCTTCGGCCCATGACTTTAGGATCTGTGCGCAATTTGGTATCGGCTCAAATGTAACAACACGACGGCACAGCCTGGAAAGTGCATAGGTATAGGATCCACGGTTTCCTCCGACATCTACCGCAATCCTGTCGGGAGCAACCAAATTCGGCAATAAGCGCATTTCGCGCTCCAGACCACCAAAAATGCGCTGACACATATAACGAAAAGGCACCCGAAAGTTCATCGGCACGAACATATCGAGGCTTTGCATTTTCCTAGCTAAATCGTAAACCAGTGTCATATTCAATCGCCTTTCTCAAACATTGAGATTGCATCTAAGTACGTCCGGAAAATATCACAGAACTGATGCTCTGCATGTATGGCGCGTTCTGGGACTTCAACTGGCATCTTGCTACCCTTCACTTCTGACGGTTTTACGACCATATAATTCAGTCCACGAAGGTGAGCATGCCTGCCCGTTGCCGACTGTATTCATGCTGCGGATCACCTCGTCGACGATCCTCGCCCTACAAGGATTTCCATGAAACTCATCATCCAAATCCCCTGCCTTAACGAAGCCGACACGCTGGCAACCGCCTTAGCGGAGCTGCCTCGCGTGGTCGAAGGGTTCGACAGCGTCGAATGGCTGATTATTGATGATGGATCGACCGACGGTACGGCGGAGGTCGCACGCCAGAACGGCGTCCACCATGTGGTGCGCCATCCGGTGAACCGGGGCCTGGCGGTTGGCTTCATGTCCGGACTCGATGCGTGCCTGCGGCTGGGCGCCGATGTCATCGTCAACACCGACGCGGACAACCAATACTGCGGCGCAGACATCCCCAAACTCACTGCACCGGTATTGGCGCATGAGGCCGACATTGTCATTGGTGCGCGACCGATCGACGAAACCGAACACTTTTCCTGGATCAAGAAGAAACTGCAGCGGCTTGGCAGTTGGGCGGTGCGAGTGGCCAGCAAGACCGACGTTGCCGACGCTCCCAGCGGATTCCGCGCTATGTCGCGCGAAGCGGCCCTGCGCCTCAATGTGTTCAACGCCTATACCTACACCCTGGAAACAATCATTCAGGCCGGCCAGAGCAACCTGACCATTCTCTCTGTTCCAATCCGTACCAACGGCGATCTTCGCCCGTCACGGCTGGTCAAAAGCATATCCAGCTACGTGAAACGCTCCTTGATAACGATTCTCCGCGTATTCGTGATCTATCGGCCGCTTGCGCTGTTTTTCTATGTGGGCTCGGTTTTCTGGCTGATCGGATTGGCCGCGGGTGGACGTTTTCTGTACTACTACTTCGACGGCAGCGGTGCGGGCCATATTCAATCGGTGATTCTCGCCTCGCTGTGCATCACGCTTGGCATGCTTTTGTACATGATGGGTTTGATCGGCGACTTGATCGCCACCAATCGGAAGCTATCGGAGCGCATTCTTCTTCGCGTCAGGCAACTCGAACTCAAGCGCGATTCGCGTCGAAACGATTCCACACCATAACCCGATCAAACGCTGGCGTTCGGAGACATCCCCCTGCGACGCTTTGCAGAAAACGCCCACCCTGACAAAAGTCCCAGCAGAGTGATCAGGGATATCCAGGTGCCATAGCGTAGTGAATCCGGGCGATAGCTGAATTCCAGCGTGGCCGGTCCATTCACAGAGAATGCAGGCAATCCACCGAGATACCATTCAGGCGAGACTTCGCGACCATCCATGCGAACATTCCAGTCTTTCTCCGGAAAGTTCATCGGCACCACGATAAAGCCAGGACTGGTGCCAAGGTATTCCAATGTGAAATCCGCTCCATCTCGACCGAGCAGTCGTACCTCATTTGAGCTCTCGCGACCCGGCCAGGCACCCAGCGTTGGCAGAAAGTAGGCCCCCGCCGGAACGTTGGTATTTTCCATCAGGTGCATGCCGTTGTCCGACGCAACCGCCACAAATGTCCCCGCGTCATCGCGGGGCGCAGCCAGGTCAAAGTCGATACAACCCGATATTGAATTGCCATCCACTTGCAGCGAGCAATTTTTTGTAGGCGCTGGCGTATACCACGCAGTGATACGGTCTGTGGCGCCTGCATGTTGATAGGAAAACATGAATCGATAATTACCAGGCACAAGGACAAGAGTCTTCGGAAGCGGGAAAGCTGCCATCTGGTTGTCCAGCACCGTTGACGCATCAACAACACTACGAGCTATCGGTTCATCCTCGCCGTCCCTGTACAAGGTCATCACAACCTCGCCGACCAGGTCCGTCCTCGTATAAGTGGCCAGACGTACAAGCATCGCCTTCGGATGATAGCTACTGACTAGACTGAGCGACTGCACCCATTCGCTACCGGGCATGGGGGGAAGCGGCTTGTGCTCAGGAACTGTGGTGGCACCCTGTCCAAAGTCCGGACGCAGGCTGCTCAACGCAATTCCGGAGTCGCCTAGTACATAGCGAACCCCCAACGCCGCCATCACCGGACTATTCAGCCGGATGCTTTCTGCCTCGACGAGAGTCGCGGTGGGTGATGTGAAAGGGTCATCAATAACCTTCTCCAGCACCGACTTTATTGCATTGCTTTTAAAGGCATGCGCGAACCATTCCGGGATGCCATAGGCACCCAGCGTTCCTGAAATCAGAAAATTGTTGTCTGTGATCACACTTTGAAACGGTCTAATGTTCTGCTTTACCTTTGCCAGCAGGGTATCGGTCGGATAGAAAAAGCTTGCCGATACAGGTCCGTTGAATTGCCGAAAGAGAGACGTCAGATCCATAGCCTGGTAGGCGATTAAGGAAACAAATATGGACTGGATAAGAAGTGTCCACCGTGTCTTCGTTAATATTTCGTTTAGGAAAAATGCTGAAGCAACAGCCAACGCAATATCGAAAATAATGATGCTTCGAGACCATGGATTGTGTGCCAATCCGGGCACCCAGCTCATGTAGGAAGCCGGAATAATTTCAAACACCAGGGTCGCTGCCACAGCTCCCAACAACAGTGAATAGAGCCCGAGTACGTTGACCTTGCCACGTCGCCACAACATGAGGCCGAACGCAAATACCGCGAGTCCAAGTCCAAGCAAACCCACGTACATCGTCGATTCGACACGCGGCATCAACTTGGCGAAATGGGGCAGCAGGAACCGAGCCCCGCCGGGCAAATGCAACGTACTTCCGGCGGTACGGTAGCTGACGTCAAATCCGGTAAACCAGCTGAGAAACGAGATAAGCGGGACGGCACAAAGCATCATCGCCGCAAGCCAGGCCAGACCAAATCCACCGATAAGCAGCAACCCCCGACGTTGCCTATCCGCTATCCACAAACACAGCAAGTAAAGTACCGAAGCTCCGGCACCGAGCAATATCACGAATGGAAATCCGCCAAGCAGGAGCAACGCACTGAAGCCAATCATCGACGCGAAGCGCCCGTAACTTGGTGTCTGCCACCAGCGGTCGACCACCCAAAGCAACCAGCATATCCAGATCGAGGTCAGGGTATGAGGCCAATACAGCCATGCCGTATGGAATCCGCACAACATAATTGTCACGGCACCAAAGATTGCAGGCAATAGTGCCGCCCGACGACGCAACCAAAGGTGCGCCCCCCAACCTGCCATGGTCAGGTTAAAAAGTGTTGCCAGATAGAAACCGAAGGCCGCATTTGGCGATATGGCGAATATCGCAAACGCTGGGGTCAGCTCGGCATTCGCAAGGTCCTGGATACCAGGTTGTCCACCCGCCGGCAACGGATCCCAAGTGGATAAATGCCCTTCGCGAATTTTTCCACGTTGTTGGATCCAACGCGGAAGCAGTCCATCGAGTACGTCGGAGCGCTCCACATTCCTCACATGAACTGGCTCGCCTTGTACCGTCCAGCCAGCCTGCGCCACGAGCAGGTCAAAGGGCCCAACAGTCTCCCCCGCAAAAGGGTTTGCGCCGATCACACCGATCGCGAAAGCAAGGTAACCCATTAGTGGCAACAATCTTACGCCAAGGCGCATACCTGACCAGGGGATGAAATTCATTGTGCCTCTCTCTTTGGGGATGCATGCCAAAGCCCACATTGGCGACGGCCCCTGCCTTTGGTATGTGCAATTGTTACAGATCTTCGATGAAAAGGTATCGCCGTCACCCCACAGTCAAACCCGCCGCCACAATTAGGTCAGCAGGCTAAGCCTCGATGTCTTTGAGTAGACATCAATGTGAAGCCACGAAACATATGGATGTGCCCCCAAAAAATCAGTTAATTTTGAAAATGTGATTGGCTTTTTCGACTCCATAATACTGACGCACCACGTTTATCTCACAGTCGAACTGCTCTTTCAATTCCGCAGGAATCTCATCCTGTCCGAATACACCATCCTTAGTCGTCATGTAGTACCAACGACCCAACGAGGAAATGCCGACCGGAAAGTTGCGCGGTTCAAACAGGGAGTGGCCAAGGAAACTGTTGGCCACGACATGTTTGCCGAGTAGCTGAAGCACTGTGGGCGCCAGATCCAACGAATTTCGACCTCGCGCATCGAACTTTCCCGATATGCCGTGGATGGAATCATATATAAGAAGCGGAATCCGGTCGACAAAATACGGCTTCAAATCCTTCCCCGCCACTTCTTTGAATAAGGGCTCAGGATACGTCGAGTGATCGGAAGTAAAAACGAGGATGGTATTCTTGGCGAATGGACTGGCGTAGAAGTAGCTTAGGAAAGAACCGAGCGATGCATCATAGTTGTGAATTTTATTGAGGAATTCTTGTGAGCCGTCCCCATATACGACATCGCCTTGGGGATTAGTGTTGATAAAAGCATGGGTACCGATGTTGTATGTGGCTATAAAAAATGGCTTGCCGCTAGGTGGCGCAGCGCGCTGGCGAAGGAATTCGGTAAGACCGGCAAAGAGGCTCTCATCATCCAGAGCGCCCGTATTATGGCGCACCACATACTTTCCCTTCAGAAGTCCATCTCCAATTGATTGATAGGTATATACCTCGTCGAAGCCCAGCGATCGTAACATGAGCGTGAAAGGTCGCTCTGATTTGTGCGGGGAAAAAAAGTAACTCTGATAACCAGACTTACTCATGATTCGAGGAAGCGTCTGGCGCCGGATCTCACTAAGCGAGGACTTATTGGTGCTCGATTCCCAGCCCGCACTCCCTCCCCCGCCAGCAGCGGAATAACCCGACGACAGCTGACCAATGAGTCCTCGATAGGTGGCTGCCGTATGGTTGAAGTAGTTTTCAACCTGCATCGACTTTTTTGCCAGAGCATCGATGTTTGGGGTCAGGTTTTTGTAATGGCCGCCATAAGAACCTAGCAAGCGGGTCGAGGTGCCTTCGGAAAAAATGACTATAACGTTTGGAGACGATCCCTTAAGTTCCATTCGTGGCGCGAATGGCAGCGGATATGTATAGGCCTCGCTCTTCTGGAATGGATAGTTGGCTACAGCGGTCCCGGCACGGGGGTAGCTAAAGCAATGCCCAGCGACGCCCCCAACAGCGGCCTCCTCATCGACATCGAGATCGAACTTGGCCACAACGAAGTTATGTACAAAATTGGCCACCGGAACCTGCCAGAAGGCAGCTTCAAGTCGATGATTTTTCTTTTTCTGCAGGGCTAGCATCGCGCAATTAATTAGGGTGATCGCCACAAGAAAAACTATCAATTTTCCCCGCGAATAACTCGCATAGCTGGTTATTTTTGATCTGGTTGTCGGATAGAATTCCTTGGTTAATCCATACAAAAAAAACAGCAGCCAAGCCAAAGCCAAGGCGGCAAATTTGACCACTCCTGGGGAAGTTACAAAACTAGAAGATTCCGTATTTCTTAGCGCGAGAACGCTAATGAAGTTATCGGAGAGATACACCGAAGATATCTGTGCAACATAGATGATATAAACGGCCGACACCGAAGCCCCCGCCAGCACAAGCCACGGCAGCTTTCGTCCGTGGCGAGACACATGTAGGCACGCAACGCAAATAAAACTGAGCAGCGACAGTTCCAAAAGAGGTAGGACAACCCGTACCAAATCATGGCCTACGTTCCCTATATCGCTAGGCTCGGAGCGAAAGAGCAGAACATACAAATACAACACATACATCGAAAGCAAAAAAACCATTTGATGCCATCGACTAAAATTTTCTTGAAGTTTCATTCAATTCCCATGCACACAATCGCACAAATATTACCGGCTAAGCCCGGGCTGTAGCGGCCCATACACCCCCTGGTGACCGCTCTATGGTGGCGGTCCACATCAGTAGCCTCAACTACTCCCGTCTTCGATCTCCCGCCTCCTGATTGCGGATAGACGCTCGGATCATTTGTTCTGACAGAGCCCCGTGAAATATCTAGTTGGTTTAGGATCCGCCTCCGCTTTCGATCAGAGTGAGTACCGTGCCAGTCGCAGCCAATCGAACGACCTATGCCAAGAGTGCCGAAGGTTAAGCGCTGACCGCGTAGCGCCGGAATACGCTCTCGCTATTTTGCGCAAGCCTTGCTCATAGCCTTCCAACTCATTACCGCGGCACCCCGATCAGCCGTGGGCCTCAGGCCAACAAAAAACTCCATAGTCATCGGCGCCGTATCGAAAAACTGCGTGCATTCAAAAACGGCCAGTCCATGGCCTGCGAGGTCGACCATGAGATCGGCAAAGGTAGATGGCGTGAAAACCCAACAATGCACGTCGTGATAGACGCCATTCACGGCCTGTGCCGCGCAGGCCATGGCATGCGCCAGAGAATGGTGACGCTCAAGCGTCTCGGCCTGCAACGCGCTCCTCCACGCCGCACCTCCATCGACCTTGACTACGTTCAACACGTAATCGAGCACGATGTGGGGCAAAGGCGTGCGCGCATGCATCATGTGCGCATAGACTACATCGTTCAGCCGCGTTTCCCTGCGTATATAATCGAATGTGAAGCGCCGATCCGGAACCGCCAGCCGTATTTCACCGCCCGGCCTCAGAATAGACGCCAGTTCACCGAGCCACAAAATGAGATCGGGCACATGCTCGACCACGTGGGATGCCACCACGTAATCAACGCGCTCCTCCAGCGCTTCGGCCAATGGACGTTCTCCCCATACGGCGTCAACGTCAACCAGCGCATCCAGATCCACATCGGGATCGACCCGGTATTTCTCACGCAGTGTCGCGGTATCGGCATGATCGACATAAAACACACGACCATCCTGGCGTGTGACGAGCGGCCGACAGAGGGCACCAATTTCCACCCCTGAACACTTTGCAACATTTATGTTGCAAAGAAGCCTTTCTCTTCGATTCACTACGATTCGTGATCGTCGGAAAAAAGTGCTTAATTTCACTTTTTTGGCACTCATCATATAGGCCAAGGTGGGAGAACTGAGGCTGAAAGAACTTGACTACGCGCAAGACGAGAAGATTGAGCTTCAAAATGCCTTGGAGTCGCCTTTCCTTCCGAGGACAGGGCGCCTACCGCGGTACGACGCTCGACAAAAGCCTCTGGAATGTGCAGGACGTTATCAAATTTGATCTCTGCGGCTATGTTTCAACCGCGGCGGAAATGCCAGCTCGAACGGCGTCCCCTCTAGCGTGAGATTGCGACTGTAGACCGGATCGGCGGACAGTTCGCGTGGCCATTTTTGCTGCATCGATTCGACCTCACCCGCAAACCGTGCCTGCTTTTCCGGTGAATCTTCGTAGCCGCGAGTGGCCGATTCATGGTGATACAGCTCCGCAAAGGGAGTCCACAAATTGCGATAGCCTCGCTGCTGTACACGCAGGCAGAAATCAATATCGTTGAACGCCACCTGCAAGGACTCGTCCAGGCCATTCACTTCGTCGAATACCGTGCGCCGAATCAGCAGACAAGCAGCGGTCACCGCACTCATGTTCTGGACAAGCCTGGCTCGCCCCATCTGCCCGGGATAACCACGTGGCTTGCCGCAGTAAGCATGCGCCGCCACGCCATGCACGCCAAGCACGACGCCGGCATGCTGGATGGTGTCGTTGGGGTAGTACAGCATCGCGCCAACAGCTCCGATCTCCGGCCTCATGGCATGCCCAGCCATCTCCTGCAGCCAGTCAGGAGAAATCGCCTCGATGTCGTTGTTAACCAGCCCGACAAGCTCACTGCGGGTCTGTCGAACCGCGTAATTGTTCAGCGCCGAGTAGTTGAATGGCTTGTCGTACGCAAGCACGCTCACCCGCGGATCGGCCACGACGTCGCGCAGGTACTGCAACGTGGCGGGATCACTGGACTGGTTGTCGACGATGATGATTTCGTAGTTGTCGTAGGTGGTCAGCGCGAGAATCGAATCGATGCAACGCTGGAGCAAGTGAAGCCCGTCGCGAGTTGGAATGATCAGGCTGATTCTTGGCGACGGTACAGGCAAGGTGTAGCTGACACGGAAATTTCCGGGGCGCCCATTGATTTCCTTCACCTCGGCGTTGGCTTTCACACGCTCAAGGTGATCGACGATGGCTTTCATGCCGGCCGTGCGTGCGTAGCTCTTCTCGTCGACGGCCACGGCGGTGGAGCCGGGAATCGCCCGCCAGTGGTAGAGCACACGGGGGATATGCCCGATGTCTGCCGGCGTCAGCCGCTCAATGCAACGCAGGGCAAGGTCCCAGTCCTGGCTGCCTTCGTAACCCTCACGAAAACCACCCACATCGAGCATGAGCTGGCGCTGGTATAGGCCGAGATGACTGATGCAATTCTGTGAAAGCAGCAGGTCGTAGTTCCAGTCCGGCTTCATGTATGGGTCGTAACGTCGCCCATCCTGATCGATCTTGTCTTCGTCGCTGTAGACCAGCTTCCACGAGCGATGAGACTGCAACGCCTTGACCACTTCGAACAGGGCCAATGGATGAAGCTCGTCATCATGATCGAGCAGCGCGACGTACTCACCGGTCGCCAAAGCCAGGGCGCTGTTGGAGGTCGCCGAGATATGTCCATTTTGAGGGCGCCGCACGATCCGGATTCGGTCATCCTTTGCGGCATATTCATTCAATATCTGAATGACATGCGATGCTGGGGAGGCGTCATCCGCCAGGCACAACTCCCAGTGTGGATAGGCCTGGGCCTGGACACTCTCGATGCAACGACGCAACCACTTCTCTTCGGTGTTGTATACGGGCACGAGAACCGAAATCAGTGGCTGGAATTCCCAGGAAGCACTCAGTGAACGCGCCTGCTCGACAGCCTGCGGCGTGAGGTTGTCGTAATTCTCCAACCATGCGTCATACGTATTCGCAATGCCGACGGGCCGCGTATATGACGCGTAGAGCGCCTTCCACATGGCGCGCAAGCCAACCGAACGAAACTTGCTGAGCACCATGCGCAGGCTGATCCCTTTCCCGCCAGGCTGGCTGGTAGAAGTTCGAGCCGCCTGCAACAACGCCAACCCCGCCCGCAGCTTGCTCACACGCTTGATGATGAGTCGGCGCACGGACAACTGACAGGGAGACGTGGCCGGATCGAAGCGCAAGCCATGCAGCGGATGGGTAAAACACACGAGACCGCGATGTAATGACTGACCCGGTTTGACAAACGACAGATTGATGCCTTGCATATCCGACGGTACGCCTGGACCGTAGTCCGGGTACAGCACCGCCTGCACGGGGCTGCCATCATGCTGCTGCATGTCTAGACTGACCATGTACCAGCCCGGCGCCAGGGGGAAATTGTCACTTCCACAGGCAAACATCGGATCGTTGCCCGTCACTTGCCAGCGCCTGTCCACGGGGTCTAGTGCACTCAGGTCCCGGAGGGGCATCAACCGGAACTCGGTTCTCGCCAATCGCCGACGCAACCGTGACAGCAAACCGCGTCGCTGCAGCAGGCTGCGCAAGGCCGCCTCTTGGCGGACCTGCCCCTGTAGCAGCGATTCGACAGCGGCAACCACATGCCGATCGATATCGTTCGTACGTTCCTGCAGGGCCGCCAAGCCTTGTCGCAAAGGGCCGACAACAGCGTTCAGATGCTGATCAATGGCGCTCAGCCGCCGTTGCAATTCAGCCTCTCCCCGACTGATTCGCTCATCCAAGGTCTGCGCCATGTGCCGCTGAGCATGATCCAGCCTTTCCACGCTTCGACCCACGGTTCGCAAGGCGATTTGTCCCGCAGCCGCTTGCCGGATCTCGCCTAACGCCTTTGCCTGCGTTGCTGCCAACTCCCATGCAGCGGGTTCGTTGAGCACGACCTCAATCGTCAATTCCACACGAAGTGTCAGCGCGCCAACCGACGGCAGGTCAGCCACGAGATCGCCAATCTCGATTTCCACGTAGGGGTCGCGTTCAAGCGAGACGATACGCAGCTCGCTGGCTAACTCCGACGGGCAAACGTCGCAATGCAGAAAACCCAGCCGGCTATGGATATCCGACATGGCCACCTCATGCGAGGCATCACCTTCGATGGCCAGACGGATCGCGCCCATACGAAACACGCCCGGTGCTTCGCCAGGGTCCAGTCGGATAAAGTCCGGGCGCACGCCCGACGGCAACAGAAACTCGATCGCGCGTTTACCCGCGGTGATATCAAGCTTCGCACTGAGCAATCGCTCTTCGCTGAAGTGTTCGTCTCGTTGCCGATAGAAAAGGCTGCATACGAGATCCGGCGTGGTGACCTCCACACGCGTCGGTGCTCCACCGTCTGCATGAACGATGGTCTGACCCAGCTGGCTGAAACATTCACGCATGCGCTCGGGTTCGGTCTGCGCCGCCTGCATGAAAGCCTTGAATCCCTCAGGGGCATGCGCACCGACCTGCACTACGCCCAATCCATTGCTGTGGGCGAAGTCGAACGTCGGGTAGTGTCCGGCCAACTCCTCGATCAGACGGTAAACGCCGAACCCCCGATCACGCACCTGGGTGTCATGAAAAAGCACGACGGCTCGGTCGCTCAACTTCGGGAGCCAAGTCTCGAAATCATTCCGTACGGCTTCATAGGAATGCAATCCATCAATATGAAGCAGATCGATACTTCCATCAGCGAAATCAGCCACCGCGTCTTCGAAGAACGCGCGCTTCAAATACGAAAAACTTCCATACAGCGGATCGTGATAGGCCTTCAGGCCAAGATACACATCGTCCGCATATTTTCGCGCATGTGCATCGCCTTCCCACGAATCGATTGCGGTGCAATGCGTTTCTGCGCCCAGATGACGAATCGCCTGGCAGAACGCCAGGTACGAATTACCGGAATCGGTGCCCAGCTCGACCAGGATGCGTGGACGCAGCAAGTCGATCAGCAAATACGCAAACGGGATATGTCCAGCCCAGGCGAATGGAAACGAAAGCCGCGGGCGCAGAAAAGCCACCGGATGATCGTCGAGGCGAAATGGTTTCATGAAATCATTCACGGTCAAGGGTAATGTCGTGCATAGGCAGACCAATAATGCCTGCGGGGGCCTGAGTGCCCTGCGATTTGAACATCAAAGCCTCGTGAACCCAGCTCTGAATGACATGATCGTCCTGGCTACCCTCGGCGACTCCGGCTGTAATGAAATAATCGCCCGCCTGGAGGCGTGGCATGTCGAAATGGAATCGAGCACGAAAGATTTCCCCTGCGGCCACCGAGAAACCTTCATCCAGATAAGTGAGATAGGTGTTATCGCCGAACAGTAGCTGACCGAGCCTGTCTTTCACATAGAAGCCCACGATCACACCCTCCAGCGGCTCATCCGCTTCGGCGGTGAGCTCCAGCACCACACTTTCACCACCAACAACCCAGGCCAACTGCGCATTGTTCTCGTCGAGAATGGCCACGTCGGTCACGCGCGCCTTCAGTTCGCCAAAGCTCCCGGCGTCAGGATGAAACGGTGAAATATGGATATCGTTGCGAAGCGAGGAACGGTCAATCAGCTCCTGACGGGCATCCTTGCGTCGCGGTGGCCGCACGCGTTTGGCTACCCCAACCGTCTCGCGTCGCAAGGCTCCGCCCTGGCGCTCGGCCATGAACGCTTCCAGGTATGCGTGCACCACTTCCTTGGCGGAACCGCATGCCTGCTGCTTTCCATGGTCCAGCCAGACGGCGCGCTCGCATAGCCCGGTCACTGCTGAACTGTCGTGACTGACGAAAAGCAAGGTGCCCTTCGTCTTGAATTCGCGCAGGTACCGCATGCATTTCTGCGTAAAAAATGCATCGCCCACCGCAAGTGCCTCATCAATGATCAGAATGTCCGCATCGACATGGGCCATCACGGAGAACGCCAACCTCATGGCCATGCCACTTGAATAGTTCTTGACGGGTTGATCGATGAAATCACCAATATCGGCAAATGCCGTGATCTCATCAAAACGCTTGTCGATCTCGCTGCGCGACAAACCCAGCACCGACCCGTTCAGATATACGTTTTCGCGGCCAGTGAACTCGGGATTGAAGCCCGCACCAAGTTCCAGCAATGCGGCAACCCGCCCCCGCACGCGAACGTCGCCGGTCGACGGCGCCAAAGTGCCGCAAATAATCTGCAGCAAGGTCGATTTACCCGAGCCGTTGCGGCCAACAATGCCCACCGTTTCACCGCGCTGAACGGTGAAATTGATGTCCCGCAGGGCTTCGAACTCGCGATACCAGCGTCGATTTCCACCGACCAGCATCTGCATCAGTCGGTGATGCGGCTTGTCATATATCGGATAAACCTTGCCCATGCCCTGCACTTCAATGACTGGCTCAGAGGACATCGGCAAACCCCCGTTGCGTCGTCACGAACCAGGCATGCCCGAGCCATGCCACCAACAGTCCACCCATCGTCGCGAGCGCGAGCGCTCCCCAATTAGGCCACTCACCCATGAGCACCACCATACGGGCCTCGTCGATGAAGAACGTCAGCGGATTGAGATGAAACAGCGTCTGCAGATTCTGCGGCAGGATGCTGACGGGAATTATTGCCGACGACAGAAACAACATGGCCGTCACAAATACCGGCATCACCTGGCTGATATCGCGAAAATAGACACCAACCGAAGCCAGGAACCAGCACAAGCCCATCGTCAACAGCAGCAATGGAATGAAGATCAGAGGCAGCAACAGCAGCGTCGGATGCAACCGATGTTCCAAGGCCAGCATGAGCATCGCGAGCACAATGACATTCATGAGCGCGTGGAACAACGCAGAAAACATCATCGGCCATGGCAATACGTCGAGGGGGAATACCACCCGTTTCACGAAGTTGGGGTTGCCCACTACAAGAGTGGTGGCACGCGATGCACATTCGCCAAAGAAACCGTGGACGATCAATCCGACGAACAGGATTACCGCGTAAGAATGGTCCCCGCCCGCCTCTTGTGGCCAGCGACTTTTCATTACCGTGCCGAACGCAAAAGCATAGACGCACAGCATCATGAAGGGGCTGATGACCGACCACGCCAATCCGAAACTGGCACCGCGGTAACGCCCCAACACCTCGCGCTTGCTGAGCTCCCAAGCCAGTGATTTATTACGGATCAGCGACGCAAAGGGACTTTCCCACCGTCGACGATCCTGCAACGTCGTGGCGTCGCTGCGCCCCAGCTGTGGTGCCGAACTCATCGCAGCGCGTACTCCAGCTCTGCGCGCAAGTCAGCAATATCCTCCACGCCCACGGACAGTCGGACCAGCCCGTCACTGATCCCCAGCCGCTTGCGGTTGGCCGCAGGCACCGAGGCGTGGGTCATGATCGCCGGGTGCTCGATCAGGCTCTCGACGCCGCCGAGCGACTCGGCCAGAGCGAACAGGTCGCAGCGCTCCAGCATGCGGCGCGCCTTCTTCAGCCCGCCCTTCACCTCGATGGTGACGATGCCACCGAAGCCGTGCATCTGGCGCTTCGCCAGCGCGTGCTGCGGGTGACTCTTCAGACCGGGGTAGATCACCCGCTCGATCGCCGGGTGCCTTTGCAGCCAGGTGGCCAGCTCCAGCGCGCTGGCGCAGTGCTGGCGCATGCGCAGGTGCAGGGTCTTCAGTCCGCGCATGGCGAGGAAGGCGTCGAACGGGCCGGCCACGGCGCCCACCGAGTTCTGCAGGAAGGCCATCTGGCCGGCCAGATCCTGGTTGCCGGCGACCACGATGCCGCCGACCATGTCGGAATGGCCGTTGATGTACTTGGTGGCCGAATGCAGCACCAGGTCGGCGCCGTATTCCAGCGGGCGCTGCACCATCGGCGAGCAGAACGTGTTGTC
>JACDJA010001682.1_pt1 | contig 17769 bp, 14 predicted proteins | sample 7449241 | NCBI WGS metagenome assembly JACDJA01 (sample SAMN14253289, study PRJNA609438) | sludge metagenome | isolation source: initial anaerobic sludge | collected 2018-12-20 | reverse complement strand
CGGTTTCTGCATGTTCCAGACGCAGTAAATAAGGACGCGTAACAGCCTCACCCTTCCACTCGAAAATACCTGCATCGTGCGTGCACTCCATCACCTGGAAACCGGATGAAGTCTGCAGCCATACCCGTGACATATACGGTTGAAACACTCGAACCAGCTCACCGCCCGGAACAGAATGTATCCCCAGATAAGAGCCGGGGGCATGCAGCCTTGCGGCCAATAACAATGATTGCGCAGAATCACCTGCTAAATCTCGGGATGGGGATGGGAAAGGCAAAGATTTCATCGGTATGGGCTCGCTATTACCTGCAGTGTCGGCTGGTAATGGTTATTCGGATCAAGTAAGATAAACATGGAAACACAGGGTATGCGGTTTTTTTAAACACTGCAAATCAGTGAGGTAACCATGAACGTTCAAACAGGCTGTCCAGATGAATAACAACCCGCGCTTTGTCAGCACACTTACTCGCAACACACTGGCGCTGATCCTGGCAGGCGGACGCGGGACGCGCCTTAAGAACCTGACAGACTGGCGCGCTAAACCGGCGGTTCCCTTCGGTGGCAAATTCCGCATTATCGATTTCACGCTGTCCAATTGCGTCAACTCGGGTGTACGTCGTATCGGCGTCGTCACACAATATAAGGCGCAAAGTTTGATCCGCCATATTCAACGTGGCTGGAGTTTTTTGGATGGCCGGTTCCATGAATTTATCGAGCTGTTACCTGCACAGCAACGTACCGAAGAGGGAACTTGGTACCAAGGTACCGCTGATGCTGTTTTTCAGAATCTCGACATTATCCGCACGCATAACCCCAGCTATGTACTGGTCCTAGGTGGTGATCACATCTACAAAATGGATTATGGGCAAATACTGGCTGAACACGTCGAAAAACAGGCCGATTTGACAATCGCCTGCCTGGAAGTTCCGATCGAAGATGCCAGCGCATTCGGCGTTATGGCGGTTGATAACGACTCGCGTATCACCAACTTTACCGAGAAACCCGCTCACCCCGCCCCGATCCCAGGCAAACCCGGGCACGCTCTCATCAGTATGGGTATTTATGTTTTTAACGCGAAATTTCTGTATGAACAACTGATTCTGGATCACGACATGAATCAATCATCACACGATTTCGGTAAAGACGTGATACCCCGCCTGGTAGCGAGCAATATTCAGGTTTATGCACATCGCTTTCAGAATAGCTGCGTCAACATGGATTCAGGTGTACCTTACTGGCGTGATGTCGGTACAGTAGATGCATACTGGGAGGCAAATATTGATCTCACCACTATCACGCCGGATTTGAATCTGTACGATGAAGACTGGCCAATATGGACATATCAGGAACAACTGCCTCCTGCCAAATTTGTGTTTGATGACAATGATCGCCGTGGCCAGGCACTGGATTCAATGGTATCAGGCGGATGTATTATCAGCGGGGCAACAGTACGCCGTTCTCTGTTGTTTTCTAATGTTCAAGTACGCTGCTTCAGTACCATTGAAGACTCGGTCATTCTGCCTGACGTCAGTATCGGCCGATATGTTCATCTCAGACAAGTGGTGGTGGAAAAGGAATGCCAGATCCCGGAAGGCCTTGAAATTGGTTTTGATCCTGTTGCAGATAAAAAACATTTTTATGTCACGGACAATGGGATTACTTTGATTACACCGGAAATGTTGAGACAGCAAATTCACTATACTCGCTGAAATTTCCAATCCAGCTTTCCGGCCGATTGATCTCTATCAACTTTCTTTACACGATTTGATATGCCATGACCAGCCATTCTTCTAAACTCGATCTTGTGTTGCTCTGGCACATGCACCAGCCAGACTACCGGGATTATAAAACCGGTGAATTCATGTTGCCGTGGGTATATTTGCATACTATCAAGGACTATACCGATATGGCGCACCACCTTGAAAATCACCCGGGTATCCGGCTGGTGGTGAACTTTGTTCCTGTCCTGCTGGATCAGCTGGAAGATTACGCTGATCAATTTGCTGGCGGCACGATTCGTGATCCATTACTGCGCTTGCTCTCCGCGCCAGATCTTGATCATATTTCTCCCAATGAGCGCTTGCTGATTCTGAACAGCTGCTTCCTGAATAATCACGAAACCATGCTCAAACCTTATCCGGCTTATCAGCATCTACGTGATCTGTATGATCATCTGCAAAAGACGAATGACAAGGAACTGATGTATGTCTCCGGCCAATACCTGGCCGACCTGCTGGTGTGGTACCACCTCGCCTGGATGGGCGAAAGCGTGCGCCGGGAAAATGAATGCATTGTACACCTCATGTCTCAGGAAAAACTGTTCAGCCATGGTGATCGTATCCTGCTGTTTAACCTTATTGGCGAACTCATCCAAGGTATTATTCCGCGTTATCGTAAACTGGCAGAATCCGGCCAGATCGAGCTTTCCACCACACCGCACTATCACCCGCTAGCTCCCTTGCTGATTGATTTCACTTCTGCCCGGGACAGCCTTCCTGAAACGCAACTGCCAGCCAATCCGGTCTACCCTGGTGGGCGCAACCGGGTAGCGTTTCATCTGCAATCAGCTATTGACAGCCACCGGCAGCGTTTTGGCAGCGAACCTTCCGGTGTATGGCCAGCCGAGGGCGCAGTATCAGAACCGCTACTGGATATCCTGGCCGGACACGGTCGTCAGTGGTGTGCCAGCGGTGAAGGCGTGTTGGCCAACAGCCTGCACAAATCTTATCCTGACCAGCCCTTGCCTGCCCGCAGCGAATATCTTTATCGCCCTTATCGGTTTGAATCCGGTAATAACAGTATTCTGTGTTTCTACCGGGATGATCAGCTATCCGATCTGATCGGATTTGAATATTCAAGATGGTTTGGGCGTGATGCTGCAGAAAATCTTGTCCAGCGGCTTGAACATATCCGTAGTGAAACAAACGGCAATCCCGCTCCAGTCGTCAGTATTATTCTTGATGGAGAAAATGCCTGGGAAACTTATCCCTACAACGGCTACTATTTTCTGGATGATTTGTATGAAATACTTGAAAAAAATGCTGATATCCGTACGACAACCTTCCATGAATACATCGCCGGGTTATCCGAAAACAACATTGAAATTACCCGATTGCCGTCGCTGACGGCCGGCAGTTGGGTATATGGCAGTTTCTCCACCTGGATTGGAGATCATGACAAAAATCTGGCATGGGATTTATTGTGTGCCGCCAAACAAAGTTACGATCTTGTCATGCAAGGATCACGCTTGACGGATGAAGAAAAATTGGCTGCCGGACAGCAGCTCGCTTCCTGTGAGAGTTCCGACTGGTTCTGGTGGTTTGGTGATTACAACTCGCCACACTCAGTAGAAAGCTTTGATCTGGCTTTCCGCAAAAATCTTGCCAACCTTTACCGCCTGCTGAACATACCCGTTCCGGTGACCATTCTCGAACCCATCAGTTATGGCAGTGCATCCACAGGCAAAGGTGGCGCGATGCGGCATGCCTCTTAGAGGGCTCACAAAAAATGTAATACTGGCAAATATGAAACAACCGATAAATATTTAAGGATATCCCAGATGACCTCATCCGTATCATTGCTGTTTGGTGTCCACGCCCACCAACCGATTGGCAATTTCCCCGAGGTCGTTATTGATGCGCATGAACGCTGTTACAAGCCCTTCCTGCAAACTTTATACCGCTATCCGGAATTTCGTTTTGCCATCCACTTTTCCGGCTGGTTGCTGGATTTTCTATTTGAGCACTACCCGAAAGATATGGCGTTATTACGTGAGATGGTCACACGCGGGCAGATCGAAATATTTGGTGCAGGCGATACCGAGCCGGTACTGGCGGCCATTCCCGAGCGGGATCGCATCGGCCAGCTCAAGACCTTTTCGGCTAAACTCAAGAAAAAGCTGGGGCAGTCGCCACAAGGCGCCTGGCTAACTGAGCGTGTATGGGAATCCACTATCGTGCCTGCTTTGGTTAATTGCGGTATCCATTATGTAATAGTGGACGATTACCACTTCATTTGTACCGGAAAAAATAAAATAGAACTTGATGGTTACTTCAGTACTGAAGAAGATCATCACAAGCTTGATCTTTTTCCCATCTCCGAAGCATTGCGTTACCGGCTCCCCTTTTCTCCTGCGCTGGAAGCCATTGCCTATATTGAATCCCTGATTGATCAGTCCACAACCGAGCATCAACCTGCAGCAGTCTATTTTGACGACATTGAGAAATTCGGCATCTGGCCAGAAACTTATCAGTGGGTTTACGAACACGGCTGGCTGGAGAAATTTATCCAGGGTGTACTGGCTTCTCCTCATATCCAGCTGCAGCACTACCGGGATTATCATGCCAGCGAAAAAACCCGTGGCATCGTTTACCTCCCCACCACCTCCTACATCGAGATGAATGAATGGACGCTGCCCGCTGAACCTGCTCATATTTATGATGATCTGGTGCAGCAAGCCAAATCCACAGGTCAGTACGAACAAACCAGATCTTTCCTGCGCGGAGGAATGTGGAAAAACTTTTTTTCACGCTACCCTGAATCCAACTGGATGCACAAGCGCATGCTCGGCCTGTCCGCACGTTACGCCAGCCTGCCGGCCAGGCAGCGGACCTCTGCCATGCAACGATGCCTGTACGCTTCCCAGGCCAATGATGCCTACTGGCATGGTCTATTTGGCGGTCTGTATCTGCCGCATTTGCGGCGCACCGTCTACAACAATCTGATTGAACTGGAAGCGCAACTCGATCAGTGTGAATCGCGCAATATCTACTATCATGAGGATACTGATCTGGATGGCACGGAGGAAATCTATCTGCAAAACGGGACTGTGCAGGCAGTTTTGAAACTCAACAGCAGCGCCAGCATCTGCGAACTGGACAGCTATCCACTGAAACACAACTTTGCCGATACCCTCGCCCGCCAGACTGAGCATTACTACCGAAAGATCCAACCGGGTCTACAGGGAGCTTCATCTCATCAGCAATCAGGAATAGCTTCAGCACATGATCGAGTCAATTTCAAACATGCTATTAGCCAGGCAGATATGGAACCGGATCTGTATGCACAACACCTGTTTATTGATCGTTTAAACGGTGAGCTGCTGGATTATCAACTGCACCCCTCAGATAAGGCAGATGAAGTTATTTTTCAGGCGATAACAGATTTCGGGTCAATCAGTAAATGCTTTCGGATTATCAGCAACCAGCTACTTGTCATCTATGTATGCAGCGGGGAAGCCAGTGGATACATGCAGACAGAAATCAATCTGGCCATGCCCAGTTGCGACGGACCGGGCGGACGTTACATCCGGAATCACACTGTGCTGTCCGGCTTCGGACAACCCATCGAACTGGATAATCTGACAGCCATTACACTGGAAGACGACACGCTGGGCGGCAGTCTGTCACTTGATATTTCACCTGTAACAAAATTTTATGCCTGCCCGCACTTCACCGTTTCTCAATCGGAAGGCGGATTTGAAAAAATCATGCAGGCAGTCAAACTAATACTTACCTGGAAGATAACGGATGACCAGCAGCAACATATTACCCTTCGTTTTGATGAAATGAACACTACTGTTTGATCCGGCCCAGATAAAGAATAATGGAGCTACCATGATAGAAGAATCCGGTCGTCTCAAACTATGTGATGAAGAGCAGATTCCCTGGAAAAAATGGGGTCCGTATCTAAGTGAGCGGCAATGGGGCACGGTGCGCGAGGATTACAGCGATAACGGCGATGCCTGGAATTACTTTCCGCATTACCAGTCTGGCGCTCGCGCTTACCGCTGGGGAGAAGATGGCCTGGCCGGTATTAGCGATGACCGGCAGTTGCTTTGTTTTGCATTGGCGCTGTGGAACGGACGCGATCCGGTACTAAAAGAACGCCTGTTTGGTCTGACCAATCCACAAGGCAACCATGGCGAAGACGTCAAGGAATATTATTTCTACCTGGACGCCACGCCCACTCACAGTTATCTGAGATATCTCTACAAATATCCGCAAACAGCCTATCCTTATGAAGATCTGGTCACCACTAACGGGCGACGCTCCCGGCAGGAATCGGAATATGAACTGCTGGACACCGGTATCTTTGATGAGAACCGGTATTTTGATATTTTTGTGGAATACGCTCAAACTGTGCCGGAAGATATCCTGATCCGCATCAGCGTTATCAATCGTGGCCCTGAAACAGCAGACTTACGACTACTGCCGACACTCTGGTTCCGCAATACCTGGTCATGGGAACCCGGTTCAGCTAAACCGCAGCTATCCCAGGAGGGTAATCAGAACGAATGCCGGATCATTCGCGCCAAGCATAACGAACTGGGAGATTACCAACTGTATTGTGCAGATAAACCAACCCTGCTCTTTTGCGAAAACGAAACCAACGCCTGGCGGCTGTTTCGCAACAACAATAAAGGCCTCTACACCAAGGATGGAATTAACGACTATATCATTCATGACAGAACAGACGCCATTAACCCTGCCAACAGCGGTACCAAAGCAGCGGCAGACTATGCTCTGAGTATCCCTTCCGGAGAAACTCACATAATCAGGTTGCGGCTGTGCAAGGCTGATTCTGTCAAGGCAGATATATTTTTTACCGGTTTCGACGAACTCATCGACCAGAGAAAGCAGGAAGCCGATCATTTCTATGAATCACTGTCCGGTGACCGGTTGAATAAGGAACAGCAACGTGTCCTGCGGCAGGCATTGGCTGGCATGATATGGACCAAGCAATATTATGAGTTTGATGTAGCACGCTGGCTGAATGAGCACCCCCGGCACAGCACACGCAATGCTGACTGGCAACACATGCAATGCCGGGACATCATTTCCATGCCGGATAAATGGGAATATCCGTGGTTTGCCGCATGGGATTCAGCCTTTCATGTTCTACCCCTGGCCATGATAGATCCCACCTTTGCCAAACAGCAGCTCAACCTATTTCTGGAAAACCGCTACCAGCACCCAAATGGACAGATTCCAGCTTATGAATGGAACTTCAATGCTGTCAACCCGCCCGTTCACGCCTGGTCCGTCTATGTGGTTTATCAAATCTGCCAGGATTACCATAGCCAGAACGATCTGACATTCCTGAAATCCGCCTTTGCCAGCCTGGAACACAATTTCTCCTGGTGGGAATCCCACCGCGAGCCGGATAAAAACGTGTATGAAGGCGGGTTTCTAGGGTTGGATAATATCGGGGTATTTGATCGCAGTGCCGCACTGCCAACCGGCGGCCATCTGGAGCAATCGGATGCCACCGCCTGGATGACATTGTTCTCGCAAAGTATGTTGCAGATCGCATTGGAGCTCAGCCTGCACGATCCGGATTACGAGCAAAGAGTGCTCTCCTACCTGAATAAATTCATGGCCACTGCCGCTGCCATGCAGGATATCAGCGATGAACACCGCGACATGTGGGATGAAGAGGATGGCTTTTTCTATAATGTCCTGCGTTTTCCGGACGGCCACTCCACTCGCATCAAGGTACGTTCACTGGTCGGGCTGCTACCGTTATGTGCCGTGATTGTAGTAGAGGAATCCACGCTAAACAAGCTACCGCAGGTTGCAAAATATTTTGAAAACCTGGTCAAACGCAGGAGTCATCTAACCGCCCATATCTTTTGTCCAATTAAACCTGGCGTGGAAAATCGCCGTCTGCTGGCAATTATGGATGAAAAGAAATTGCGGCAAATATTGACAAAAATGCTCGATGAACAGGAGTTCCTGAGCCCTCACGGTATTCGATCATTATCGAAATATCACCAGGAACATCCCTACGAATTTTACTGGAACGGGCAGACTTTCTCTGCAAATTACCAGCCAGGTGAATCCGATTCAGCCGTGTTCGGAGGGAATTCCAACTGGCGCGGTCCTGTCTGGGCACCGATCAACATCCTGATTATTCACGCATTGCTGGCGCTGTATGCCTACTATGGAGAAAATTTCCGGATTGAATGCCCCACCGGATCTGGTAGGCAGTGCAACCTGTTCCAGGTTGCAAGAATGATTGCCGTAAGGCTACTCCATATCTTTCTGCCGGATGAATATGGCCGACGGCCGGTGTTTGGCGGCACTGAAAAATTCCAGACCGATCCCCACTGGCGGGATTGCCTGCTGTTTTATGAATACTTCCACGGCGAAGATGGCTCCGGGCTGGGTGCCAGCCACCAAACCGGCTGGACAGGCGTAATGGCCGCCCTGCTGAGTATCTTCGGCTCTCTGGAAGAAGAGGAACTAGCAGAACTGGGCATGCAGGAAATACCGGCGATCCTTGCAGGAAATAACAATGTATAAACCCATCCCCTGACAAACCTCTGGCTACCACTATCCGGGGTAAAAATACGAGAGACAGCCACCACACCTAAAAGAAATCAACCAATTTGCATCAAACATCTTGTCTGCCAGACAGCAACCTTCATAATTCACACTACTCATTCAATATTCATGAGTGGATTAAGCTCAGATAATCTATTAAAGATTGGATCCAATGCAAATCAATCTTACCCTGATGAATGACATTACTTATCACGCAAAGCCTGCATGGTTCTGCGGGCAAAGCACAAGTCTTCCCATGCCTTGGCCTTGTCCGTCAGCGAACGCAACAGATAGGCCGGATGGTAGGTCGCAATCAGGGGAATGCCTGCAAATTCATGCAATCTACCACGCAGGCTGGCAATGCTGTCGCCTGTCGCCAGCAGATTCTGGGCAGCCACCTTACCCAAGGTTATGATCAACCTAGGCTGAATCAATGCAATCTGGCGCAGTAGATAGGGACGGCACTGCTGTGCTTCCATTTCCAGCGGGTTGCGATTATCCGGTGGGCGGCATTTAACGATATTGGCAATGTAAACACCCTGTTCGCGCCCGAGATCAATCGCCTGCAGCATACTGTCGAGCAGCTTCCCGGCCTGGCCGACAAACGGTTCACCCAGCAGGTCTTCCCGGGCCCCCGGGCCTTCTCCAATAAACAGCCAGTCTGCCTGTTCATCACCCACACCAAATACCGTTTGCTTACGCGTCTGGCAAAGTGGACAAGCGGTACAGCTGCTAACCATCTGCCGCAGCTGCTCCCAGTTTGCACGCGCAATTAAAGCCGATCGGTCATCAACTATAGAAGATTCCACAGCGGTTTCTGTGTGCGCAGCCGGATTCTCTTTTGAATCAGACGATTGAACAGATGGCTGTCCGAGAATAGCATTCGACCTGACACGCCACACGGGTAATAAGCCTAATTCTTTGAGACGATTGGGATCCATGGTTGAATCTTTCCTGATCAGACAGGATGAGAAATCAGGGTATCCGGGGTTCTTGGCATCATAGCTCCCGCCTCATGATCAGCGCATCCTCGCGTCCGCACATCGCCGGATAGTAATCCTTGCGCACGGCAATTTGCTGGAATCCCAGTCGCCGATACAAATTTGCCGCACCGGTATTGGACTCACGCACATCCAGTAATATAAATTCTGCTCTATGTTTTCTGGAAAGTTCAATCAGATAACGCAACATCGCTCCACCCAGACCCTGATTTTGCCAGGCGTAACCCACACCCAGTGTCAGCACATGCGCTTCACCTGGCCCGATCATGAGAATACTGTAACCCATCACCAAATCAGTATCCGGCTCGGCACCCTGCTGTTGCACCATCACCTGGCAATGATGACCCGCCTTGATTGAATCACTAAAATTGCCGATTGACCATGGAAAAAGAAAAATTTCGTGCTCAATACAAATAACCTGTTCGAGGTCACTCAAACGCATTTCACGAATTTTGATCTGAAAAGGGCGTGCCCTGATCTGTGCCATCGTTACCGTTCGCTTTCCTTCAGTGCCACCTTGTTGCGGATATACACTGGCAGCGCCTCTTCTGCTGCCCTACCCTCACCATTAGCAAATTTAATCGCTGCCAGTTGCACAATTTCACGCGCATGCGGATAACAATCGGGAATAATCTGCTGCAAATTTTCGCTGTAAACGTTTGACAAAACAGATTGATACAGATCAAAACCACTACCACATCCCGTCCATCCGTCTCCGATTACCCCTGGAGCTGTTTCCGGCCGACATAGTAGCGGAGCATGAACAGGAAACCAGCCGATTTCTCTTTTTTCATAAGCTGCAAAATAAAGTTCACCCATACGCGCATCCAGCGCCGCCAGCACCTGAGACGCATCTACCTGTTGTGCCAGGGCTTCCAGTGTACTCACCCCAACCACCGGAATATCCCGTGCAAAAGCCAATCCCTGGGCAATGCCGCAGGCAATGCGCAACCCGGTAAAGGAACCCGGGCCAGCTCCGAAAGCGATGCCCTCAATCTGACTCAAGGCAACACCGGCTTCAGTCAGCATGGTTTGCAGCATTGGCAATAACAATTCGGAATGGCGCTGGCCCGCCAACTCTTCCCTGCTAATAATGTTTCCATTCAGCCACAGAGCCAGGGAACAGTATTCGGTAGAAGTATCAAACGCAATGATGTTCATCGGAATCCTGTGGTTCACAGTGCCCAGTCTGCAAGAGATTGATAGACTGATTCGTATGGTGTCTGCCGGGATTGTGCCAACGACCATTGAGTCACTGGCCAATCAATCGCTTGGATTGAATCAGGCAAGCTGCAGTGCCTTACATTTCTTACCAGCGTGACGTGTGGTGTAAATGGATATGTGTCGTCATACCGGATTCTCAAGGCAGAAAGCAAGTGCTGCAGATCCTGCACAAGAGTAGTTAATTCTGCTGGACATTGGCTTGTTCCGGCCACCACGACTCCGGCTTTTTTCCAGAAGCAAACCTTATCCAGAGTCAAATTGAATGGAGATTGCCGGATAGCCGGGGCTGCCTGACACAATCGTGGAATATTACCTTGATCGATTTCGCCCATGAATGCCAATGTCAGATGTAGATTTTTCGGTTGAATGCAACGACCTGAACAATCATCCGCCAGCTGCCGCGCCAGTTTGGCCAATTGATCTCTTGCGATATCCTGTGGCCACAATGCAAGGAACAGCCTGACAGGATGAGCAGCGCCGGACATTATGGCTGTGCTTCGCCTTCGTCACTGTTAGCGATCAGGCAGACCACTTCCGCTACGATACCTTCACCACGCCCGACAGCACCGAGTTTCTCGGCAGTTTTTGCCTTGATATTAATATTTCCAGCAGGCATGGCGAGATCCTGTGCAATGTTGGCTATCATTCCGGAAATATGGGGGGCCATTTTAGGTGCTTGGGCAATGATCGTCGCATCGATATTCACAACACGATAACCCGTTTCAGCCAGCAACCGGTGAACTTTACACACCAGCTTGCGACTATCAATATCTTTATAACGTGCATCGGTATCGGAAAAATGCTTGCCAATATCCCCCAAGGCGGCAGCACCCAGCAGCGCATCACACAAGGCATGCAGCAGCACATCCGCATCCGAGTGGCCCAGCAGGCCCTTCTCATACGGAATAGTCACGCCACCAATGACAAGCTCACGCCCGGCAGCTAACTGGTGAATATCAAACCCTTGTCCGATTCTGATTTTTTTCATGATAACTGGGTAATATGTTCTGAAGTGAGCAAGCTACTCAAGTTCTGAGGAAACAGCAGAAATCATCTGATTGCCCCACCTGCACACTCCTGTACGGATAGAATCTGCGATTATCGCATGGCCAAGCAAGCCCTGGTAACACCGGCATCACCCAGGACAAGCGTTTCTTCGCTACACAGCAGGTTGGCACCAAAGTGCCATGAGTTGCCTTTCTTGCTTGAGTGCATTTCAGGCTTGCGTTTACCCTCAGTATTCCTGGTAGAAGGTGGTGCGGCAATCAGGCTGGCATCGACGATCATACCTTGTTTGAGAAACAGATTTTAGGCTGCTAGTTGGCGATTGACAGGGGCAAAACCTTGTTGAGCCAGGTTATGTTGGTCCAGCAGGTGACGAAAACGCAGTATAGCGCTTTCGTCAAGCATGCGATTCAGTTCAAAATGGCAGATCTGGCGCAATCTCATCAAGGGTATCTTCCATGCCCGGATCAGAGCAGCTGTAGGCAATATGCACGCGCAACATATTTTTCAGTGGTAGTGGTTGCTCGCCATGGCATCCATTTGTCGGGTAGTACGGTTTGATCAGGACAATAAACTCTGATCAAGGAGGCAAACGCTCAATCTGAGTAAAAAAATCACTCTTTATGAAAGGATTCGTGCAGAGATTCCTTAAATCCAAATTGATTGTTGTTTTCTTGATTTTTAGCTGCTCTGAACAGAACAGGATTATTCGGAGCAGCTTGAAAAACATTTGATTATTCTGGGTTTATTTGACACGGCTGCGATATTCGCGTGTGCGAGTATCAATTTCGATCTTGTCACCGATTTCACAAAACAACGGTACCGGCAACTCGAAGCCAGTAACAATTTTGGCTGATTTCATTACCTTGCCTGATGTATCGCCTTTGACTGCAGGTTCAGTGTAAATAATTTCGCGCACGACAGAATTCGGCATTTCAACTGAAATAGGTTTGTCATTATAAAACACAACTTCGCACGGCATGCCATCTTCCAGAAAACTGAGTACATCACTCATGGTTTCTTCTTCAACTTCATACTGATTGAATTCGGCATCCATAAATACATACATGGGGCTGGCATAATACGAGTAGCTCACCTCTTTTTTCTCCAGCACGACTATATCGAATTTATCATCTGCCTTATACACTGCCTCGCCAGGTGATTCTGTCAGCAGATTCTTGTATTTCATTTTTACAACCGAGGAATTACGCCCGGATTTGGTGAATTCGGTCTTCAGCACAACCATAGGGTCTCTGCCGAGCATAAACACATTACCTACACGAAGTTCTTGAGCTGTTTTCATCTATTCTAATCAATATAAGTCAAGGAAAAAAAAGGATATTATACTTTGACTTCCCCAGTGTAATGAAGAAATAACTACTGGTTTCTGCAAAAATTCACCAGATTGGAAGCCAAATCAGGAGCCTGAGCAAGCTGTTCAGCCCATGCTATGGCATGTTGTTTCAACGCCTTGTGGTATCGCCAGTAATTATCCCAGTCCAGCTGTTTATTGTTATTCCAGCCTCGATGCAGTGCTCGCAGCACATCAGCTGCTTCTTGGACCAATCCCTGGCAATAAAGATTCAGAAAGGCCTCAAGTTTGGGAAGATGCGCATCTTCCTGCTGTGGATAAATTTGCCAGATTACTGGCCGCGCTGCCCACTGCGCACGCACGAAGGAATCTTCGCCCCGCACAAAATTACAATCGCACACCCACAATAAACGGTCATAATTTTCTTGTGGCACAAAGGGAAGCACCTGCAACACCAAATTACCGCGCTGCACGCTATCCTCTGCCACCAGGCGTGATTGTCCTGCCCATGCAGCTGCTTGTCGCGAGGCCACACCTTCCGGCAACAAACATCGCACGGGTGAAGTTGAAATGGCCCATGCTTCCAACAAATGATCAACTGGCGCATGGTCATAGCAAAACAGGGAAACGATAGTTTCGTCAGAAGCAGGAACAGGAATACTCAGTTCGTGCCACAGTTTTGCCGGATCAGATTGCAGGGAATCGCGTTGTGCGAACAACCCCGCCTCCTGTATCACTCCCCCAGTTGCCGCAGTAAAACCAGGAAAAAAGAAATATTTGGTTAATGGCAGGCGTGGATGCGGTGAAGCTAGCCTATGGTAACCTTCCACCCATGATTCAGTAGATAAATACTCCAGATTGATCCACATGCACCCTTCCTTCTCTTTCATATCCACAGAATCTGCCGTCTGGGATGAAGCCACAGCCATTGCCATTACATAATTGGCTGGTAATTCACAGCCGAACGCCTCAATCACCACATCTGCCGGCACAAGATTTGGAAACGGCTCAATCCAATGTAGAATTTGTATGTTCCGAATATACTGAGCTGTCAGATTGCTATCAATTTCCGGACAAATTCGCTGTAATGACCCTAAATCATCCACCAGCAAACGCACCGTCATGCCAAATTCCGTAGCCAGCTGACGTGCCAGGCGCCAGCAAACACCAACATCGCCATAATTATCAACGACATGACAGAAAATATCCCAGCGTATCATTTTTTTCTTTAATCAGATAAGCCGCAGCATTACCCTGTTTGACATTCCGGGCATTTCCCGATACGTTATTTTCATCGAAAGAATCACCCCTTGCCCTCCATTTATCTTGCTGTTCCTGCCGGAAATATGCCAATGAAAATCACCTTTTTCAGCACTCAACCGTATGACCGTGAATCATTCCTCAAACATCAAGCCGATTCGCGCCTTGAGCTTATTTTTCTGGAAGAAAAACTGACTGAGCACACTGTATCCCTTGCCAGAGGAAGTGAGGTAGTTTGTGTTTTCGTCAACGATACACTTAATGAAAATATTATCCGCCAGCTGTCTCAATTGAATATTCAGCTCATCGCCCTACGCTGCGCCGGCTTTAATAACGTGGATCTCAAAGCAGCTCAGGCGTGTAATATCAAAGTAGTACGGGTACCAGCCTACTCCCCTCACGCCGTGGCAGAACATACGCTGGCGATGATCATGACACTCAACCGCAAAACGCATAAGGCATATAACCGTGTCCGCGAACAGAATTTTTCGCTGAACGGCTTGCTTGGTTTCGATCTCTACAAGAAAACAGTGGGCGTCATTGGTACCGGCCATATCGGGGAAGTATTCTGCCGCATCCTGCATGGCCTGGGCTGCAACATTTTGGCCTGTGATCCGATAAAAAAACCAACTGTGGAAGCAATGGGCATTCCGTATGTCCCCATGAGCGAGCTCTTCCCCCAATGCGATATTCTTTCGCTGCACTGCCCACTCAATGAAGAAACACGCTACCTCATCAACAACGAAACGATTGCACAAATGAAAGCGGGCATCATGCTGATCAACACCAGCCGTGGCGGATTAATCGACACCAAGGCCGTAATCACCGGGTTAAAAACAGGAAAAATCAGTTATCTGGGTATTGATGTCTACGAACAGGAAGCCGATCTGTTTTTCCAAAACCTCTCTGAACAGATCCTCCATGATGACACTATTGCCCGGCTCATGACCTTTCCCAATGTCCTGATTACTGCGCACCAGGGGTTTTTTACCCAGGAAGCACTCAGTCAGATTGCCCTTACAACACTGGATAACGTAAGGCAGTTTATAGATGGAGAGGTGCTGATTAATGCAGTCAGTAAGGACAATGGATAATCTTCCAATATCCACCTATGAGTTGTATGGGAGCCAATATGTTGCAAGGCTCCGAATGCCGCCGGCCTGCAACTTGATTAGAAATTATGCTACCAAAAAATTTCCAAATTACAACAATCGGAAAGACAGTGCAGCAATGAAGGTAGGCAGCAGTGCAAACAGCAGCAATCTGAATGGATGCACTGCTTCATCATCGAAGTGGTTGCGCAGAATGGTTACTCCTGCCGGGTTCGGGGCATTGGCAATAACAGTTAAACCACCTCCTGTCACTGCTCCGCTAGCCAGGGCATATTTATGGCTATCGGATAATCCTTCAACCAGCGAACCCAGATAGGTCAGCGCAGCGTTATCAGTAAAAGCGGTCAGAATGGTTGCACCCAGAAACATCTGATCACTGGTCATACTCATCAATACTGGCTGCAGCCACCATTGCTGCTGGCCACCCAGTACCACCAGCCCAGCCAGAAAAAAAGCCACCAGCAATCCTTCACGCAAGATTAAACGATCCTGATAATGCTGATAGGCATGAGCAATTCCCAGAAAAAAGAGGAACAGCCCCATAAACATCGCGGGATGGTGAGAAAAAATCACGATACCTACGAGAAAAGCCAGATGGATACATGTCAGGGCAAACGGAACAGTATCACTACGGTTACTTTCTGTTTCTGGCAGCAATCGCAGTTCTTCGCGGAATAGCAGTGTCGTACATAAGGCATTTATAACAACGGCAACAACTGCTTTCCAGCCGAATGTTGACAGCATGAACATGGTATCCCAGCCCCATTTTCCGGCTACCATCAGAATCGGAGGAGCGGCAAAGTGTGTGAGTGTGCCACCAATAGAAATATTCACAAATAGCACGGCCAGCGTGGCGTACTTCATATGTGTGGTAATACCCTTCACGAAGATACGTTCTGCCAGGATCAGCGCAGCCAGTGTCATGGCCGCCGGCTCGGTAATGAATGAGCCGAGCAAAGGAACCAGTGTTAACACGGTAAAGTAAAATCCCATGCTACCCGGCAAGGGTATGATACGGGCGAAAAAATCCACAGCAATCGTTGCTGTCCGCAGGATTGGGCGAGTTCCAGCGACCACCATAATGGCAAACACGAACATCGGCTCAGTGAAATTGCGTGAATCAATGTAATGTATTGCTGCTTTTTCACTATCGGCAATAAACAGCATGACAACCAGTACCATCGCCCAGAAGCCAAACACCACCTCCACTTCGCCCAGCAAATGCCACAGCCCGGCGTGAGTCGGCTGGATAGAGGCCAATCGCTTGAAAAAACCGGTAGTAAACGTGTGCAAAATAGCCAGAACAAACAATATCGTACCCATCAACTCCACAGCAGTCGGCGTCATCATTTTCGTATCATGGGCGCTATACGCCTTGCTTTAAACTGGCTTCGATAAACACATCTAAATCCCCATCCAGCACTGCCTGGGTATTGCCAATCTCGATATTGGTGCGCAAATCCTTGATGCGGGATTGATCCAGAACATAGGAGCGAATTTGGTGCCCCCAGGCAATGTCCGTCTTGGAATCTTCGATCGCTTGTTTGGTTTCATTGCGCTTTCTCAATTCCGCTTCATATAGGCGGGATTTCAGCACTGTCATAGCATCGGCACGATTCCGATGCTGGGAACGTCCGCTTTGGCATTGAACAACAATCCCGGTTGGAATATGCGTGATTCTGACAGCTGAATCAGTTTTGTTAATGTGCTGCCCACCCGCTCCGGAAGCACGATAAGTATCCACTCGCAGATCCGCCGGGTTGATATCGATTTCTATACTGTCATCTACTTCCGGATAGACAAATACGCTGGCAAAGGAAGTATGCCGGCGATTTCCTGAATCAAAGGGAGATTTACGCACCAGCCGGTGGACACCGGTTTCCGTGCGCAAGTAACCATAGGCATATTCACCGCTTACCTTGATTGTTGCACTCTTGATACCAGCCACATCGCCGGGAGATTCTTCCAGTAACTCCACTGCCAGGCCACGTCGTTCACAATAATGCAAATACATTCTTTCCAACATCGAAGCCCAGTCTTGTGCTTCCGTTCCACCAGAGCCAGATTGGATATCGATGAAACAGTTATTGGGATCCATCGGGTCCGAAAACATTCGGTGAAACTCCATTTCTTCCACCGTTTTGGCAAGTCCCGCTACATCCTCGGAAATACTGTGCAAAGTTTCATCATCGCTTTCTTCCTGAGCGATCTGCAGCAATTCTTGCGCGTCCTGCAATTGGCGATCAATCGATCGCAGGGTGAATACGATATTTTCCAGAGATTTTTTTTCGCGCCCTAATTCCTGAGCACGCGCCGGGTCATTCCAGATGGCAGGATCCTCAGATTGACGCTCAAGCTCTGTCAGCCGTACTTGTTTGGCATCAAAGTCAAAGATACCTCCGTAAGACCTTACCTCTCTGCCGTAAATCATCCAGTTGTCCGGTTAGCGCATTAATCTGTTCAGCTTCCATGGCAGCCCCTCATCCAAAACCGTTGATTATACTGCAAGTTGTATGAGCACATAATTT
>JACDJA010001679.1_pt1 | contig 17777 bp, 17 predicted proteins | sample 7449241 | NCBI WGS metagenome assembly JACDJA01 (sample SAMN14253289, study PRJNA609438) | sludge metagenome | isolation source: initial anaerobic sludge | collected 2018-12-20 | reverse complement strand
TATTAAAGTCGGAAGAGGGTGACGATGACGTTGATGACGAGGATGAAGAAGTCGAGGTGGAAGTTGAAGAAACTGAAACAGCTGACGACAGCGACTCCGCTTCCTCCAGCAACCATGATGACGATAGTGATGATGAGTAAAGTGCAATGTAATTAACACGCTATCTTATTGATGTAAACTAGGACCCGCGGAGATTAAGCTTAAAAACTTCGCGGGTTTTTTATTGACATAAATGAACTTAAGCTATTGGAACAGAGATTTAATAGGAGTGAATAGACTATCTCTGTAGGAATGATGACAAGAATATTTTTTAGCGGGAATATGCAAGATATTCTCAGCTGATTTTCATGGTAAGACCTGATGATCGGTATTTGCTGATTAAATGGGTAAACCACAAAAATTTATTACCTTGAATTCGCGAATGGCTAGCTTAATATATATATTTGTTCAAGTGATGAGGTAAATAAGTGACAGTTGTTCGTTTGCCGGATGGCACAGACAAAGTGTTCGATTATCCCGTGACGGTGCTTGATGTTGCTGAGTCAATTGGCCCCGGGCTTGCGCGTGTAGCATTGGCAGGTAAGTTGAATGGGAGGCTAGTAGATTTATCGGAGCCGATAGAGATTGATAGTGATCTGGTGCTGATAACAAACAAGGATCCTGAAGGTCTGGAAATCATTCGTCACTCTTGTGCACACTTATTAGCACACGCAGTAAAGGAATTATTTCCAAGTGCGCAAGTTACCATCGGGCCGGTTATAGAGGATGGGTTTTATTATGATTTTTCTTATGAACGGCCTTTTACACCAGAAGATCTGGCAGCCATAGAGAAGAGAATGCAAGAAATCAGCAGGAGAAATCTGAAGATAGAGCGCAAGGTGTGGGATCGTTCAAAAGCAATTGGCTTTTTTAAGGATCTAGGCGAGCACTATAAGGCTCAGATAATTGCATCTATTCCGAATGATGAGCCTGTTTCACTTTATTCTCAGGGTGATTTCACAGATTTATGTCGCGGGCCGCACGTGCCGTATACATCAAGAATCAAAGTCTTTAAGTTGATGAAAATAGCAGGTGCTTATTGGCGTGGAGACTCAAAAAATGAAATGCTGCAAAGAATATATGGAACAGCGTGGGTAAGCAGCGAAGAGCAAAATAATTATCTTCGGCGCCTGGAAGAAGCAGAAAAACGAGATCATCGTAAACTTGGTAAACAGCTTGATCTGTTCCACATGCAGGAAGAAGCTCCGGGAATGGTGTATTGGCATCCCAAAGGGTGGGCTATATGGCAGCAAATAGAGCAATATATGCGGCAGGTGCTGGCCAAGAATGGTTACGTCGAGATTCGTACTCCTCAGGTTCTGGACATATCGTTATGGGAAAAATCCGGACATTGGGAAAATTTCCGAGAAAATATGTTTATTACGGAATCTGAGAGTAGGCATTACGCTATTAAACCCATGAATTGTCCGGGGCATGTTCAGGTATTTAATCACGGGTTAAGGAGCTATCGTGATTTGCCGCTTCGACTGGCAGAGTTTGGTTCATGTCATCGAAATGAGGCGTCTGGTGCTTTACATGGGCTTATGCGCGTTCGTTCATTTACGCAGGATGATGCTCATATTTTTTGCACGGAAGACCAGGTTCTGGAAGAAGTAACTAAATTCATTGATCTGTTAAATCAGGTGTATATAGATTTTGGATTCCATGAAAACTTGATAAAACTTTCAACCCGCCCAGCCCAGAGAGTTGGAACCGAAGAACAATGGGACAGAGCTGAGGCCGCCTTGGCTGCAGCTCTAAATCAAAAGGAACTAAACTGGGAGCTGCAACCGGGTGAAGGGGCTTTCTATGGCCCCAAAATAGAATTTACATTGAAAGATAGCCTTGGACGTAAGTGGCAATGTGGAACTTTGCAGCTTGACTTCTCTATGCCAGCGAGATTAGGCGCAGGGTATATCGCAGAAGATAATACGAAAAAGATCCCAGTAATGCTGCATAGAGCTATTTTAGGATCTATGGAGCGTTTTATCGGAATTCTTATTGAGCATCATGCGGGCGCTTTGCCGGTATGGCTTTCTCCTGATCAAGTGGTTGTACTTAATATTTCTAGAAATCAAGCTGATTATGTTCAGTCAATCACAAATGAACTCAAACAAAATGATATTCGCGTCAGCTCGGACTTGAGAAATGAGAAAATAAGCTATAAAATCAGAGAACATAGCTTGCAGAAAGTGCCTTATTTAATAGTGGTTGGCGATAAGGAAGTCGAAAATCAGACTGTTACTGTGAGAGGACGATCAAACCATGATCATGGGGCGATGTCTCTTGAAGGTTTTGTTACCTTAATTCGGAAAGAGATGGCCGAAAGAGTGTAATTAAGGGGTTTTTATGGATTTACGGAGGGTACCATAGCTCAAGAAAAGACTGTAAGGGTTAATGATGAAATCACGGCACTACAAGTCAGATTGATTGGCGTGAACGGTGAGCAGGTGGGGATAGTACCAATAGCTGAAGCAAAAGAGTTGGCTGAAGAGTCTGGTGTAGATATTGTAGAAATTGCACCAAGTGCGGAGCCTCCAGTTTGCAGGTTGATGGATTATGGAAAATATCTTTATCAGGAAAGCAAAAAGAAGCACGATGCCAAGCTGAGGCAAAAACAGATACAGGTAAAAGAGATTAAACTCAGACCCAATACAGATGAGGGTGATTATAGTATTAAGCTGCGGAATTTAATCAATTTCTTAAATGAAGGCGACAAGGTTAAAGTTACACTCCGGTTCCGTGGAAGGGAGATGGCGCATCAGGAATTTGGTATTAGACTGCTTGAAAGAGTAAGAGAAGAACTTGAGGAGCATGCCGTTGTTGAGCAGTTTCCTAGATTGGAAGGACGGCAGATGGTGATGGTTCTGGCGCCTAGAAAAAAAGAGGTGAAGGTGGCCAAATCTGATAAGTAGCGGGAAGCGGATACAAAAAACGAAACTGTAACTTAGTAAGTAGCGAATTATCTTGCTGCCGTAAAATATGTTCTTGCTGGTTTATTTAAAATAAGTGATATCAAGGTTTTAAAAGTTCTCTAATTAGAGACACCTTGGTTCATATTAAAAAGGAAGTGTTGCTTTATGCCTAAAATGAAAACTAAGAAAAGTGCTGCAAAGCGCTTTAGAATAAGAGCGGGAGGAAGTATAAAACGTTCGCAAGCGTTTAAACGACATATTCTCACTAAAAAAACAACTAAAAATAAGCGGCAACTAAGAGGTATGACTGTCGTTCATGCAAGCGATGTGGCATCTGTACGCGCAATGCTGCCTTACGCCTGAGGAGATAGATAATGCCAAGAGTAAAACGAAGCGTAACGGCAAGGGCACGACATAAAAAAGTACTTAAGCTGGCAAAGGGATATCGCGGTAGGCGGAAAAATATATACCGTATTGCAAAACAGGCTGTTATGAAGGCAGGGCAGTATGCTTATCGTGATCGACGTCAAAGAAAACGACAGTTTCGGGCTTTGTGGATTGCGCGCATCAATGCGGCAGTGCGAGAGTTAGGAATGACTTACAGCACCTTTATGAATGGGCTCAAGAAATCAGGAATTGGTCTTGATAGAAAAGTGTTGGCTGATTTGGCTGTGTTTGATAAAGCTGCCTTTGAAAAAATAACCAATCAAGTAAAAACTAGCCTGGCAAACTAAAAAACAGTTTGTATACAAATTTATCAGGGGAGGTCTGCACTATGTTAGCTCGACCTCCCTTTTTTATGAGTGGATCATTTCATTGCCATGAATAATCTGGAAGATTTGGTCAGTACCGCAATAAAATTATTTGATCAGGCGGAAAGTGTTGTTGACCTAGAGCAAATTAAGGCGCGATATCTGGGTAAAGCAGGAGAAGTTACACTTTTGCTGAAAAAACTCAGGGAACTGACCCCGGAAGAAAGACCGGTAATGGGAGAGCGAATTAATCAGGCGAAAAAGTTGTTGGAAGATGCTTTGACTGAACGCCGAAATGTAATTCATGAGAAAAATATGTCGGCTCGTCTGGCTGAGGAAAGTTTGGATGTGTCTTTGCCTGGGCGTGGATTCGGGTTAGGGGGGGAGCACCCGGTTACGCTAACACTAACTCGTATTGAGTCGCTGTTTCATTCGATTGGATTTGATATTGCAACTGGCCCTGAAATCGAAACAGATTTCTATAATTTTACGGCACTAAATATTGCCGAGAATCATCCTGCGCGTGCTATGCACGATACTTTCTATATTGAAGGCGGGAAGCTGTTGCGAACACATACATCGCCGGTGCAGATTCACTATATGCAAAATCACCAGCCACCTATAAAGATTATTGCTCCTGGACGGGTGTATCGCTGTGATTCTGATGTAACTCATACGCCAATGTTCCATCAGGTTGAGGGGCTGTGGATAGATGAAAATGTCAGTTTCTCTGCATTAAAGGGCGTGCTGGTGGAATTTATGAGAAATTTCTTTGAAAAGGATAATTTATCAGTAAGATTCCGTCCCTCTTTTTTCCCTTTTACCGAACCTTCTGCTGAAATGGACATTGCATGTGTAATGTGTAATGGTAAAGGTTGTCGAGTTTGCGGTGAAACTGGTTGGTTGGAGGTGCTTGGATGCGGCATGGTACATCCTAATGTCATGAATCATGTTGGCTTGAATAGTGAAGAAAATATTGGATTTGCTTTCGGGCTGGGTGTCGAACGTTTAACTATGTTGCGTTATGGAGTTAATGATCTGCGTCTATTCTTTGAAAATGACTTACGTTTTCTGAAACAATTTAATTGATGCTCTAGACTTGTAGTTATGAAATTTCCCGGGAACTGGCTACGTAAATTGGTTGACTACCAATGCTCTGATGAAGAGCTGGCACACAAGTTGACTATGGCTGGATTAGAAGTTGAGAGTGTGGTGCCGGTTGCTCCTTTTTTTGACAAAGTGGTCATCGCAGAGGTGATGTCTGTTCAAAAACATGCAAATGCCGATCGGCTAAGAGTATGTAAGGTGGATGTGGGAAACTATTCTGATGAACCTTTACAAATCGTTTGTGGGGCACAGAATGTTACAGAAGGAATGAAGACCGTATGTGCCTTGATAGGTGCACGGCTGCCAGAATTGAATATACGGCAAGGTAAGATACGCGGTGTGGAATCTTTTGGCATGTTGTGTTCTGCAAGAGAACTCGGGTTGGAAAGTGAGGCTGACGGACTTATTGAACTTCCAGATGATGCGCCTGCAGGTATCAGCTTTAGAGAATATGACGGGTTGGATGATAGTATTTTTACCCTGAAATTGACGCCTAATCGAGCTGATTGCTTGGGGATGTTCGGTATTGCTCGCGAGGTCGCTGCTATTACTGCCGGCAAACTCAATTTGCCAGAAATTAAACCTGTTAATCCTGAAATTGCAGATGTTCTGCGAATCCGGGTTGAAGAGCCTCAATCCTGCCCGCTTTACTGTGGTCGTATCGTCAAAGGTATCATCACCAGCACACAAACTCCTCTGTGGATGAATCAGTATTTGGTGCGGGCTGGTTTGCGTCTGATTAATCCGGTGGTTGATATTATTAACTATGTCATGCTGGAAACAGGTCAGCCGATGCATGCTTTTGATCTTGCTAAGATTGAAAAAGGGGCAGAACAGGAGATCCGTGTGCGCTATGCCGTTGCAAATGAACGCTTACGACTGTTAAACGGTGAATGCCTTGATTTGCAAGAAGATCTGTTAGTCATAGCTGATAGTAGCAAACCTTTGGCATTGGCTGGCATCATGGGTGGCAGTGAAAGTGAGGTAGAGGGAGGCACAACGGATATTTTTATCGAGAGTGCTTTTTTTTCGCCGGCTGCGATTAGTGGCAAGTCATTTAAATTGGGTTTTAGCTCGGATTCCTCGCATCGATTCGAACGAGGGGTGGATTTCTCCATGACGCGTAATGCACTTGAGCGTGCCACTGCGCTGGTTTTGGATATATGTGGGGGGAAAATAGGCCCAGTAGTAGAGGTTAGTAACGATTTGCCGCGACGAGATGCGGTCGAGGTTCGTCAAAAGCGCATAGCAAAGATCCTGGGAGTGGATTTTGGGATTGAACTGATATCAGAATATTTCCGGAGATTACAATTTGGTCACTCTGTTAGCGGCGATACGTTTTATGTAGTGCCACCTGCATCGCGCTTTGATTTAGTCATCGAAGAAGATTTTATTGAAGAGCTTGCGCGTATGCATGGATATGACCTGATTCCCGCGCAGTTGCCCAAGGCATCGGCACATATGCTAACGGAACCAGAAATTGGTATTGCGCCTGTTAAGCGATTGCGTCAAATTCTGGTGGCAAGGGATTATCAGGAGGTTATTAATTACACATTTGTAGACACTCAGTGGGAAGCAGATCTTTGCGGAAATAACTTACCGGTAAAACTGAAGAATCCAATTGCAAGTCATATGGATGTTATGCGTAGCAGCCTTTTTGGCGGATTGATCAACAATCTACAATTTAATCTGAATCGCAAGCAAAGTAGGGTTAGGATTTTTGAGATAGGTTCCTGTTTCAGCAAGGATAATGATGAAGAAAAAGAGGTAGAGAATCTGGCCGTTCTTTGTTCAGGGAATGTGCATCCGGAGCAATGGGGTGTTACGGATCGGGATGTTGATTTTTATGACGTCAAAATGGATGTTGAGTCCTTATTCTGGCCAAGAAATATTGATTTCGAGTCGGCTGTTCATCCGGCATTACATCCAGGAAAATCAGCCAGAATTCTGATTGACAAGAGTCCGATTGGCTGGATAGGAGAACTTCATCCTCGTTGGCAGAGAAAATATCATTTATCACAATCTGCGATCCTATTTGAATTGCAAATAGAAGCTCTTGCTAGTGACTTGCTGCCGATGATGCAAGTACTCTCAAAATTTCCACCAGTAAGGCGTGATATTGCGGTGGTGGTAGAGAATGAGGTAAGTATGGCCAAGTTACTGGAAGCAATGAACTCAGAAAAAGATAAAAGCGTCAGTGAGATATCTTTATTTGATTTATATAGTGGTGAAAATTTAGAGCAAGGGAAGAAGAGCCTTGCTTTCCGTATTTTGTTGCAAGGTACTGAAAAAAACCTTACAGATCAGGAAATCGATCAAGCAGTAAATGGGCTGATCAATGTTCTCGGTCGAAAGTTTGGTGCAACACTACGCGGCTAGTTGGGAGTTCTGTCCGCTGAGACTGGCCGGCTGAATTGGTGGGAAGAACGTTTTTTTTCCTGAGTTCTTCGCGGTATAGATTTGTCGTGTATTTCGAAATCATGAGCGATTGTCTTCACTCTTTCACTTGGTGCGTTATGATTGCTCAAATCCGGCAAATCCTGGTGTTAGTTCAAGACATTTACTCTGTTTTCTAACTTAAGGGTGGATATATGGCTTTAACCAAAGCAGAGCTAACCGATTTATTATTTGAAAATATCGGTCTGAATAAACGTGAAGCAAAAGAAATTGTCGAGTGTTTTTATGAAGAAATGCGCACAGCGCTCCAAAATGGTGATGGTGTAAAACTTTCAGGCTTTGGCAACTTTCAATTGAGGACTAAACCACAACGGCCGGGGCGGAATCCCAAAACTGGTGAAGAAATTCCCATTTCAGCACGAAGAGTGGTTACTTTTCATGCAAGCCAGAAGCTTAAATCTATGGTAGAAGCTAACTATCGTGGGGAACCAAACGTAAATTAACATTCCGTTTTTTTATATTGATAAATATATATTGTTTTGAGTGGTAAATAAGATAAATGTGTATAGCAAATCAGGATACATATTCTGTATAACCGGAGTATGTGTTTTCCCTGTAAGATTTTATTGAAGCTATGGGGATCGATACAATTGCTAGCATCAGGGAGTGCTCTTTCCTGTTTACGAGAGTTGTTCGCGCTATAGCTTTGATTGTAGCTAGTATGTGACAAGGGAGAGTCGGTTTAAATTGATCGGTAGACAGGTAGTGTTGCTATATCGCAAACAATTGGATTTATGTATGTTTTGTTATAATTAATCGATACGGGGCGTAGCGCAGTCTGGTAGCGTACTTGCATGGGGTGCAAGTGGTCGGAGGTTCAAATCCTCTCGCCCCGACCAGTTTTATAAAAATATTCCTCATTTCGACTATAGGTTAGTCCGTTAAAAATCAAGTTTTATATATCTGTGACTATCATATGGTTGCTATCCGGCATAAGCAGCTAGTCATTTCTGAGAATGCGGGGTGATTAATCACATTACTTATTTTTTAAGGGTGTAGAAATGCGCATTTTGCTCAGTAATGATGATGGGTATTTTGCGCCAGGTATTGCTAATCTTGCAAAAATACTTTCTGATATTGCAGATGTAACAGTTGTCGCACCAGAGCGTGATCGTAGCGGAGCAAGTAATTCGCTTACATTGGATCGCCCCCTCAGTTTACATAAATCACACAATGGTTTTTATTATGTAAACGGTACCCCGACAGATTGTGTCCATCTTGCTGTAACTGGCATGTTGGATGAACTACCCGATATGGTGATCTCTGGAATCAATGATGGTGCCAACATGGGGGATGATACGGTTTATTCGGGTACTGTGGCTGCCGCCACCGAAGGTTTTTTATTGGGATTACCTTCAATTGCGGTATCTTTAGTAAGTATGTCACGTGGTAACTTTCCAACTGCAGCAAAGATTGTTTTAGATCTCGTGAAACGATTTATAGATAATAAGTTTCATGTCCCCATTCTGCTTAACGTAAATGTTCCTGATTTACCGTATGAAGAATTGCAGGGGATAGAAGTAACACGCTTAGGCCGTCGTCATAAAGCGGAGCCTGTGATTAAATACCAGACTCCACGAGGAGAAACAGTGTATTGGGTGGGTGCTGCAGGTGCGGCCCAAGACGCGAGTGAGGGAACAGATTTCCATGCTCTTCAGAATAACCGGGTATCGATAACACCTTTGCAAATAGATTTGACGCGTTACGACCAGATTGGTTATGTCAAAAACTGGCTGGTTTTTTAATAGCTGCCGTGATTTCAATTAATAAGTGTGTTTTCGGAATGAAAGAAGTTGGGATTTGTTTGAAATGGGTTGGCTTCTCGTTATTTTCTTCTCCCTTGATGTATTATCAGGCTGGTTCTTTTATGAAAGATAGTAGGAATAGTCAGATCCGGTTATTTGCTGGAAAGATATAATAAAGGAGAGTTGGTGCGTGAGTGTACGCCATTCTGGTATTGGCATGACTTCGCCGCGAACGAGGGTTCGCATGGTCGAGCGTTTAAGGGAGCAAGGTGTTAGAGATGAGGTGGTATTGGCTGCAATGGGTTCTATTCCACGCCATCTTTTCGTTGAAGAAGCATTGGCATCCCGGGCATATGAAGATGTGGCATTGCCAATTAATTACGGACAAACAATCTCCAGCCCCTGGATTGTAGGCCGTATGAGTGAATTGCTGCGGAATGGTGGGAACAATTCGCTGAGAAAAGTACTGGAAATCGGAACAGGGTGCGGCTATCAGACTGCTGTTTTGGCCAAGATAGCGAATGAAGTCTATTCAATTGAGCGGATAGGTCCCTTGTTGACACGTACTCGCATTCGATTGCGTGAATTGGGTATTCGTAATATTTACCTGAAACATGCTGATGGAATGCGTGGATTGTTGGAGGCGGGTCCATTCGATGGAATAATGATGACTGCAGTTATTCCAGAGATACCAGAGACGCTCTTGGAACAATTGGCAATGGGTGGCAGGATGGTATTCCCGAAAGGAAACAGGCAGCAGTATCTTTGTGTAATTGATCATACTACCGAGGGTTTTGTTGAAACGATCTTGGATGAGGTAATGTTTGTGCCCATTCTTCCCGGGACAATCAACAGGTAGGGAGTACTTATCTTCAAGGAATAGAGGCAGTCATGTTGTTGGCTGTATCTTAAACTTTCAATTTCTTATTTTCTATAGCAATTTAATCTAAATGTGGCGGATAGCGTAGAGCTAAATATCTATGTTCATGCAAATAATTCTTTTATTTCTTGTCTTGTCCTTGGGTGCTTGTGTTTCAAAGCCTGACCCCGCGCCAATCGTTGAGCGACAGCTTGGTCGTTATTCTGATGAAGGGAATAATGCTACAAAAGGTCTTTTAGATAGAAAAACCTACATAGTGCAAAGTGGTGATACTTTGTATAGTATTGCTCTCAGACATGGTTTGGATATTAATCAGTTGGCTGGGATAAATAATATTACAGATCCCAGGGAGTTGCGGGTTGGCCAAGAGCTTTATTTGCAGACACTTCCTGCAGAAGGATTAATTTCTCAACAGGAAAGCCTTACCTCTCAACCTACGCTTTACTCAATAGCTCAACCCGAGGATGTGGGTGTAGTAACTGGTGGCTATCAACCTGGTTTTTCTGAGACTGGGGAGAAGGCATCTGAATCTTTCAAGACAGAACCAAAAGGGGTTTTGCTGCCTTATTCGGATTCGGCTCGTGATCAGCTGAATAATCAATCTAAAACTGTATCGGCCCAGAAATTAGCTGAAAAAAATTCAGATTCTTATCAAGTTGGCAGTGTCGGAGGGGGAGGTAACAGCGATCCTGGTCAATCAATAAGTGTGAGTGCAAATAAGAGTGGCATTAATTGGGGGTGGCCGGCAGATGGACAAATAATAAGCAGATTTTCTGAAAAATCAAAAGGTGTGGGAATAAGTGGCAGTTTTAAGCAACCAGTTCTGGCATCAGCTTCTGGGACAGTAGTTTATAGTGGTAACGGTTTGCGCGGATATGGCAACTTAATTATTATTAAGCATAATGATAGTTATTTGAGTGCTTATGGGCATAACAGTAAAATCTTTGTGCATGAGGGGGAGAATGTTTCTAAAGGACAGAAAATTGCTGAAATGGGTAATACTGATGGTGGCGTGGTAAAACTTCATTTCGAAATTCGTGAAAAGGGTAAGCCTGTAGATCCTCTTGGCTATTTGCCTGTTCGATAGCTATTGTCTATGTAGTAGATATAAATCAAATCAAATCAAATTGGAGTTCTTCGGTTTAGATTAATGAGCGTTTGGACACTTAATGGCTCGTTATGAGAGGCTATCATCACATTTTCCAAGTCTTCTAAGACTAAAGCCGCATTATTAAAATCCTGCTGCCGAGTATATTCGCTGGTTGTGATAATTGTTTTAATTCCTGCAGCCGTAGCGGATTTTAATCCATTTTCTGAATCTTCAATTGCAATACAATCTTCGGCTGGCAGGCCAAGTTGGCCAAGTACCCAATGATAAATATCTGGCGCAGGCTTTTTTTTTGGAACAATATCTCCCGCGCCTATTACAGTGAACCAGGAAAGAGCATCGTCTCCAAGTGTGCACTGAAGTAAGGTGCTGACATTCTCGTACGTTGTAGTTGTGGCGATTGCAATTTTTATATTGTTTTTTCGCAATTCATCTAATAGGCGCTTAATACCGGGACGTAGCGGTATTCTTCCTTCTTTCAGCAAATTAAGGAAATATCTGGTTTTGACTTTATGAATTTGTGTAATCCATTCATCGAGATCGTTCCTGCCAAGGAATGAAGGCACATAATTTTCTAGATAAAAGCGGATACGTTCCTTGCCACCAGTGATCTGGAGCAGGACGCCGTATAGATCTATATCCCACTGCCAATCAAGTTGAAGTTCATTAAAGGCTTGATTAAAAGCGAGCCGGTGTCCATCCCGCTCAGTATCTGCGAGAGTACCGTCAACGTCAAAGAGGACTGCTGAAAGAGCCATTGTCTTTTTAAGATTTATTTATAAAATGAGTAGCTGGCTCGATTTAATCGATCAGCAACGGCTAGCCATTCTAAATTATCAGGCGGTGCTTCAACTAGAATTTGTTGGAAATTTTCATTATCAAGTCTACGCAGAGTCGCGTATAAATCCCTTCCAAACCTAACCGGATCATTAGGCATAAAAACACAGTGAAGTTTGTTATTTGCATCTTGAACAAAATCTTCGCGTACGCTTCGTACTATAACTGCTGTGCGTATTCCTTGCTGCAAAAGGATGGAAGAGCGTAAAAAAAGAGATTCACCATGGCAGATTTCAAGTGGTGTTGTGGTTGCGTAATGTGATGTCAAGGATCCTGGAGCCCGAATTGAATTACCGTGAGATCGAACAAAAATCTTCTGCTTAAGTACATTTTCAATAGATAAAACCGAAATTCCACCAGGGCGCAGTATCGCGACTTCATTATCAATACAACTGACGATTGTACTTTCAAGACCTACTTCGCAGGATCCGCCGTCGAGAATTATATCAATACGATCCCCAAATTCTTTCTTTACATGGTCAGCAGATGTGGGGCTAACAAAGCCGAAGCGATTGGCCGAGGGCGCGGCAATTGCTTTATAACCGCCAAGCTCCTCTAAAAGCCTGAGTGCAACTGGGTGACTGGGAACACGTAATCCTACAGTATCTTGCCCTCCTGTAACGCTAAGTGGAATATGCCTGCTTTTGGGCAGGACTAAGGTTAATGGGCCAGGCCAGAAATGTTTAGCCAGCATAAGTGCTGTTGTAGGTATATTTTCCGCCCAAAATTCGAGCTCGGCTGACTTAGCAAAATGAACTATGAGTGGATGGTCAGGAGGCCTGCCTTTGATATCAAATATCTTCTGGATTGCTTGGGGGTGAGAAATATCCGCACCCAGCCCATAAACCGTTTCTGTTGGGAAAGCGATAACATTACCTTTACGTAAACTTGCAACGGCGGCAGTAATTTGCTCGTTTACCAAGTCAGGAACTGGATTATGGGTTTTGGACATGTAATACATGTAATAAGAATAACCGCAATAGAAGGAATATATTCCACATTTTGTAAGTTTAAATTATCCACGCAGACAGATGCAAAAACCTATATCCACAAAGTTTTCATGGTTTATTTTATTTTGAGGGATGATCTGGTTTTTGTGAGGGGTGCTGTGAAGATTGTTGTAATCAATTGATTTTGTGTTAACTAACTGAACCTTGTGGTTGTGTGAATAAAAAATGCTTGACTAAAAGAGCCAAGGTGACTAGCCTTTCGGATGTATCTGGTGTGGGTATAGAAGCCTTCCCGGAACAAAATGAGAAATATTGAGGCAAAAATCAAGCAAAGACCGTGATTCAAATGTGGTTATTTGCGATGGACAGTAATGAAAAATTCTAATTTTTATTACTGGTTTTAACAAAATGTGGTGTAAAGGAGGATAAAGAGATGGCAACTACGTTAGGAACGAGCAGTGCCTCATCAGTCTCATCAAGAGGCTATGACATGTCACTGTGGTATGACTCCAAATTTTATAAATTTGGTTTAATAACCATGTTGTTGGTAGCGATATTCTGGGTATGGTATCAACGTTACTTTGCCTATTCACACGGAATGGATTCAATGGAACCAGAGTTTGACCGTGTATGGATGGGCCTGTGGCGTGTGCACATGGCCATTATGCCGCTGTTTGCACTGGTAACCTGGGGCTGGATCTGGAAAACACGTGATACAGAAGAGCAATTGAATAACCTGGATCCGAAACTGGAAATCAAACGCTACTTCTACTACATGATGTGGCTGGGTGTATACATTTTTGGTGTTTACTGGGGTGGTAGCTTCTTTACGGAGCAAGATGCCTCCTGGCACCAGGTGATTATTCGTGACACCAGCTTTACACCAAGTCACGTAGTCGTGTTTTATGGATCATTTCCGATGTACATCGTCTGCGGAGTTGCAACCTATCTGTATGCAATGACCCGTCTGCCGCTGTTTCATCGTGGAATTTCTTTCCCGCTGGTGATGGCGATTGCAGGTCCTCTGATGATTCTGCCAAACGTTGGTCTGAATGAATGGGGTCATGCTTTCTGGTTCATGGAAGAGCTGTTCAGCGCACCGCTGCATTGGGGTTTTGTAGTGCTCGGTTGGGCTGGATTATTCCAGGGTGGAGTTGCTGCCCAAATCATTACCCGTTATTCCAACCTGACTGACGTGGTCTGGAATAATCAAAGCAAAGAAATTCTGAATAACCGGGTTGTAGCTTAGTCCGGAATACCCCTTGAAATCTGGGAAACTACATTTCAAGGGGTATATGGAAAAAGAAATGACTGGCTGACGTTAAGCAATTAACGTTTAGCCGGCCGGTAATCGGAATGCGGTACCTTAAAGAAAAAGAGGAATCGTGATGTTAATTTTAAATTATAAGAGGGGAGGATAGGGTGAGTATATTTAGAACAGAAGAGATCCTGAAAGCGGCCAAGATGCCGCCGGAAGCGGTCCATATGTCACGCCTGATTGATGCGGTTTATTTTCCGATTCTGGTTGTTCTGTTGGTAGGTACCTACCATATGCATTTCATGTTGTTGGCAGGTGACTGGGATTTCTGGATGGACTGGAAAGATCGTCAATGGTGGCCTGTAGTAACACCTATTGTGGGCATTACCTATTGCTCGGCAATTATGTATTACCTGTGGGTCAACTACCGTCAACCATTTGGTGCGACTCTGTGCGTAGTGTGTTTGCTGATAGGTGAGTGGCTGACACGTTACTGGGGTTTCTACTGGTGGTCACACTATCCACTCAATTTTGTAACCCCAGGTATCATGCTCCCGGGTGCATTGATGTTGGATTTCACAATGTATCTGACACGTAACTGGTTGGTGACTGCATTGGTTGGGGGTGGATTCTTTGGCCTGATGTTTTACCCGGGTAACTGGCCAATCTTTGGCCCGACCCATCTGCCAATCGTTGTAGAAGGAACACTGTTGTCGATGGCTGACTACATGGGTCACCTGTATGTTCGTACGGGTACACCTGAGTATGTTCGTCATATTGAACAAGGTTCATTACGTACCTTTGGTGGTCACACCACAGTTATTGCGGCATTCTTCGCTGCGTTTGTATCCATGCTGATGTTTGCAGTCTGGTGGTATCTTGGAAAAGTTTACTGCACAGCCTTCTTCTACGTTAAAGGTAAAAGAGGACGTATTGTACAGCGCAATGATGTTACGGCATTTGGTGAAGAAGGGTTTCCAGAGGGGATCAAATAAAATGGGTATCAAGAACCTTTATAAACGTGGAATGATGGGACTTTGTGGCGTTGCTGTTTATGCAATGGCGGCACTGACCATGACAGTGACACTAGATGTCTCAACAGTAGCAGCCCATGGAGAACGATCCCAGGAACCGTTTCTTCGGATGCGTACAGTACAGTGGTACGATGTTAAATGGGGTCCGGAAGTAACCAAAGTCAATGAGAATGCCCAAATTACCGGCAAATTTCACTTGGCTGAAGACTGGCCGCGTGCGGCAGCAAGACCGGATTTCGCATTCTTTAACGTAGGTAGCCCAAGTTCGGTATACGTGCGTTTGAGTACGAAGATTAATGGCCACCCATGGTTTATTTCAGGTCCGCTGCAAATTGGTCGTGACTATGCGTTCGAAGTTCAGCTGAGAGCACGTATTCCAGGACGCCATCACATGCACGCCATGTTAAACGTTAAAGATGCAGGTCCAATTGCAGGACCGGGTGCATGGATGAACATTACCGGAAGCTGGGATGATTTTACTAATCCACTCAAGCTGCTGACAGGCGAAACAATTGACTCGGAAACATTCAACCTGTCAAACGGTATTTTCTGGCATATTCTCTGGATGTCAATTGGTATATTCTGGATTGGTATCTTTGTAGCGCGTCCGATGTTCCTGCCACGTAGCCGGGTATTGCTCGCTTATGGTGATGATCTGTTGCTGGATCCGATGGATAAGAAAATCACCTGGGTACTTGCAATCCTGACCTTGGCGATAGTATGGGGTGGATACCGCTATACAGAAACCAAGCATCCATACACAGTACCTATCCAGGCTGGTCAATCCAAAGTTGCACCATTACCGGTAGCACCAAATCCGGTAGCAATCAAAATTACAGATGCTAACTATGACGTACCGGGACGTGCACTGCGTGTATCGATGGAAGTAACCAACAACGGTGATACACCAGTCACATTTGGTGAATTTACCACAGCAGGTATTCGTTTCGTTAACAGTACCGGCCGCAAGTACCTGGATCCACAGTATCCTCGTGAACTGGTTGCAGTAGGCTTGAATTTTGATGATGATGGTGCAATTCAGCCAGGCGAGACCAAGCAATTGAGGATGGAAGCCAAAGATGCTCTGTGGGAAATCCAACGTCTGATGGCGTTACTGGGTGACCCGGAAAGCCGTTTTGGCGGACTGTTAATGTCTTGGGATTCAGAAGGTAATCGCCATATCAACAGTATTGCTGGTCCGGTGATTCCAGTCTTTACCAAGCTCTAATAGACAGTACCGAGGTACTGCGTATTAGTTAATAAGAACCGGTACATCGCCTGTCGCAAGGCAGAGGTGTACCGGTTTTTTTATTGTGATTCTGATTTTGAGACAAAGCATCAGACAGCCTGTCAAATTCGGTATCTTGAATACTGAATTGAAAGGAATTATAAAAATGGGAAGAGAGCATCTGTTGGAAAAGCAGAAAAGTAGTTTTTTATCAAGACAGGAGCAAGGAGTCATCATGTTGAAGCAATCGGTACAACTGGCTTTTATGACTTGTGTTCTTGCCATCTTGTGTTACACGAACACAGCCTTGGGGCATGGTCGTGTATCACTGGAGGAAGATACCTGCGTGCGCCAGATAGGTGAAAATATGGTGCACCTGAACACCTATCAGCCTCAATTTGATCAGGGCGGGCATTATTGCACAGAGATTCCAATGGCTGGAGATACCTATTTGGTTGTGGATCTGATAGACCTGGGTTTACGCGATATGCCGGTAGGTATGAAAGTATTCAGAGGTGAAGAAAAAGAAGGAGATATGATCATCCAGGTCAATGCAGCTCATCACCCCGATGGAGTCATTAATGGAATAGGCAGACTGGATAAAGGGTTATATTCAGTAATAGTAACGGCAGAAGGAGTCCCTCCGCTAAATTATTATTACCAGCTGCGAGTTGAAATGGTTGATTATGGCAAGCTTGCACGCACCTGGGCAGGCCCGGCAATTGCGCTCCTGTTCCTGAGTTGGCTGCTGTATAAGCTGATACAATCCGGCCGCTTAAAAAGCTGGTTTAAATCTGAAGACGATTAAATTCAGGCAGTCTCATAGAGAGTGCCGACATGATTTGCGACAAAAATATAAAAGACAGGGAGGATAGATAGATGACAAAAGGATGGACAATAACCGGCATTAAATGGCTGGTTGGAATGTTACTGAGCATGACCTGCTGGATGCAAGCTTATGCTCATGGCGGACTGTCTATGGCGGAGGATATGTGTAAACTCACGGTTGGGCCTTATACCATGCACTTTACGGGCTACCAGCCTGAAAGCTCGCAAGAGCAGGAATTCTGTGAGGATATACCCAATACTGGTCGTACAGTGGTAGCACTGGATTATATTGATGAAGCGCTGAGACCGTTAACAACAGAAGTACGTATTATTCGTGATACAGGTGCAGAGCCGGGGGAAGAAGGAAATCTTGACGAGATTACCGTCATGCATATCCCTCCAAAAGTGTACTCGAATGGATCAGTCACGTTTGAACATACATTTCCCACAGAAGGAAATTTTGTAGGACTGGTAACAGTTAGGGACAATGGAATAGAGCATGTATCACGCTTCCCTTTCGCTGTGGGCACAGGAGGCAAATTTAAGATGAATATGTATTTCTGGCCCTTGTTGATCATTGTCATAGGCGGTGGATACTTCTTCTTCTCTTCAAAAAATCAAAAAGAAAAAAATACATAG
>JACDJA010001678.1_pt1 | contig 17785 bp, 16 predicted proteins | sample 7449241 | NCBI WGS metagenome assembly JACDJA01 (sample SAMN14253289, study PRJNA609438) | sludge metagenome | isolation source: initial anaerobic sludge | collected 2018-12-20 | reverse complement strand
GGCTCAAAGAGAGAGTCTTTCTGCACAGTCATGAGCCAAATCGATCATCGCTTCGATGAGCAGAATGAAATCATCTGCGTTAGACTATAGTTGAAATACACCGGTTGGCAAATCTATTTCAAATGTCTCACTTTGAAAGCATCATTAGGTCTCTGCAGCCATAAAGATTAAAATAACAAATGTCGAGGACGCAGTGATCGAAGCATATCCGACGGCTACACCGGAGAGGTTACTGACAAGATTTGTTTAAGGAGGAATGAAATGAGAAAGATTCTCTTGATAATAACGCTTTCTATTATTTCTTTGACCAGTTTGCTGTCTCAAAAAATCGTGGTCGCAGTGATGCAGGATCCCGACTTTCTTGATCCACATAGAGCGGCTGCCTCGGGCACTTACGAGATGATGTTCAACGTATTTGAGGGTCTCCTCAAACCCGACTCGAATGGAAGTGTTGTTCCGGCTGTGGCCGAGAGTTACCATATATCGGAGGACGGCCTGACCTATACTTTTACGTTAAGAAGCGGTGTGAAGTTCCATAACGGATTTGAGGTCACAGTTGACGATGTTCTGTACTCTCTCAACAGGCTGAAAGGAAACAATCTGGAAAGGGGCCTTTCATCAGACTTCGAAAAATTCGTTTCGAAGATCGAAGCGGTAGATGAAAAGACAATAAAGGTGGAACTCAGTACCTTGAACACCGACTTTCTCGAGAAGTTCATCATCGCGATAATTCCCGCAAATAATGACAACCATGAAGTCAACCCGATAGGAACGGGCCCGTTCAAATTCGTCAAGTATCAGCCGGGCCAGAGGCTTGTAATAGAGAAATTCGACGAATACTGGAATCCCGAGCTGCCTATAGTGGACGAAGTCGAATTCAGAATAATCCCCGACAACCAGGCTGCTATCATGAGTTTCATGGCCGGAGACGTTCAGATACTTCCAAGACTCGATGCAATTCAGGCAATGGTTCTGGGTAATCGATTCAACTTAATTACTGCAGAGCAAAACATGGTCCAGTTGATGGCAATGAACCATGCAGTCAGCCCCTTCGACGACATTAGAGTCAGGAGGGCGATTAACCATGCAGTGGACAAGGACGAGATTATAGAAATCGTGGCTGGCGGTTACGGGACGAAGCTCGGTTCAAACATGTCGCCGATAATGAGCATGTATCATCAGGAGGGTCTTGAGGATTACTATGAAACCAGTTTGGTAAGGTCAAGACAGCTTCTTTCTGAGGCAGGGTATCCCGACGGTTTCAGCACAAAGATCACAGTACCTTCGAACTATCAGTTTCACATAGATACAGCCCAGATAATTGTCGAACAGCTTAAGAGAGTTGGCATAGAAGCCGAAATAGAGCTGGTAGAATGGAGCGTATGGCTGGACAAGGTCTATACGTCAAGAGAGTACGAAATGACAATAATTGGTCTCACTGGGAAACTAAGCGCATACGATATTTTGAGACGGTACGTTTCCGATTATCCGAGAAACTTTTACAACTACTTCAACATCGAATACGATCGAGTGGTCAAAATGGCCATTGAAAAAACGGACATTGAAGAGAAGGCCTCTCTATTTAAGCAGGCACAGATAATCCTCACAGAAGACGCTGCGGCAGTTTACATAATGGATCCCAACTTCTTTGTGGCACTTGCTCCTAATCTATTTGGGTACAAGGTCTATCCACTGTACGTACAGGATATGTCAACTCTTTATTACCGTTAGGGAGGAGCGTCATCTGTGTATGTATATCTGAAGAAACTCTTTGCAATGATTCTGACAGTGCTTCTGGTTTCGCTCATAGCTTTTGTAGCTTTCGAGGTGATCCCCGGGAATCCTGCACTGTCGAGACTCGGCGTAGACGCTGAAGAATCGCAATTCGAAGCTCTTTCAGCCGAATTGGGACTAAACGATCCTCTCGGCGAGAGACTTTCGAGGTGGTTTAAGGGTCTTTTGACGGGAGACCTCGGCACTTCTATGAGATACTCAGTCCCAGTGTCTGATCTGATTCTAGACAGGATACCGGTAACTCTTTCGCTGGCGCTTATGGCCATGATGTTCATTACTCTAATCGGAATTCCTCTTGGAATAGTCAGTGCAAAATATGGTCACAGACTTCCCGGCATTTTGATTTCTATGATCTCACAAATTGGAATGGCCATTCCTTCTTTCTGGAGCGGGATAATCTTGATGTACATATTTGGAATCGTTCTCCGCTGGGTTTCGCCTGGAGGATACGTCCCGTGGAGCGAGGATGCCGTAGGAGCTTTCAAGTCTTTACTGCTCCCCGCCATCGCAATAGCCCTTCCGTCAATTGCCTCGATTATCAGGTATACGAGAAATTCCGTAATGGATCAGATGAAGAGCGACTATGTGCAGCTGGCCCTGTCTAAGGGTTTGAACATAAACTCGGTGTTGTACAAGCATGTGCTTAAGAACTCTCTAATTCCGATCGTTACAGTCCTCGGTATGATAGCGGCAAACATTCTTGGAGGCTCGATAGTGATCGAACAGGTTTTCACGCTTCCAGGTCTTGGAAGACTGTTGATCAATGCGATCTCAACCCGTGACCTACCTCTCGTCCAGGGGATGGTACTGTACATTGCGTTTATAATTGTGATCATCAACTTCCTGATCGACATTGTCTATACCGTAATCGACCCTCGAATCAGATTGGGCGCATGAGGATAGTATGGACAAGAGAAGCATAAATCTCAGAATTGGAATTGTATTGATATCTCTTCTGTTCTCAATGATGATTGTGAGTTTGTTTTACACTCCGTTTTCAGTAACGGAAATAAATAGGGAAGAGCGTTTTTCACCTCCGTCAGTCCGCCATCTTCTGGGTACAGACAATTTCGGAAGAGACGTGCTTAGCAGGATCATGAAAGCTTCTCAGACTGCCTTTTTTGTAGGATTGGTTGCCGTTTCTATCGGAACTCTCTTTGGAGTAACGATCGGTGCCGTGTCAGGTTACTTCGGAGGAATTGTCGATGAGATAATTATGAGATTCATCGATGCAATGATGGCCTTCCCCAGCATTCTCCTTGCGTTGATGTTTGTTTCAGTCTTTGGGGTGGGTCTGAGAAACACGATCGTCGCAATAGGTATCATGTCGATTCCTTCATTTGCCAGGATCACAAGGAGTGGCTTCGTTCAGTATAAAGAGCTGGATTACGTAAGAAGTGCAAAGGTAAGAGGAGTTTCAAACCTCCGTATTATGTTAAGACACATTTTGCCTAATGTACTTTCCCCAATTGTTGTCGCAGCATCTATGGGTTTTTCGAATGCAGTTCTGGCCGAAGCGGCGCTCAGTTATCTTGGACTTGGAATCCAGCCGCCCAATCCCAGCTGGGGAAGAATGCTGAGTGAGTCTCAGGTCTTCATAACCGTCAGCCCCTGGTACGCGATAGCACCAGGAATCTTTATTACCCTACTTGTGCTGGGCTTCAATTTTCTCGGAGATGGGATTCGGGACATGAGAGAGAAGAGAAAATAGGTGAGAACATATGCGAACTGAAATAGAGCCTCTGTTAGATATCAAAGATCTCAAAATCGCCTTCGATTCTACAGAAGGGATGCTCTACGCAGTGAAGGGCATATCTCTGGAGGTGCTGGAGAAGGAGATAGTCGGGATCGTTGGAGAATCTGGATGCGGAAAGACAGTGACAGCTCTTTCGATAATGAGGTTGCTTCCAGGCAATTCGCACGTGACAGGAAGTCTCTTCTTCTCAGGAACCGATCTGCTCTCTCTCAATGAGGAGAAAATCAGGCGAATACGTGGCAAGGATATCTCGATGATCTTTCAGGAGACACTTTCATCGCTCAATCCTCTACTGAAGGTCGGGTGGCAAATCGAGGAGAACCTTAAGATGCACACTTCTCTTGACAAGGAAGAGCGATTCTCAAGGGTCCTTGAGATCATGAAAGGTGTCGATCTTCCTGATCCAGAAAGGACATATGGCAAGTACCCTCACGAACTGTCGGGCGGTATGAGGCAGAGAATAGCTATAGCCATAGCCATTGTCTGCAATCCAAAACTGATAATCGCAGATGAGCCGACTACTTCTTTGGACGTAACAATACAGGCACAGATACTGGAGCTGTTAAGAGAGATAAATCGTGAGAGAAACTCCTCAATGATTTTTATTTCGCATAATCTAGGAGTAGTTCGGGAGATCTGCTCGATGGTTTACGTTATGTATGCCGGGCACATCGTTGAGAAAGCACCTGTCGATAAGCTCTTCACAGATCCTGCCCATCCCTACACAATGGGCCTCATAAAAGCCATGCCTAAGAGAGACTCAAAAGGCAAGGAGCTCTTCGACATTCGAGGCCGGGTGCCGTCAATAGCGGACATGATTTACGGTTGCCCATTTGAGCCAAGATGTGACTACGCTGTCGAAAAATGTAAGAGAGAGTTCCCCGGCTTCAAAAAGATGGACAATGATCACGAAGCGAGATGCTTCCTTGCTGGAGAGATTTGATGAAGAGAGGTATTCTGGAGATTCATAACCTTAGAAAACATTACAGGCTGAGAAGAACCCGATTGCTGAAGAAGCCGGGCTCGATCAAGGCACTTAACGGAGTTTCCTTAAGTATTTCTGAAGGAGAATCTTTCGGACTTGTAGGTGAGTCCGGCTGTGGAAAATCAACGGCCGCCTATACAATCGTGGGGCTTCTAAAACCAACGGAGGGGAGGATCCTCTTCAAAGGCGACGACGTTACTTCGCTGAAGAGAGATCAGAAACGGGAATTCAGAAAGAAGGTTCAGCTAATCTTTCAAGACATTTCAGGATCCTTGAATCCAAAAGGAACAGTCGAGTGGATACTGAGAGAACCTTTGAGAGCGATGGGAATGCAAAAAAGAGAGATCAAAGAGCTGATTTTGGAGAGCATGAACCTTGTGGGACTTGACAAGGATCTCTTGGGAAGATTCCCTCACGAGCTTTCTGGAGGTCAAAAACAGCGCGTAGGAATCATGAACGCGTTAATTCTTAATCCAGAAGTCGTAATAGCCGATGAGCCGGTTTCTTCGCTCGATGTCTCTATCCAGGCACAAATGCTTAACCTTATGAAAGACCTTCAGGAGAGGCTTTCTCTGACCTATCTCTTCATTTCCCATGATTTAAACGTTGTTCATTACTTCTGCGACAGAATAGCCGTCATGTATCTTGGCGAAATCGTTGAGCTCTCCGAATCTGAAGAACTCTACACATCACCGCTTCACCCATATACTCAGTCCCTCCTTTCGGCAATTCCCGGTGAAACCGATCATAAGCTCGAAAGAATAATACTTGAAGGTGATGCTCCCAGTCCCTTGAACCCACCAACTGGATGCTTCTTTCACCCCAGATGTTTCAGGAGAATGGCGATTTGTTCGAGTGTGAAGCCGCAAAGGACCGAGGTAACGAAAGATCATTTTGTAAGCTGTCACCTTTACTGAGCGTTCGACTCTCCTAATACTGGAACCCGAGGCGGTTTTTCACCGGCATCGCTTTAAGGAGCACGAATCAATTCTTTCATCCGATCTTCTTGAGTAAATACATACTGAACACATAAAGACAGCTTGCCATCACAGCCAGTGAGACAAAAGCAACTCCAAACGAGATTGTGTCAGCGATTCTTCCGAAAATTGGGAAGAAAATTATCATTACTAAGCTATACATCATACTTGCAAAGGATATTATCGTTGCCCTGCTCCTGGATGGAATCAGCTTATTTATGTAGTCGTTACCTGCTACGAACAGCATGGCTTCAATCATAGTTACAACCATGAAGAAAGGTAACTTGTTCGAGCAAAGAGCCACACCCCACATGGATGCGACGGAAACAAGAGGCAGTATGATCAGGACTTTCTTCTCCTTCAGCAGATGAGATAACCTCTGAACCTTCATGGCCACTAAACCGGCAAGAAACGACCCGGCTGCAAGGTATATGCCAATCTGAAACTCCGTGCGGCCAAGTCCTTTCCAGTAGTTTTGAATGTAAAAGAATATGCAGGCGCTGAATGCCAGTATAGTCTGAACAAAAAAGATAAGAAATGCAACTTTCTTATCTCTAGCGATTATTGAGAAGCTATCAACAATCTGCTTCAAGAAGCCCCGGAAGGTCTTTGAGTTACGGCTCACCGATTCGAGGATTGGTGGTTCTGTGAACGAAAGAGAATAGACCGCCGAAAATGTGATGATCCCGGCGGAAACCCAAAATGCATAGTGGTAATTGTACGTTCCCAGGAACCCGCCGATTAGAAGCGCCGCAACTGAAGACACTTGAAATATAGCCTCCTGCCTCCCAAGAACCGATATGAAATTGTCTTCTTTTTTCAGATATTTGAGAGAGTCATAAACAAGAGCCTCTCCAGAACCCGATTCCAAGTTATACGAAAGTGCAGCGAGTATCATGAATAGTGCGAAATGAAGGAAGTTCCTAGAGCCGATCAATACTAGAATGCTTACAAGAGATAGACACCTCCCGATGGTTCTGCTGAGCTTTCTTCCGAACAAGTCTGCTACAGACCCTGTAGGGACCTCCATCGTCAAAGAGGTCACGTGGAATATTCCTTCAAGGAAACCAATCTGCGTCAAACTCATTCCCTTGGAGGCCATGTATATCATCCATAGACCGCTCGACAGTCTCATGTTCATAAGAAAAGAGAATAGGTAATTCTTCTTTATGTTGCTTTTCATGCGCTCAACCATATTATTCATACGATTTCTCCCAAAAGAAAGAGGCCGTGACGCTCGTCACGGCCTCTTGATTCACAGCGAAGATTTCAGAGCAATCCAGGCTCGACGAGGTAGCATTCACCCACGGAATCCAAAAATCCGCCCAAGATAGCTCTTCTATAAGCCTGAATAACTTCTAGCATGTGGGTTTGCTCCTTCTCCTGGATTGAGTTAGGAATATTATATATCAAATAGGCTCATAAAAAAGTTTTCAATGCGGATGAGGCATTTCTCGTTATTCTCCGGGTTCTCCAGCTGTCAGAAAATCCCCATCGGCGCCGAGCTCTCAATCTTCCTCCTCAGAATTATGAAGGAAAGTTTTTGCGCTTCTCCTGAAGTTCGACTCATCATAGGAGTCCGCAAGAATCTCTTTTGTACGATCAAAGGAGTCGATATCAATCTCCTCTGAATACTCGAAGCTTTTAAGCATACCTTCTTCAATGGTGAGAATCTTTTCCCCGTGTTCTGCAATGAACTGCCTGTCGTGACTAATGAAGAAAAACCCTCCTGCGAAGTCGTTGAGAAGTCTGTCAAGTACTTCTAGAGATTCAATATCCAAATGATTGGTTGGCTCGTCCATAAAGATGAACTCAACCTTTGAAAGAAGAGATTTCAGTAAGGCAAGCCTCATCAACTCTCCGTAGCTCATCTTTTTAATCTCCGAGAAAGCCTTCTCTCCCTTGAGACCGATATTGGCCAGGTGACTTCTGACGGTGGTCTCTTCCAGTCCAAGGTCGGCGATTTCTTCATAGGGAGTTCCTCTTTCGAAGAGTTCTGCGACATTCTGTGGAATGTACATCCAGTTTACACTATCGTTTCTGTACATTCTGCCACTCGATGGTTCCAGAATCCCTACTAGGCATTTCATCAGAGTTGTTTTCCCCGAACCATTCGGCCCTATGAGACCAACTCTATCGGAAGTATCTATGTTAACAGAGGCCTCCCTTATGACTTCATTTTCTTCGTAAGAGAACGAGAGGCCCTCCACCATGACCATTTTTCTGTTCGGAACTCCATATTTAGGAATCCTGACAGTAACAGGCTTCTCAACAAACGGTTTTTCGCACTCCAGTTCACCGATCAGTCTTTCGGTCCTTTTCTGTACAGCTAGCGCACGTCTGGCTAGTTTGGCCGCCATATGTCCTTCATGGCCTTTATCGCTTGCGAATCTCTTTGAAGCCTCTCTTGAATCTGACCAGCTCTTCCTCCTGGTCGCATCGAGTTCAAGTTGACGTATCTTCTTACTTATCTCTTCACTTTTCTTCTGCCTTGAGAGGAAATCACTTTTCAGATGCGCCAGCATCTCAGAATAGCCGCCTCGAACTCCTATTGCCTCTCCTCTTTTCAGATAGATCGTCTTGTGAGCGACTCTGTCGATGAATCTCCTGTCATGACTTACAACAATAACTCCAACACCCCTCTCGCTTAGTGAGGTTATGATCTCTTCAAGTCTTAAGGTCATTTCTATGTCGAGATGGTTTGTCGGCTCGTCCAGCAAGAAAAGATTCGAACCGGAGAGAACTCCCCTGACAAGGGAGAGAATTCTCTTCTGCCCATGGGAGAAATTCATGTACGGGAAATCCAGATTGTCAACATTGATGCCAAACTCATTTAGAAATGAAGAAATCTTTGCTTCGAACTCGAATCCCCCAACATTATGAAATTCATTTATGAGTTCCGCATAGGTCATAGGATCATTTACAGAGCTGCCCAATTTCTCGTAGATGTCGAAGAGCTCTTTTTTCGCCCCCAGTAGATACTCCTTCACTGTCCCATGAAAGTCTGCGATCTCCTGGTTAACAAGAAGCGGGTCGATACCTTGCTCTATAGTTATTTTTCCTTCCGAGGGAGTGATTTCACCTTTGATGGATTTCAGGAGAGTCGACTTGCCGGCACCGTTTGCCCCGGTGACAGCCAAAATCTCTCCTGCAGCGAGATCGAGACTGACTTTCTTAAGAACGTCTACGCTTCCAAAGGAAATTGAAAGATTGTGTATTTGAAGCAAATTGATCACCTCCAGTAAGGCTAGAAGCTCAAAGTTTTTTGAATTGAACGGCTAAACAGGATTGAGGTCTTTCGATGTTTTTTTGAGGAAGTATTCAGTTTTGTAGATTAAAGAAGTCTATTCTTCATTTCAGCACCTACTGGTTTGCGATCAGTAATTTATAACACATAGATCAAGGCCAAGTCAAACTCATTATCGAGTTTAGCATGATGCACTACCAACAATTACTACGGTTTAGTTTGATAGTGAACCTGCGCAGCGATGGAAAGCAAAAGCAAGTTCTAGTTAGATTGTGATCTTCAGAATGTTTCTGCCGTCAACATAGGAGTATTCGGCTTTCCTGGAAAACCTCTTTATTAAGTAGATACCCATTCCACCTTGCTGCAGAAGCTCGATGTTCTCAAGATTTGGATCATCCACCTCAAGTGGATTGAACTCTCTTGAAGTGTCTTCGATTGTAATTACTACTTCATTTTCCCCGATAGCGAGACTGACTGATATAAGATCTTCTTCAGTAAGCTGGCCGTGCTTAACGATATTAGAGCAAGCCTCAATTACTATCAAGCCAGCTCTGAAACCGGTTTCATTGTCCATGCACCTTCTTACTATCTCCGAGACTTTAGCCGAGAAAGCATCGATTTTGCCCATTTCGGGTCTAACGTTGAAATTGTACTTCTTCTCACCCATCTCTCAACACGAATTCTTGATGACTTCTTCAAGGCTACAATCCTTTACAACAAAGAGCCTATCGAGCCTCAGAGTATTAAGCAGCTTCTTTATCTCTTTAGACAGATTTATCAAGACGAGATCACTATCTTCAGCAGCAACTGTCTTGTAGATGCTTATCAAAGCGGCAATGCCCATAGAGTCAATGAATTCGATGTTGGTCCCATCGACGATCACTGACGAACAGCTTTTGAGATCGACTGTCTCTTGCCATTTTCTGAACCTCGCCGATGTCTCTCCTGTGATTCTCGCTCTTTCCAAGAGGGAAATTACTCCGATCTTATTCTCCATCATCTTCAATTCAAACATCTTACACTCTGCTCCTCGTTTTCATAGATTTCCGGACCATCTGACGTTCTTACTAGAACTCTATGAGCAGCGCCGTAATATCATCTTCAGCCAACACACTTCCTTTGAAGCTATCAAATGAGGTCTTAAGACGCTCAGATGTTTCCTCAATGTCTATATTCGCACAACTCGCAAAGAGATCTCTTAGTCTGCTCTCACCATACATCTCACCTTTTTCGTTCGACAACTCAATCAATCCGTCTGTATACACCAGAAGACGATCTCCCTTTAATAACGGCACTCTCGACACTTCTCCGCGAACCATGTTCATACCAATCAGGCTTTCTCTCCTATCATCAAGCAGTTCAACAGAGCCCTTTCTAAGAATCATCGGCGAGGGGTGCCCCGCATTTGCCAGAAGAGCAAAGCCTTCTAGATCAACAACTACGGCGATAATAGTAAAGAATAGATTGAACCTCTCAAACACGAAGTTCTTGTCGAGCTCTTTCATGAAGCTGCTCAGGTCGAAATCTATGTCGTTAATACCGGATCTGAAATCTTCAATGAACCGGTGCACCATAACCGATAGCATTGCAGCATTTACTCCATGTCCGGACATATCCGCTAAATAAACGAAGAAACGGTTTTCGTTCAACCTAAACACATCGAATATATCGCCGCCAACTCTGTAGGAAGGTTCGTAGATCCATCTGACAGCAAGTCCTTGTGGATCGCTTTTTGGTACAAGCGCGTTTTGTATCTTTCCCGCCGCAAGAACATCACTCTCAAGATTGTCTACAGCTATTCTCAGAGACTTTATCAACTCGTGTAACTTCAACTGAGTATTCACTCTAAGTAAAACCTCTTCGGGAAGAAAGGGTTTTGAGATGAAATCAACGGCCCCCGAACTGAGAGCAGTAAGTTTGCTCTGCCTGTCGGAAGAGCCGGTAAGTACGATTACTGGAATAGACCGCAGCTCTTCACTAGACTTGAGCTCAGTCAGAATATCCAGTCCATTATAGTCGGGCAGCATAAGATCCAGCAAGATCATATCAGGCTTGTCTCTTGACAGTGAAGACAACGCAGACCTACCATCGGGGCTTTCGATCACATCGTGTCTATCCCTGACAAGTATTGATTTTAGAAGCACTCTAACCGAACTGTCATCATCCACCACCAATATCCTGCTCACCTCACCACTCCTATTCGAAATAACGCAGAGCTTCAGCAGGTTCTATTCTTGAGGCCGAATAACTGGGAATAATCGTAGACACAAGTGAAGCAAAATAGAATATCAGGGTCATGGCAGCAAGCTGATTCCACGGAATATACAGTTTCATGCCTTCCATCAATGGAGAAGCGTAGATCTCTATACTTGTAAGAGTGCCGGTTACAATTCCGAGAACAATACCAACAATCGCGATAAATGAACTTTCCAAGAGAAAGGAGGAGAACACCATCTTCTTCGTAAATCCAATTGCCTTAAGCATTCCGATTATTCGCTTTCTTTCGTGAAGAGCCTTGAACATAATGATCGCGATTCCTACGATCCCGACTAGCATCCCGAAGTAAAGGAAAGATCTGAGAATGTTGACTGTTCCTTCCAGCATATTGGATGTTAAATTGATTATGTCGTCAACATAAAGGAGGAAGAGGCTCCTAGATTCGATCTTACTCTGCAGGGTGTCGAAGTTCTCTTTCTTCTGATCCGGAGAAGTGCCTGCAAGGTTGAAAAGTAAGTATCTCTCTGCAGCACTTCCTGCTAACTCGCTAGGAACATTTCCTGCATAGATTAGGAGTCCATTGAGGAAGGAGATAGTATTTTCCGGAATTGTAGCGATTACTTCCAAATAAACAGGACTGGTGTCAATCGACTCTGACGAAACCCCTCTTCTCAACAACCCGCCAATACCTTGACCGGAATCTCCCTGATCGACTAACCCTCTGAGTTCCAGAGTATCTCCAGGAACAACATCCGGCAAAACGCTATTAGACACTATTACAGTACCGGGATTACTACGCAAGTAATCCCAAAGCTCTTCACCGCTTGATATGTCTAGGTCCTCATCGTAAAGAATATCGGTCAATCTGCTATTGTCTATGAAAAGGTCGTCAACTAGATATATCTGTTCAAGTCCAAAGCTATCCTCTTTTCTCACAGCTACGTTCATACCCGCCACGGTCGAGATCTCTCTCACTTCAGGCTGTGACTGAAGTTCAGTGAAGGAGAAGGTTCTCTCTCCTGTAAGCGAGAAGGCGCCAGCATCAAAACCAGTGAAAACCGCGTCCCTGCTTCTTATAAGCATTTGCTCCATCGAGTAAGGTATTACAGAGATAAGCGTAATCACGAAAATCACAACCGCAAACATGGCAATGGTAAGACCTGTCCTCATGCGATTCCTGGAAGAAAAGGCTATCGAAATCTTGAATACTGGTGCGGCAGCTCTCGCCTTTTGGAACAACTTATTCAGGAGAAACTCGAAAGTCTTTAGATTATAGACAATCAGGAAAAGACCGGCGAAAAGAATCGCAGCCCCTTTTGCAACCGTTAGATAGATGGAAGAACCGCTGGAAGCTATTAATGAAAAAGAGTTACTGACCATTGTAAACGCTATGACCGCAATGGAGAAGAGCGACTCGATTAACCTCTTGTTTCTCGCTGGAATAGCAATCGGTATTAGCAGACCTGTCAATACGACACCCGTAAAAAAGCCGTTTGCATTACCTATAGAGTAGGCGCTATATGCAACTACTATTGACAAGAGAACTCCAACTGAAGCTATGATATTCAGTAAGAGTCTTTGGCGCTCGTCCAGTTCTTCGGGAATATTCCTTACGGCGGTAACTATATTTGTTCGCGAAATTTTCCTTCCCGTATATAAAATTATTACCAATGGAATGATCAATCCAAGGAGAAACCCATAAGCAATCGAATCGGTACGCACAAAAAAGGCAAACGAACTCTGCATGGAATCAAATGCGATGTTCGCTCCTTCAATGGGAATAAGCGTTACGATATCTTCGGAAAGACTCACAAAACTTCCCAGAGTAAACCTTGCGATAGCCAAACCAGCGAGCACACCAATTGCTGAAGATATTATCGAGTAGAAGAATCCTTCATAGAAAATGGTTCTTGAGACCCTTTTTCTCGAATAGCCTATCGCTCTGAGAGTTCCAAGCTCGGTTCTTCTCTCTTGTGCCAGCATCAAATATATATTTGTCAGAAGAAGCGCTCCTGCGAATATTGCGAAAACGCTTAACATAAGGAATAGAAGACCGATATTGCCTTGATCAACCATCCTGATAGAATCCCTCTTTACCTCTCTAACAGCAAACTCTTCGCCGGCCACCTCTCTTATCGCTACCACAACATCATCAGTGAGCCTCTCCCCCTTTAAGAAATCACCGCGATTGGATACAAGCAAAGCGTTGAAATAATCATCCACACCGATTTTCAAAACCTCTCTCGCGACTTCAACATCCATAAGCATAGTGAATGCGTTTGGCCGTTGATTCTCTATCTGATAATTAAAAACACCGTTACCTTCAACAATGTCAATAATTCTCACTTGTGGAAGAGGAATCCAGAAGAGCAACCTTTGTCCAGGATCCGCAAGGATTTCGATCTCGTCTCCAACCGACACTCTTAATGAATCAGCGAGCTCTCGGTTTATTATGACGCCGGGTACACCATCCGTTGGGGGAGGAATCGCTAGATCGATACCGGAAGCGTCGGGCCACTTTGACAAATGATCGAACAAGACTCCTATGATGGTGACCTCCATACTCTGACCGGTTTGACTTCTTGCGTTACCCGGGAGACCCGCTGAAACAGTCCTGCTGAGAATGGGAAGAACACCGTCAACCTGTTCATTTCTGGACAGTGAATCGACAAGAGCCTCTATCTTGAAGTTTGGGATGAACTCTTTTACGACGTTCTGATTATCTGAAGGAATGTAGACCAATTCATCTATCTCACCATGAGTTCTCTCGATCTGACTAAACAAAAACTTCTGAAAGGAATCGTTCATGGCCATGGAGCCCATTATCAGCGCCGTTCCTATCAATGATCCCATTATTACGAGGAAAGTATCGGATTTTCTTCTGTAGACGTTCCTGTAACCTATTTTGAAGATTATTGGATTCATTATCATGGAGACAATGGTTGCAATTACAGCAATCCCCGTAAAAAGACTCACTATCTGTATTAGCACTCTTCCACCTTCAATTCATTATTCTCTTCAATCTTCAGAATGTGACCGCTGTCCATATGGAGAATCCTGTTGGAATAATCGGAGACTCTTTCATCGTGGGTTACAATAACGAAAGTCTGATTAAGAGTTTGGTTCAGCTCAGTTATAAGATTCATAAGGTCGCCGCTGGTTTTCGTATCGAGGGCTCCGGTGGGTTCGTCGGCCCACACGATTGCAGGTTTATGAACAAGTGCTCTTGCAATGGAAACTCTCTGTCGCTCACCACCGCTTAGTCGAGAAGGCAGATAATGCTCTCGCTCCATGAGATTCACTTTTGCGAGAATCTCCATAGCGGCTTCTCGAGCCTTTTTTTGGTTGCTTCCCATTGTAAGCATGGCAAGCTCGACGTTCTCGACCGCATTCAGTACTGGTATAAGATTGTAGAACTGAAAAACGAATCCCATGTTCATTGCCCTGAATCGAGTCTTTTCGTCGTCCTTCAGTGAATGAAGATCCACACCTCTAATTATGACTTTCCCTTCAGTCGGGGTATCAATTCCTGAAAGGCAGTTCAGAAGCGTACTCTTTCCACAACCAGATGGTCCGAGAATCGACAGTATCTCCCCCTCGTAGATATCGAAGGATACATCCTTCAAAGCCTCAACCGAAATCTCACCTGACCTATAAGTTTTACTAACGTTTCTAACTTCAACAAACGCCATTTCGAACCTCCTTTCAGTAAGCGAAAGATCATTTCTACAAAGTAATATCGTCCACAGCTTTCCTTATCTCATTATTGAGCTTCTGTATTGTCTTCTCAAGACTTGAAAAGGCCTTTCTAGACAAAGCAACAATTATCCCTGAAGCACAGTAGGAGAATATACCGGCCGCAACTTCTGTCCTCCTCTGAACCAGTACCGATGAAAGCATTACTGCAAGAGGAAAAAGCGGTGCGGCATAGGCAGAGAATATGTACAGCTTTCTCTGTAGCTCTGATGGTTTTCTTAGCTTCTCTTCGAGAGAAAGCACAACTTCTTTAAGCTTCTTCAGATTCTCGGAATCGATTATCTTGCCTTTCGTACTTTCGTTAAAGGTATCGGTAAGAGTTAGTACACTGTGAACATCTTCTAGAAAGGCAGAGATCTTCTTGGAGCGACCACCCCCCGGTACTCCCATTATAATCAAGTAGTCGAAAACGATTACTAGCGGAAGAAAGAAAAAAATGGGCTGCGTATAAGTGCCCTCGGCGAAATTGAGTATAAAAAGAATTGCAGTAGCTACCAAATAGTAAACCGTCAACTTTTTCATCAATCCATTTCCGGCAGTTTCTCCACCATCACTGAGGACGCGGAGACTCTTACTTTACATTCGTCAATCTCCTCAACCCAGTCTATCGGTATGAGCTTTTTCGACTTGGAGCCAAAACCACCATATTCGGAAACTAAATGAGTTATCTTCCCTTCGTCATTCAGGACGAAGCTTTTTAACCTTCCAATCGTCTTTTCCTCAGCACTAACTATATCACAACCTGGTTCGAGTGACTTAGTATCTTTGGGAACGTTTATCGAAGTGTTGAGGGGCGGAAGAGGATAAAGCTCTGCATAATCACCTACCGGTCTGAGCCAGTATACCGGAGTAACCCCGCTTTCCAAGTTATCAATCTCCTCTCCGGTCACAAAGAATGTCTCCTCGTAATCCTGCAGAGTTTCAACATCCTTCGATTCAATTTTCAACCTAACCTCATCGGGAGCCGCAAAAAAGATAGTCGTTATCGGCACGAGCTTTGCCACTCTATTGAAGATACCTTTCTCTATTACGACATGAGTGACCTCATTGTTCTTGGGATGAATAACAACCCGGATGACTTTCCCGAGGTCTTTTCCATCGGAAGAAATGGCTTTTGCACCCCATCTAATTCTGTTTTCCATAGGTTCACCCCCTTAAAACAAGTTTATCACGTAGGGCATGCTCTACCACAAAGACAATTGGTTATATGACTGCAGAAAACTGGAACGAGTTGTAAAATATAGTGGCTGAATGGTCAAGAATAGAGAGAAATACTGATCCTGGTCAAAGCACTTCGCTGAAGGAATAATCAAAACCGAGAGGAGGAAGTTCGTCTCTACGATTTGGATATGATGGACAATGAGCTATATGAGCCCATTTAGGCTTTTCTGGATATTCGTCAAAGTTAGCACGTTCACCATAGGTGGTGGATACGCGATGATCCCCGTCATCAAAGAGTTCATTGTTGATAAGTACAAGATTATGCAAAACGATGAATTTCTTGATGTTATCGTTACTGCTCAGACAGTACCCGGTGTAATTGCAATCAACACCGCGATGATACTGGGGAGCAGACTGTCCGGATTCTGGGGTGCATTTTTCGCGGTTCTTGGAGCTTCGTTAACTCCATTCATAATAATACTGGTTATCGCAAGCTTCTTCACTGATTTCGTTGATCTACCTGTTTTCAAGGGCTTCTTTGCCGGAGCAAGGGTCGGAGTAACCGTCATACTGGCCAATCTTTCTTTCCAGTTGCTGAGGAGAAGTCTCAAGAGATATATGATACTGGCGGTTATTACCGCGGGGACAATTGCAATTGTCCTTCTCAATTTATCTTCGATCTGGGTCCTGCTAGTCTGCTCTATGCTGATCTACTTCATAGACAAGCGGAGGCCGCAATGATCTTAATAAACCTGTTCTGGGCCTTCTTCAAAATCGGTCTTCTTGCCTTCGGGGGTGGTTACGGTGCTCTCAGCCTCATTCAGGATCAAATAGTTAACATAAACAAATGGATTGAACTTGATGAATTTCTCACTCTTATTTCTATCTCTCAGATGACCCCTGGGCCGATAGCAATCAATTCTGCTACCTTCATTGGGTATCAAATTGCCGGAATACCAGGATCGATATTCTCTACAGTTGGAGTAGTTCTTCCAAGTGTGTTCTGGATCTTCTTGATATTGAAAATCCTGAAAGTTGTGTCTAAGTGGATCGATACAGTGGAAGTATTCAATGCACTACGTCTGGGCATAATCGCGCTGATTCTTTCGGCGACTTTCAGAATTGGGATTGAATCTATCAATAGTATTTTTGCACTCATTCTTGGCATTGCTGCTTTTTACATCCTCTATAAGTTTAAACCTTCAGTTATCTGGATTGTTCTTGGAACAGGTTTGATGGGTGTAATCATGAGCTTGTTCCTTCCCCTATAAACCTTGTATTATTCGGCTTCTGAGCCACACATGTGCAATAGAGTCAAGAAAAAATTCATTCTTTTGATTGCACGAATTGAATTTTTCATTCGCATGAGTAATTTGATCAATTTATTCCTGATCTAGCAACGAATCCACTTGGATAATTAAGAGGATTCAAATGAACATATTGCTTAAAACTAGTTAATACTTCAATCGTATGATTCCACGATTAGATCTTGAGAATCTGCCATTATAACCATCTACAGACCGTCAATACCGATTATCATCTCTATGCTTTCTCTTGATAAGTTTTAGAAATCAGTTGAACATGATCTACAATAGACTTGTAATCATAGTTGATGGAAGAGTTCTAGATCCATGGATCATCGAGTGACCTATTCTTTTCAACTGATTCTTGACAATATGAGAACTAAGTATCTGAGAATTGAAGCAGTTAATGTACGGATTATTGCTCAAACACTTGACCGAGGAGGTGCGTTGTATGTGGAAGATACCTGAAGAAGACGAGCATTAGCAACGGTGAATCGAGAAGGTAAAAAGGAAGTTGACTGATTTGGAGGTGTACTGGATGAAGAAGATTGTTGCGATCATTCTGTTGGGTTTAGTTGCTTTTGGAAG
>JACDJA010001676.1_pt1 | contig 17788 bp, 13 predicted proteins | sample 7449241 | NCBI WGS metagenome assembly JACDJA01 (sample SAMN14253289, study PRJNA609438) | sludge metagenome | isolation source: initial anaerobic sludge | collected 2018-12-20 | reverse complement strand
CGTTTCTGGACCAGATTGTAGATATCAAACCCCGGCTGCAACTGACCGGTTTTGAGAGCGGATCCTAACCGGCTTTTCACTTTGTCGAGGGCCTGGACATCGCGAGCGGTAAGATACATCCGCTGCCCGTCAAGGTAGTTCAGGTAAGCGTCGAAGACATCGCCGGAAAGCTCGTCGCTGATGCCCATATCGCGGAAATGGGTGAACTGAAGTTGTCTGGCGATAAGAATGTTGGCACGAGCCTGGTCAATCGTTGGAGCAACGGGTGTATATGACTCCGGCTCGACAGCGTTTGCCTGAACTGCAAACGGCGTTGACAGAAGCAGGGCAATGGTGAGCGCTATAAACACACCTGTCTTGCCGGCTTTGTGTGGCGAACGATGGACAGATGTTTTTTCCGGGATGGTCATATAAACATACCTGACGACGATGCTGGGTATCCGCCGACGACATACAGGCTGTTTTGGCGGTGGTTAACCCGTGAGCTTATAGAATTATTGTAGGCAAGGGCTACACCTGTTGCTATAGGCATAGCGTATCGGTTCGTGACAATCTGTCCATGAACCCGGCAGGATAACATTAAAAAAACATGAAAACTCAGGAACTTTGAGGTGTTAACAGCGCGTCGGAGGGGCGAGCCCCCCGACGATCATCCGCATCAGACAAACGGCTTGTCCTGCTCTGCGTGCTCAAGCAGCAGCGCAGGTGGTGAAAAGCGTTCACCGTAGGTTGCAGCCAGCTCCCTGGCTCGTTCAGTAAAGGCTCTCACTCCATACTGGTTAATAAACTGTATGGCTCCGCCAGTCCAGGGCGCGTACCCGATACCGAAAATGCTGCCAATGTTGGCATCCTCCACGGTGCGTAACACGCCTTCTTCCAGGCAGCGAACGGTTTCAATGGCCTGAATGAACAGAATCCGGTCTTTCAGTTCCTGCAATTCCACCTTGCGGGCTTTTTCGCTATCCACATAGAGCGTTTCAAGCTCTGGCCACAGGTATTTCCTGCCTTTCGCGGGATACTCATAGAAACCGGCTCCGGCTGCCTTGCCCTTGCGTCCGTGGTCCTTGACCATCTGGTCGATGATGGCCTCTGCCGGGTGCGCATTCCAGATTCCACCGGCCGCTTCTGTGTCTTTTTTGCTTTGGTCACGAACATGTTGCATCAGCGTCAGGCTGACTTCATCGGAGATGGTCAGGGGCCCAACGGGCATGCCGGCCATTAAGCCGGCATTCTCGATGCTGGCCGGGTGAATGCCTTCGCCCAGCATACTGATGCCTTCGTTCACAAAGGTGCCGAAAACCCGAGAGGTAAAGAATCCACGGCTGTCGTTCACCACCACCGGGGTTTTGCCAATCTGCTGAACGTAGTCGAAGGCTCGTGCCAGTGTCTCGTCGGAAGTTTTCTCGCCCACAATAATTTCAACGAGCATCATTTTGTCGACGGGTGAGAAAAAGTGCAGACCGATGAAGTTTTCCGGCTTGGCAGAGGCTTTTGCCAGCTGTGTGATTGGAATGGTTGAGGTGTTGGAGGCGAAGATGCCGTTGCCCACCAGTTTTGGCTCGGCTTCTGCGGTTACCTTGGCTTTCAGATCGCTGTCCTCGAACACTGCTTCGATGACCAGGTCGCAGCCTTCCAGGTCGGCGGCAGAGTCTGTGGCTTTGATGCGACCCAGGATTTCCGCTTTTTTCTCCTCGGTCATGTGGCCACGGCTGACCTTTTTCGCCAGCAGATTTTCCGAATAGCTCTTGCCCTTTTCTGCGTTTTCAAGAGAAACGTCTTTCAGCACCACTTCCATGCCACGGTTGGCGGTGGCGTAGGCAATGCCTGCACCCATCATGCCTGCACCCAGCACGCCTACCTTTTTGAAAGTTTCTTTTTCCACTCCGGATGGCCGGCTGCCGCCCGCATTGATGTCATTCAGCTGAAACCAGAAGGTGCCTGTCATGTTCTTGGCAACCTGGCCAATCACCAGTTCGGCAAAGTAGCGGGTTTCAATCAGGCTGCCGTTATCGAAGTCGACCTGAGCACCTTCAACGGCCGCCGCCATAATGCGCTCGGGAGCCGGGTAGCAGCCTTTGGTTTTCTGCTTCAGCATGGCCGGCGCAATTGCCAGCTTTTGTGCCATGGCCGGATGATGGGGCGCGCCGCCGGGCATTTTGTAGCCTTTCTTGTCCCAGGGCTGTTGGCACTTGGGATTGGCGTCAATAAATGCCCGGGCCTTGGCCATCATGTCTTCCGGGGAGTCTGCCAGCTCATCAATAATGCCGGCTTTCAGGGCAGCGGCCGGGCGCAGCTTTTTGCCTTCCATCAGAAGCGGAAACGCCGCTTCCAGGCCAATCATTCGGGGTAGTCGCTGAGTACCGCCGCCACCGGGGAGCAAGCCCAGTGATACTTCCGGAAGGCCCAGTTGGATGCTGTTGTTGTTCAGTACTATGCGGTGGTGGCAAGCCAGAGCAATTTCAAATCCGCCCCCGAGCGCCGCACCATTAATGGCTGCGACCACCGGCTTGCCACAGGTTTCCAGCGCCCGCATTTGGGCTTTCATGCCGTTGACCATGTCCTCAAATAACTGGGCATTGTCACGGGTGACTTTGAAAATTTCATTCAGGTCGCCACCGGCAAAAAAAGTCTTTTTGCCAGAGGTGACGATAATACCGCGAATATTTTCCAGGTCGCCCTGAACTTTGCTCACGGCGTCGTCCAGAGCTTCACGAAACGCCTTGTTCATGGTGTTCGCGGACTGGCCCGGCATGTCGATGGTAAGGGTCAGTATCTGATCCGAACCCAAGTCATATCGAATGGCACTCATAATCGGTTCTCCTTACTGAAAAAGTGTGGGGTTCAGACCCGTTCAATGATGGTGGCAATGCCCATGCCGCCGCCAACGCAAAGCGTTGCCAGGCCAAAACGCAATTCACGGCGCTCCATCTCGTCCAGCAGGGTGCCGAGGATCATTGCGCCGGTGGCGCCGAGAGGGTGGCCCATGGCGATTGCACCACCGTTCACGTTCACTTTTTCATCAGGAACCGAGAGTTCCTTCTGGAAGCGCATTACCACGGAGGCAAAGGCTTCGTTTACTTCAAACAGATCAATCTGATCCACCGTCATGCCTGCTTTATCCAGCGCTTTGAGCGTGGCCGGGGCAGGGCCGGTGAGCATGATGGTGGGGTCGGTGCTGGTTACGGCAGTGGCAACAATGCGGGCACGGGGCTTCAGGCCCAGGGCCTTGCCCTTGGCTTCGCTGCCAATCAGAATGCCGGTGGCGCCGTCTACCATGCCGGAAGAGTTGCCAGCGTGATGCACATGGTTGATTTTTTCAACATAGTGGTATTTTTCGCGAGCCACGCTGTTAAAGCCCATTTCGCCCATCATCTGGAAGGAGGGTTTGAGGCCGGCAAGAGACTCAACAGTAGTGTTGCCTCGCACGTGTTCGTCACGGTCAAGAATAACAACGCCATTCTGGTCGGTAACAGGCACAATGGATTTGGCGAAGTAACCGTTTTTCCAGGCGTTTGCGGCTTTCTGCTGGGATTTGACGGCGAAGCCGTCAACATCTTCCCGGCTGAAGCCCTCCAGGGTGGCAATAAGGTCGGCGCCGATACCCTGGGGCATGAAGCCGGTATGCAGGTTGGTGTGCGGATCCATCGCCCAGGCGCCGCCATCAGAACCCATGGGGATGCGGGACATAGACTCGACACCGCCGGCTACAACAAGATCTTCCCAGCCTGAGCGAATTTTCATGGCGGCCAGGTTAACGGCTTCCAGACCGGAAGCGCAGAAACGGTTAAGGGTAACGCCGGCTACTTTCTCGTCCCAGTCTGCTGCGAGAGCCGCAGTTTTGGCAATGTCGGCACCCTGATCGCCAATAGCGGTGACGCAACCAAGCACTATATCGTCTACCTGGGCGGTATCCAGATTGTTTCGTTGCTGCAGCGCATTGAGCACAGTGGTCAGAAGTGTAATGGGTTTCACGCTGTACAAAGCGCCGTCCTTTTTGCCACGCCCTCTGGGAGTGCGGACCGCGTCGAAGATATACGCCTCGGTGGTCATTGCTTTTCCTCTGATGATTGTTGCTTTGTGGTTTGCATGCCAGACAGCCCACCATAGCCTTTTGACAGCTCTGTGGGTAATGACGCCGCCTGCCAATCGGATTGACGAAATTGCTCAGTAACCATGACAGGCCTGGGTGCGGCTTCTATGGTTAAACAGAAGCATCAACTTTTCAGGTGCTCGCAAGGGGATTCAGGAGGCACAGAGCCATGTCTTTCAGAGACGCTGTTGACAATTTTTACGAACGCCTGGTGATGGACGCGATCGACGCGACAAGGGAGCCGGGGGATACCGCGGACTATCTGACGGACGTTATGTGTGTCGCCCTGAACAGGCTGCCGCCCAGGTATTACAGGCACACTATTGACATGATGTTCTATCTGGCAGATGAAGAACTCAGTGTTATGAAAGAAAAATCCCTGGCCGCCGTCAGGTTTGCCAGGGATTTTGTCAGGGAGCATCAGCGCGAGTAGTGCCCGCGGGTCAGCTTTCGAGCAGGTTGTCCAAAGCCCTGTTCAGGCGGGCTGCCAGGGAGGGGTCCGCCGGTTCGTCAGTCGGCTTAACGCACCAGCTTGCGATAAGACCTTCCATGTTTTTGACAGGCGAGTCTGCTGTGTCAGAGGATCCCATACCTTCTGCCAGTCTCTGAACCTGTATTTCCATGCGCTTTTTCTGGTCGGCCTCCGGGGAAGGCACGCCGGCAAGAATCTCGGCACGAATAACAATCTCCTGATCGTTCAGTTCGCCCATGTTTTCTGCAAGTGACACCCATTTATCCGACAGGGGCCCAGGCGACACACCCGTCTCAGTGCGGGTAAGCACAAGCGCTTGCCATTCAGCGATTCCGGCCTTGAGTTTTTGTGCCGACACAAGCTGTCTTAACCGCTTTTTCCGGTTCTGAATCTGTTCTCTCACCCCGGCAGAGGTTTGTGATGCATCGAAGTTGTCCAGTTCGGCGATTGCTTGCTCCAGCGCTTCCTGGCCCGTTTCAGCGCCCACGCCTGTCAGCTGCTGAAGCAGGGTTTCTGCTGCCGCATCGGCCTCTTTCGTAACATGCTGTTGTTCCGAACGCTCCAGGTCGCGACGTTCGAAAATGGCATCGCAGGCCTTGCGAAATGCCTGCCAGAGCTTCCGGTCTTCCCTGTGGCGGGTAATGCCGATGCTTTTCCATTCCGATTGCAGGGCTTTTGCCTTGTTCATGGCTTCCTGCAGCGGTTCATGCTCGATCAGAGCCTGTGCCTGCTCGACGATCGACAGCTTCAGTGCTTCATTTTTCCGGCGCTCCTGATCGATGGGCGCCTCAAGCTTTTTAAGCAGCTCATCAAACTGCTTTTGAACCTGACGGTTGTCGCGGAACTCCACCGGCCAGGCAGACTTCCATTCCTGGCGGGCGGTCTGCAGAATTCGCTCGACGGCCTTCCAGTCGATACTGTCCCACTCTGCCGCGTTAACAAAATGCTCCAGCTCGGCACAGATCGCCTTGCGCTTCTCCAGGTTCGCCTGCTTGAGCCCGGATTTGGCCTTGAAATAGGCTTTGCAGGGCTCATAGGCTTCGTCAGACGCCTGTTTAAAGCGTGACCACAGAGTGCGGTCTGATGAGCCACCCAGTTCCCGCCACTCTTTCTGCAGTTCCTTGATGCGCTCCGATTTTGCCTCGGGTTCCATTGGCTGCTGTGCCAGATATTCCATCTGTTCACAGAGGGCTATCTGTTTCGGTTCTGTGACAAACCCTTGCCAGTCCGTTAATTCCCTGAGCTGGCCAGTCAGTAGCTGGACGCGGGCCTGAAAGTTCTTGCTGTGGCGCTGGTCAAGAGCCTTGAGGTATTGCTGGGCGGTTTTCAGAAGCTGCCGTGACTCTTTCAGTTGTTTTGCTTCGAGGGTGTCTTCCAGCTGCGCCAGGGTGGCTCTGAGGTTGTCCGATGTCTCCTGTTGCTGCTTCTGGTCGCCGTTGCCCCGCCCAGGGGCCACTGCGGCTTTAGGTTTGCCAGCAAGCTTTCGCGCAGGCTCCAGTATTTCGGGGGCAGGAAAACCCTCTGGCCAATTGATCTCCTTCAGCAAAGTAACGGCGTTGTCCTGATCTTCAGGGCTCGCGTCCTGGACTGACATCCCGGAAAGCGCCAGCAGAGCCTCTTTTTTCTGGCTGATCTGGCGGATTGCGTTGATGTAATTGCGCAGCGCCATCATCGACGTTTCGTAAGCTTTCTGTTGTTGCTTTTCAACCCGGGTATCACGGGTTGCTTCCAGCCACCGGTTTTCCTGGGTTTTCTGCAAAGCATCCAGCGATGCCAGGGACGCAAGTGCTTCCGTAGGCTGGTGTCTGAGGTCTTCCAGTGTCCGGGCAATCAGTTCCAGGGTTTCTTCGCGCTGAATTTGCTGTTCGTGTTCATGTTTCACTGCGGCCTGGGCTGCCTTTAAATCCGATAACCGCTCCCGGCAGAGGTGTACCGATGCCAGAAACTCACTCAGCTGTTCCGGTGTAGCGCTGGACTCTACCGATGCCCACTGGCTGAGTAGTTTGTTGAGGCGAGCCTCATAGAGCTGGGTATCGTCACTTGCAGCCTGGTCGCGGGCATTGGCAATCAGTGTGATGATGGATTCTGAAATCGCTTCCTGCCGGGCCTGTTCCTCCCGGGCAAGTTGCAGCTTCTGCCTTACTTCCTGATAAACGCTTTTATCCCGGCCCTTGGCCTGCTTCTGTACCTTGTGCAGAAGCTCTGCATCCTGGAGAAAACCGGCAGCTTTGAGCCGGATTTCGGCCGTTAATCCTTCAATTGCAAGAATAGCCGCAGCATCCTCGCTCGGATGGGCCTGTAGCGCCTGAAGCTGTTCCTGCCGCATTACCGCCCGTTTGTCTTCTGCTGACTCGGTCGCTTGCTGTGTCTGGGGTGGTGCTTTCTTGCCTGGTGCAGCCGTTTTGCGGGATTTAAACAGTCTCTCGAGGAATGCAGCCATGAAGATATCCTTGGGGATTGAAACCAATCTACAGTGTCGGGCAAAGTAAGCCGGCACCGGCCATCGGCTCTCTTGTTTCAGGGTTCAAGAGCGCCGGATACTGTTGTCGGAGGGTTGAGTGACCAGCCCCGACGGCATTGATCGGGGCTAGTCTAGCGTTTTGTAAGCGTATGCGGGAAGGGCTGAATGTCAAAACAGGAAAATGGTGGCGACCAGGAGTACAAAGCGCGCTCGGTTGCCCTCAGGCTGCTTGCCCGCCGGGAACACAGTCGCCAGGAGCTGGCGATGAAACTGCGACAGCGCAAGCTTGACAGTTCGGTTATCTCGGCGGTTCTGGATGAGTATGAGGATAAGGGCTGGCTGGACGACAACCGGTTTGCCGAGGAATATTCACGCCAGCGGATCGCTTCGGGCTATGGCCCGGTGCGTGTTCAGGCGGAACTGCAACAGCGGGGGATCCACCATACTCCGGAATGTGTTAGCGAGTCAGTTGATGCAGACTGGATTCACAGGGCGCTCCTGTTGAGGGAAAAGCGCTTTGGCCTGTCTGACTTGAGTAGCGACCGGGATGAAAAAATGCGCCAGGCCCGGTTTCTGACTCGCAGAGGCTTTACAGCAAATCAGGTTGAGCGTGCGCTTGAAGTCCGGGATGCGATTGATCCGGGTATATGAGCGTTAAAGTGTTGGCGGTATCATGCCAAGTTCGGGTGGCAGGCCGGCCCGCATATCCGGTTGCTCTTCCGGCAGTTTTGCGTCGGGCATATCAGTGTCAGTCTGCTCCAGACTGACGAATGACGGGTCATCAACACGTTCCATGTCTTTATCTTCTGAGGGCTTCATCATCCGCGCCAGAACATCGTAATAGCGGCGGATATTCTGCACGTAGAGCACGGGTTCATGGCCCCGGGCGTATCCGAAACGGGTTTTTGTGTACCACTCTTTCTGCGCCAGCAATGGCAGGAACTCTTTTACATCCATCCAGCGGTCAGGGTTCTTGCCGGCACTCTCGGTGAGTCTGCGGGCATCTTCCAGATGACCGAACCCCACGTTGTAGGAAGCCAGAGCGAACCAGGTGCGATCAGGTTCCGCGATCCGTTCAGGGATCTTTTCGTGAACCATGCGGAAGTACTTGGCTCCTCCCTGAATGCTCTCTTCTGCGTCCAGTCGGTTATTGATACCTATGTGGTTTGCCGTGTTACGTGTCAGCATCATCAGACCGCGAACGCCCGTGGGAGAGACCGCATTGGGGCGCCAGTGGGATTCCTGATAACCAATAGCGGCAAGAAGGCGCCAATCCATATTGAATGCGTCGGCATAATCCCGAAACAAAGCCTTGTAGTCCGGCAGCCGGTTTTCGACATGGTGCATGAACGTGCGTGCGCCCACATAGTTCAGGTGATCCAGGTGCCCGTAAAAGCGTTCGGAGAGCTGGGCCATGGTGCCGTCTGTAGCCACCTTTTCGAAAAATAACTTTGCGGCATTCACTAATGAGTCGTCCTGGCTTGCAGGAAACAGCCAGGTCAGTTCCTTTACATCGCCAATTGCAAACGCTTGCTTCACTTGAGGGAAAAAAACATGATTGAGCTCAAGTTCGTTGGAAGAGACAACCGCGTACGGGAATTCTCCGGATTCCACCCGGGCCAGAATGCCGGCGGCATCCAGCCCCGGGTGCACTTGCCAGGAGATACGTGGTTCTGAGTCTGCAAGTGCTTGTAACTGGTATTCATGATTGCTGTCGGAAACCAGGTGCAGAGGGCGTCCCGCAAGATCTGTGAGGGCCTCGGGGCGCTCCGCATCGCGATTGTAAACAACGATCGACTGCGCTTCTATGCCGGTCGGAAGAGTCTTGTACTGGTTTTCGAACAGAGGTTGCCGGGAAAGACCCGCCAAACCGATGTGTGCAAAGTTCCGGGAAAGCACGGATAGCACTTCTGTGTTGTCTTCTGCGATTCTCAGCCGGAGTTCTACACCCAGCTCATCGGCGAAAAGCCTGGCCAGTTCATAGTCATAGCCCGTTGGTCCCTCGCGCCCTTCATAATAGATAGAAGGCGTTACCCGGGTAATGACGTGCAGAACGCCCTCGTTACGAATCTCCTGCAACGTACTGGGTTGGCTGCAGCCGGTGAGGATAAGCACGGCCAGGGTGCAGGCTAGGACTGATTTATAAGTCACTGTTGGCTTGCAGGCAGTCAGAAGTCTGGGCAAGTCCCTGTTCTCCATTGCCGCTGGATCATCGGGATGCACGCAAACATCAGAAATACGGTAGCGGCATCCGGTGTCTTTAAAGGTGTGGTCTCCATATCCACATTCCCAATGATCCACGCTGGTGGAGGGGCGGTCAATAAAGTTGATCAATAACCATGCAAAATGATGTCAATTGTACCTGGCGTGAATAAAGTTCCCGATGCTGTATCCCGGCACGGCTTTCAAGTATGATATGCGCCTTCTCAGAATGCACCCGGACTTCCCCGTTTCGCGCGATACAGGTTGATATCATGCTTGAACTTCGCGGCGCTCCCGCGCTTTCGCCATTCCGCTCTCATAAACTGTTCGCCAGAATCCAGGCTTTAGTGCCGGAAGTTGAACATGTTTATGCCGAATTCATGCACTTTGTGGATACGGAGGGCTCACTGTCTGATTCCGAGCAGGCCATACTTGATCGGCTTTTAACCTATGGCCCCAGCGTGCCGGTTGAAGAGCCGGACGGCGTTCTGTTTCTTGTTGTGCCGCGCCCGGGAACCCTGTCCCCCTGGTCCAGTAAGGCAACCGATATTGCCCGCAACTGTGGTTTGCGCCAGATTCAGCGCATCGAACGTGGGACGGCGTTTTATATCAAATCACGCAAAAAACTTGGCCTGGATCAACGCGAGAGGGTTGCCGCGCTGCTGCACGACCGTATGACCCAGAAAGTCTTCCATGAAATGGGCGGCGCCCAGTTATTGTTCAGCCATGATGAGCCCCGCCCGCTGGAGCGCGTTTCTGTGCTTGCCGGTGGCCGGAAGGCTCTGGTGGATGCTAACAGGCATCTGGGCCTTGCGCTGGCAGATGACGAGATTGACTACCTGGTAAAATCTTTCGTCAGCCTGGAGCGGGACCCTACCGATGTAGAGTTGATGATGTTTGCCCAGGCAAATTCCGAGCACTGCCGCCACAAGATTTTCAACGCCTCCTGGGACATTGATGGGGAAGGCCAGGAGAAGTCCCTGTTTGCCATGATCCGGAACACCTTCGAGATGAACAGCGAAGGCGTGCTCTCGGCCTACAAGGACAACGCATCGGTTATTCGCGGCAGCCGCGGCGGGCGTTTTTTCCCGGATCCGGTGACCGGAATTTATGGCTATAATCAGGAATACATCCACATTCTTATGAAGGTGGAGACCCACAACCACCCGACAGCCATTGCACCCGCGGCCGGTGCGGCTACCGGTTCCGGTGGAGAGATCCGCGATGAAGGCGCAACGGGGCGTGGCTCCAAGCCCAAGGCGGGGCTTACAGGCTTTACGGTCTCCAATCTGAATTTGCCCGAAGACCCGCAGCCATGGGAGGTCCGGTATGGCAAGCCGGACCGGATTGCTTCTGCTCTGGATATCATGATTGAAGGCCCGGTTGGCGCCGCTGCATTCAACAACGAGTTCGGGCGGCCCAATCTTACCGGTTATTTCCGGACATATGAGCAGAAAGTTGCCGGCCCGGCTGGTGACGAGGTGCGCGGCTACCACAAGCCCATCATGATTGCGGGCGGCCTTGGCAATATCCGCGAAGAGCATGTGGAAAAAGGCAGTATACCGGTAGGTGCCAAACTCATTGTTTTGGGTGGGCCTTCCATGCTGATCGGTCTGGGCGGCGGTGCTGCTTCTTCCATGGATTCCGGGTCCAGTAATGAGAATCTCGATTTTGCATCCGTGCAGCGTGATAACCCGGAGATGGAACGTCGTTGTCAGGAAGTAATCGACCGTTGTTGGCAAATGGGCGATAAAAATCCCATGTGCTTTATTCACGATGTCGGCGCCGGTGGGCTTTCCAACGCCATGCCGGAACTAGTGAAGGACGGTGGTCGTGGCGGAAAGTTTGAGCTTCGGGATATCCCCAGCGACGAGCCCGGCATGTCGCCACTGGAGATCTGGTGTAATGAGTCCCAGGAGCGCTACGTGTTAGCGGTGGCTCCGGAAAATCTGGAGATCTTTGATGCCTTGTGCCGTCGTGAGCGATGCCCCTACGCCGTGATTGGTGAGGCAACAGAAGCCCATCATCTTGAGCTGAGTGATTCCTACTTTAACAACAAGCCGGTCGATCTGCCGATGGATGTGTTGTTTGGTAAACCGCCACGTATGCACCGAAGCATTAGCAGAACGTCTTTTACCAAGCCGGTATTTGACTCTACCCGGGTTGACCTGAACGATGCCATCCGCAGGGTGCTGAGGTTGCCCTCGGTAGGATCCAAGAGCTTCCTGATTACCATCGGAGACCGCACGATAACCGGCCTGGTGGCCCGGGACCAGATGGTTGGCCCGTGGCAGGTGCCGGTCAGTGATGTGGCGGTTACTGCTAGCTCGTTTGATGTGCTCGCGGGTGAGGCCATGGCCATGGGCGAGCGTACGCCGGTCGCCACCATTGATGCGCCGGCATCCGGCAGGATGGCCGTGGGTGAGGCTATTACCAATTTGGCAGCGGCCTGTATTGGCAAGCTCTCCGATATCCGCCTGTCGGCGAACTGGATGTCAGCTGCCGGCCATCCCGGTGAAGATGAAAATCTTTATGAAACGGTGCGTGCTGTCGGGATGGAGCTGTGTCCGGAGCTCGGAATTACCATACCCGTGGGCAAGGACTCCATGTCCATGAAGACCATGTGGGAAGAGGAGAGCGGTGAACAAAAGAGCGTCACTGCGCCGCTCTCATTGATCGTCAGTGGCTTTGCGCCGGTCATCGATGTGTCCCGCACCCTCACGCCGCAGCTGATAACCGATGCGGGCGAGACTGATCTGATCCTTATTGATCTCGCTGCTGGGCAGAACCGCCTGGGCGGATCGGCTCTCGCCCAGGTCTATCAAGAGGTGGGCGCCGTGGCTCCGGATCTCGATGATCCGGAAGACATAAAAGCGTTTTTTGCCGTGGTCCAGGGGCTGAACGCTGATGACAGGCTTCTCGCTTACCATGATCGCTCAGATGGTGGGTTGTTCGTCACGCTGGCGGAAATGTGCTTCGCGGGACGCACCGGGGTGGATATCAAACTGGATGGTCTGGCGGAACAGCGCAACCAGTTGGTTCGGGAACTGTTCAACGAAGAGCTGGGTGCGGTTGTTCAGGTACGCCGGGAAGACACAGACTTTGTTCTGCAGCAGTTCTCGGCCGCGGGTCTGGGCGATCACATCAGCGTTATTGGTACCTTGAATGATCAGGATCGACTGCGCGTAATCTTCGAAGGCGAAGCAGTGGGGGACCACTCGCGCACAGAGCTTCAGCGCCTTTGGGCTGAAACCAGTTATCGTATTCAGTCTCTCAGAGACAATGCTGACTGTGCTCAGGAAGAGTTTGATAACCTGCTTGATGCAGAGGATCCGGGCCTGCACGCTGAACTCACTTATGATGTGAATGAAGATGTTGCGGCGCCGTATATTGCTACAGGGGCGCGCCCCAGGGTTGCAGTCCTGCGTGAGCAGGGAGTTAACGGTCAGGTGGAGATGGCTGCGGCATTTGACCGGGCCGGGTTCGAGTCTGTTGACGTGCACATGAGTGATCTGTTGTCGGGGCGGATAAATCTTGAGTCGTTCAACAGTCTCGTGGCTTGTGGTGGTTTCTCGTACGGGGATGTGCTGGGTGCCGGTGAAGGCTGGGCGAAATCCATTCTGTTCAATGACCGTGTGCGCGATCAGTTTGCGGCGTTCTTTAACCGCCAGGACACTCTTGCTCTGGGTGTGTGCAATGGTTGCCAGATGTTGTCCAACCTGCACGAACTGATTCCGGGCAGTGAAGGCTGGCCACGCTTTGTACGTAACCAGTCCGAGCAGTTTGAAGCGCGTCTGACAATGGTCGAAGTAATGCCGTCATCATCTGCCTTCCTGGAGGGCATGGCCGGTTCGCGTATGCCGATTGCTGTTGCTCATGGCGAGGGCAGGGTGGAGTTCACTGGGAGCGCATCCGCTGAAGATCTGGCAGAGAGCGAACGAATAGCAATGCGCTTCGTGGATAACAGAGGTCAGGCAACGGTTCGTTACCCCTACAATCCCAATGGGTCGGAAGCCGGTATTGCGGGAGCAACGACACGGGATGGACGTATTACGATTATGATGCCCCACCCTGAACGTGTATTCCGCGCAGTTCAGCACTCGTGGCGCCCAAAGGATTGGCAGGAAGATGGCTCATGGATTCGTATGTTCCGTAACGCCCGGCGCTGGTTTGGCTGACCGGTCCTGAAGAGAAAAACCGGCTCAGGAAAGGCGCCCTGGCGAGCGCCTTTCCTGAGCCGGTTTTTTTATGCCTGAAAATCCCGGGTTTTTGAATTTTTCAAGTCAAAAATCTCACCGGATTGGAAAAATATTCCTTGACTCAGTATGTTTATGCACATTGGGCCGCGCCGTTTGTGTGTTCTCGGGGGAATGTAGTGTATGGCGGTTCACATTTTACGCGGGACTTTTAACTGATTGAAAAACAACAAATAAGTATATCAGGTGAATTTGTCGCCAATTTAACGGAAGCATAGTAAATACGGGGTTTGGCGGCGGGTTCCCCGAAACTTTCCCCAGAGTTATCCACAGAATCTGTGGGTAAGTACCTAAGCCATTAATCTGTACAAAAAATATCCGGTTTTGAGGAGAGTTCAATGTACAAAATCTGCTATTTTGTGCCCGAAACGCATCTGGAAAATACAAAAAAAGCACTGTTCGATGTTGGTGCCGGACGCATCGGAGATTACGACTCTTGTGCGTGGCAATGTCGTGGCCAGGGGCAGTTTCGCCCTCTGGCAGGGAGCGACCCTTTTCTTGGCAAAAGTGGTGAGCTGGAAACCGTTGAGGAATTCAAAGTCGAGCTCGTTTGCAGGGATGATTTGATAGAAGAGGCGGTCGCCGCTCTCAAGAGTGCCCATCCCTACGAAGAGCCAGCCTACGAAATCTATCGGCTGGAGCTACTATAGGTCATCCTTGGTTCGTGTGGCTGCGATGGGGCGCCGGATATCGTGAACGTGCACGCCGAAGGTGTCCTTTTTTACGTCCTCCAGAAACAGTTCCAGGGTTTTGCGTACGGTAGGGAAGGAGATGTCCTTCCAGGGGATGTCTTCCAGGGCAAAAAGACGGCTTTCAAGGGACTCTTCACCTGCACCAAACTTGCCATCTTTCAGGGTTGCCCGGTAGAACATGTGTACCTGGTTTATATGTGGAACGTCGATAATAGAGTAAAGGCCCTCGATATTTACTTCCGCCAGGGCCTCCTCCCGGGTTTCGCGCGCAGCGGCCTCAACGGTGGTCTCGGCATTCTCCATGTACCCGGCAGGAAGAGTCCAGTATCCATAACGCGGCTCGATTGCGCGGCGGCAAAGTAAAACCCGCCCCTCCCAGACAGCTATGGTTCCCGCCACGATGCGGGGATTCTGGTAGTGTATGGTATTACAGTTTACGCACACGTAGCGGTGGCGGTTGTCGCCCTCCGGAATTTGCTGTCTAACCTCATGGCCACATGTGCTGCAGTACTTCATGTTTTTCCCCGTATACTTGAATCAGTAGAGCATTCAGTTTAATGATCTTGGGTGCAACTGTCTCATTCAACACCGGAATTGCCCAGGAGTACCGATTTGCGCGATTTACTTGTTCAGCGTTTAACAGGCTACGCGCCGAGAAAGCTTGATCTGGACTATCCCGAGGCTGGCATTCTCGTGCCGGTTACGGATGATCCTGGCAACCCCGAAATGATCTTTACGTTGCGTTCGGCTAATCTGAGCACCCACCGCGGGCAGGTTGCCTATCCGGGCGGCAAACGCGACCCCGGGGACCGCTCCCTGGCCGCCACGGCGCTTCGGGAAACCCATGAGGAGATTGGCCTGCCCCCAGACAAGGTAGAGATCATCGCACCATTGGGCCAGGTGATGTCGCGATACGGGATTCTTGTGTCTCCCTATGTTGGTGTCGTGCCTCAAGGACATCCGCTGAATCCGAACCCGGATGAAATCGAAAGTGTGTTCCGCGTGCCGCTTTCCTTCTTCCTTGAAGACCGGCGTGAACGCACCGATGCGCTGCACTTTCAGAATCATACCTTTCACGTGCCCTGCTATCGTTGGGAGCGCTATGAGATCTGGGGGTTGTCAGCAGTGGTTCTGGTCGATTTTTTGAATGCTGTGTACGATACCGGGATAGATTTGCTTGAGCCTCGAACATAATAAGGAAAATTCAATGCTTTATGAGCTGGAAGGTCGCGCTCCGGAGTTACACGGAGACAGTCAGTTTGTCGCAGATAACGCGACCGTAATTGGTAATGTCGCGCTTCATGCAAAGAGCAGTATCTGGTTCAACGTTGTAATCCGCGGCGATAACGAACCTATTACTATTGGGCCAGAGACAAACGTTCAGGACGGTTCAGTACTGCACACTGATCCGGGCATGCCCCTGACGCTGGGTAAAGGTGTTACGGTTGGTCACAAGGCTATGTTGCACGGTTGCGAGGTAGGGGATTATTCACTGATCGGAATCAATGCTGTTGTTTTGAACGGTGCAAAAATCGGAAAACACTGCCTGATTGGAGCTAACGCCCTCATTCCCGAAGGGATGATAATCCCTGATGGGTCGCTTGTTATCGGAGCACCCGGAAAAGTCAAACGGGAACTTACCGAGCAGCAACGCAAGATGCTTGAAGCAAGCGCTGCGCACTACGTTCAGAACGCGAGCCGCTACATGAAGGGTTTGCGACCTGCAAAAAGATGAGGCGACGTTTGCTATGTCGGCAGAGGATAAAGTTCGCTCGCCATGTGTGAGCATATGTGCACTGGACGCTAATGATATCTGCATTGGGTGCCAGCGCACCGGCGACGAGATACTTCGCTGGACAAGTATGACGAATCAGGAGCGCAGGGCGGTTCTTTTAAAAGTAGCCGAGCGGGAAAACAAACTGGCATTTTGAATTAACATGTCGATTTCGGCTGAGACCGGAGTCTCTTTGGAGGGCTTAGCTTGAATAATGTCAGTAAGGTAACTCTGGGTACGCCCCTGAAAGCAAATGCCCATAGAGTGCTGTTGTGTGGTGCGGGCGAACTTGGCAAAGAGGTTGTGATCGAACTTCAGAGGTTTGGGGTTGAAGTTATTGCTGTGGATCGTTATGCCAATGCACCTGCCATGCAGGTTGCTCATCGCAGTCATGTAATTGATATGCTGGATGCCCAGGCACTTCGTGGAGTTGTCGAGCTGGAAAAGCCTGATCTGATCGTTCCCGAAATAGAAGCCATTGCTACGGCAGAGTTGGTGAAGCTTGAAGATGAAGGCTACCGAATCATCCCTACAGCAAGAGCCGTTGACCTGACAATGAACCGTGAAGGTATCCGGCGCCTGGCAGCAGAGCAGTTGGGACTGAGTACCTCGCCTTACCGGTTTGTTGAAACAAAAGAGGCGTTTGTTGATGCCATCAAAACCATAGGCTTGCCAGTCGTCGTCAAACCGGTCATGAGCTCGTCCGGAAAAGGTCAGAGCACAGTCTCAGATGAAGCCCAGATCAACGCTGCATGGGAATATGCCCAAACTGGCGGGCGGGCTGGTAAGGGGCGGGTTATTGTTGAAGGTTTCGTGACATTTGATTACGAAATAACACTGCTAACGGTAAGGCATGCAGGCGGGGTGAGTTTTTGCGAGCCTATAGGTCATCGTCAGGAAGATGGCGATTATCGTGAATCATGGCAACCGCAACAGATGAGTGCGAAAGCTTTGGAGCGGTCGCGGGAAGTTGCTTTGAAAATTACAGACAATCTTGGCGGGTACGGGGTATATGGGGTCGAACTGTTCATTCACGGCGATGATGTATACTTCTCGGAGGTGTCACCGAGGCCTCATGACACAGGGTTGGTGACGCTCGTTTCCCAGGACTTGTCGGAGTTTGCTTTACATGCCAGGGCAATACTGGGGTTGCCGATACCAGAGATTCGTCAGCAGGGACCTTCCGCATCTGCAGTTATTCTGCCTGAGGGCGAATCCAGCGAAGTTGCATTTTCCGGATTGGAGTTAGCTCTCTCCGAAAAAGACGTTCAGTTGCGTCTTTTTGGAAAGCCGGAACTGTCCGGTCGCCGCCGGATGGGGGTGGCTCTGGCTAAAGGCTCCAGTATCGAAGAGGCAAGAAGCAAAGCAGAAGCCGCAGTCAGAGCTATAGATGTGCGGCTATAGATACGTATTGTCGGGAGCTCGCGGCGAAATTGACCAGCTAATAAAAAAGAGATCAACATACCGTTGACACACCCGGAAAGAACTGTAGAATGCGCACCTCGCTCGAGAAGCGCGCCAGGGAAGCGGAGTGTTTTGAGAGAGTCAACTGTTTGAAAGTTCTGGGGAAAGTTTCAGTACTTGTACAGATAACAGTTGACAAGGTTTGGGTATGGCGTAGAATGCTTGGCTCGAACAGATAGTGCCAATCGTGAGTATCGAAGGTTCAGAAAGATTTCTTCTGAGGTCATCGAAAAAAGCGGTTGACAAGGCGGCGGATCGATGTAGAATACGCCACCTTGATTGAGCAACGGCTCAACGGCTCTTTAACAAATTGACCAAGTAATTCGTGTGGGCGCTGGCTGGAGTATTTCGACAGGAAATACCAAGACAGCGACTCG
>JACDJA010001673.1_pt1 | contig 17801 bp, 15 predicted proteins | sample 7449241 | NCBI WGS metagenome assembly JACDJA01 (sample SAMN14253289, study PRJNA609438) | sludge metagenome | isolation source: initial anaerobic sludge | collected 2018-12-20 | reverse complement strand
TTCGGGAAGGGTCGGATCATCACAAAATGTTTCTTGATAAAAAGAAATAACTGTAATGTTTGTATCTAAAGACCTATTAAACAACTTAACCATACTGAGATAAAATTAGAATCGGGTTAATGATGAAAAGTTTAAAGATTAGACAAAAATGGCTAGATGAACTCATGCCGTCCGGTATCTCTGTTCCATCGAGCACTTTAATAAGCGGGCCGGGAGGAGCGGGTAAGCCTTTAGTCGGCGCTGCTATTGCCGATGCCTGGCTGGAACAGGGCGGTTCGCTCATACATTTCCTTATTAATTTTGATCGTGAATATGCCGACAAGATGTTGAAGCTTTTCAATCCGGATCCGGAGAAATACAAAGACCGGATTGTGTATGTGGAGATCGATCCATTAATAGACGGGATTGAAAAAACGAATGATGTAACACTACGCGCCAATTTGCTGAAACCGGAGAATGTTGACGCGGCGATTCGTGAGGCAAAGTCAATGGTGCCCGCAACCGAAACCGGTCCGCTTATTTACGCGTCGGCATTGAATATGCTGCTGTTTTCAAAAAGCTATAATCAGGTTATCCATGAAAAGTTTCTTGAAATAATTGGCAGCGGGGAAAACTGTATGTTTACAGTCGCCACTAATACATTTGAGGATCAGATCTCGCAATGGGAAAACAAGGCAGACAATCTTTTCTACTCGCGCAGCACCGACCAGATGCATCTGGGATTCAGCATTGTAAGGCTAAAAGACCATTCTTACAGTCCGGATGAGGTAGAAGTTCCGCTGACGGAAAATGAACTCATAAGCATCAGGGCGGAGGCTAATAAAGCGCGAAAACACTTAATACCGGTTATAAAACGAATCTAAAAAAGAGTCTCTTATGCGTATAACCATTGTTTTTGATAATACAAGTTTATCGGCAGATTGCCAGGCAGACTGGGGTTTCGCGTGCTTCATTGAAACCGAACACAGACGAATTTTATTTGACACCGGAGCGGATGGGAAAATACTGTTGGATAATATGCAGGCGCTGGGAATCGATCCCAAATCAGTGGATGATGTATTTATCAGCCATAACCATTTTGATCACATCGGCGGCTTGTCCGCTTTTTTAAATGTAAATAATAATGTACGATTATTTCTTCCAAATTCATTGCGCGGCGTGCGCAAAGCCCGTGAGATAATCTATATTGACGAAGCCAGACTAATTGATGAAGGTCTCTTTACGACCGGTGAGCTGGATGGCCTGGAACAATCACTGGCGGTGCAAACATCAAAAGGGCTTGTTGTTGTCGTTGGTTGCGCGCATCCCCAAATGCAAAACATATTAACATCCGCTTCACAATTCGGCGATATTTACGGAATTATCGGCGGATTGCATGGTTTCGATGAATTTCATCTGTTTAATGATTTAAAACTTATTTGTCCGACTCACTGTACTCAACATAAAAATGAAATTAAAAATCTGTTTCCTTTATATCACTCAGAAGGAGGCGTTGGCTGGATAATAAATATTCAATAGAGGATACTATATTATGAACGTAACCATTACTCAGGAAGATATTCGGCATATTCTGGAACAGATTCAGCATCCGGAGATAGCCGCATCACTCACCGACCTGGGAATGATCCTGGATCATGCAATAGACGGCGAGCGTGTTAATGTGGCATTGGCCCTGCCGGCAGCGAAAATTCCGCAAGCTGTTGAGGATGCCATCATTCAAAGCATATCTAAACCGCTGGCCGAAGAGGGATTTAAAACAAATATCCAGTTTTTTGATATGAGTGAAGACGGTCGCCGGAAGTTCTTTGCCTTAGCAAAAGCAAACTGGAAGGGCGCCATATAATTTATAGAAGGGATAGAAAATTATGACATCTCAAGATATAAAAAATATTGTGTTTGGGCCCGTCCCTTCAAGGCGTCTGGGTCGTAGTCTTGGTATAAATAATATCCCGCCCAAGATTTGCAGTTATGGCTGTATCTATTGCCAGGTTGGAAAAACTAATTCCATGAGTATCGCGCGACAACCCTATTACAGTCCTCAGTTAATTTTTGATATAGTAAAAGAAAGGGTCAGCCACTGCCGGGGAAAAAATGAGCCAATTGATTATCTCGCCTTTGTACCGGACGGTGAACCCACCCTGGATTTAAATCTGGGTGAGACGATTAATCTGATAAAATCACTTGATATTCCGATTGCGGTCATTACCAACAGCTCATTGATTAACCGCGAAGAAGTGCAGAATGAATTGCTCCAATGTGATTGGATTTCATTTAAAGCGGACTCGGTTGATCCGGGCCTGTGGCATCTTATTAACCGGCCGCATGGGAAACTAATGCTCAATGAATTACTGAATAGCCTGATTGGTTTTAAAAGCCGCTTTAAGGGTACGCTGGTAACAGAAACAATGATTGTACAGGGCATCAATGATGGTCTATCAGATAATAAAAACACGGCAGACTACCTGGCGCGGCTGCAACCTGACACAGCCTATATCGCTCTGCCGATCAGACCCCCGGCGGAGTCAAGTGTGCGGCCAGCATCAGCCCAATCCATAACGAACATATATCAAATTTTTAAAAAACATTTAAAACAGGTGGAATTATTAACCGGTTATGAGGGTAATAAATTTTCATCATTAGGAAATATCCATGATGATATTCTCAGCATAACAGCCGTTCATCCAATGCGTATGGACGCGCTGCAAAGACTATTGAGGAAAAAACACGTTGATTTAAAGCTGGTGGATGAGATGTTGTCCAATGGTGAAATTGTAAAATCCAATTACCAGGGTCAAACGTTTGTGCTTAAAGCTTTTAATTAAAAAATAACGGACGTGTACTCAAAAAAAATTAAGGAATTAACCGACAATTATGTTACATCTGAGAAATCCGTTTATATTGGCCCCTATAAAATTAGGGTATAGTGACGCATCCGGAGAAGTTAATCAAAAACATCTGAAATTTTATACAGACCGCAGCGCTCATATGGGGGCGATGACGCTTGAACCGCTTTTTCTTGATAGGGGATTACGCGAGATACCCACCCAGCTGGGAATCGATTCCGATGATAAAATAAGTGGATTGCGCATGCTGACCGATGCTATCCACCGGGAAGGCGCGAAAGTGATTGCTCATCTCAATCATCCCGGCAGAATGGTAAATCCGAAAATGCCCGGTAATTGCTATGTCTCCGCTACTGACAAAGCATGTGAAAATGGCGGCGCGGTGCCGAAAAAGATGGATCAGGCCGATATGAATTCCGTCGTCGATCTATTCAAGACAGCGGCGCGGCGGGCTAAAGACGCGGGATTTGATATGATCGAGTTGCAAATGGGGCATGGTTATCTTTTGGCGCAATTTTTATCACCGGAGGTCAACGACCGGACAGATGAATTTGGCGGCAGTTTTGAAAACCGACTGCGGTTTCCACTGATGATTTTCGAAACGGTGAAGAAAGCCGTGGATTTGCCGGTTATCGTCAGGGTAAGCGGATCAGAGATGACACCTCATGGAATTATGATCAATGAAACCATCGCGCTTGCAAAGATACTGGAACGGAAAGGAGCGTCAGCCATACATGTTTCAGCCGGTACGGTATGCTCCACTCCGCCATGGTTTTTTCAGCATATGTTTGTTCCTAAAGGCAAAGCCTGGGAATTTGCCGCCGAAGTTAAGAGAGAAATCCATATCCCGGTTGTTTTTGTTGGGAGGATAAATTCAATCAGCGATGTAAATCATTTAAAAAATGATTTTGGCGCTCAATACATGGCATTGGGACGGGCACTAGTGGCTGATCCTGATTTTGCGGGAAAGTATCTGCGGGAAATACGCGGCCGTATCCGCCCGTGTCTGGCGTGTTCCGAAGGATGTCTTGGCGGCGTTCGTTCAGGCAAGGGATTAGGGTGCGTGGTGAATCCAGAGCTGGCCGATGATATCCCGCCCTTTACAAAGGCTGCGGGAAGCAGACATTTTGCCATTGTCGGGGCAGGCCTGGCAGGAGCAGAGGCCGCGCTGACCTTGAAATCCCGTGGGTATGAGGTAACGCTTTATGAAAAAGAATCCATTGGCGGCCAATACCGTATGGCCTGGCTGCCGCCCGGGAAAAAAAGCTTGAAGGAAATTGTTGATTTTTACGAATTCGAGTTGAAAGAAAAAAACATCAATATTATAAATAAAGAGGCCTCTGAATCTGATTTAATAAACGACAAATTTGACGAGATCATTATAGCGACAGGAGCAGTGCCTGCTGTTCCTCCTGTAAAAGGTCTGGAGAATTTTTTCTGGACTGAGTTTCTACGCGATGAGAATATGCCTGTCAATAAAACCATCCTTATTATCGGCGGCGGATTAATCGGCATGGAAGTCGCCAGCAAGTTGGCTGAGAAGGACAACAATGTGATTATTGTTGAAATGCTGGAAGAAGTCGCGCGTGGCATGGAAATGATCGAAAAAACCATGACAATGCGTAAACTCAGCATAGAAAATGTACAAATATTTACAGAAACACGGGTTATTGAAATTGCCGGAGATAAGGTTGTTCTTTCGGGAAAACATAATCAAACCTTAAATAATATTGATCATATCGTTGTGGCAACAGGCATGACCAGCTATCATCCTTTATATGATAATCTGAAAGATAAATTAACGGTACATCTTATCGGGGATGCCAAAAAAGCAGGAAAAGCCCAGGATGCCATTCATGACGGATACAAACTGGCTTTAGAGCTCTAATATTATGACAAAATTAACAACCGCAAGTTCAAAAATTAACTTCCGCGCTTTTATCTGGCATTCGGGATTTCTCGCGTTGGCCAGCAATTTTATGGATGTAGATACGATTATCCCCTCAATGCTGATAAAAGCCGGCGGCAATTCCATTCATCTTGGTTTTATGACAGCCATTATGCTTGGTGGATCCAGTTTATTCCAGCTTGTTTTTGCCGGTTATTTATCCGGAAAGCCCCGCAAAAAAAAATATCTGCTGACGGGGATAAATCTGAGAGTTGGGGCGCTTTTGGCGCTTTCGGTTTTGTTTCTTACAGCTTCTTCATTAAGTAGCGTTCTGATAATCGCGCTGATTTTTCTATTTATTTCTATTTTTTCATTCAGCGGCGCATTTGCCAATGTTTCTTATGTGGATATTCTTGGCAAATCGGTACTGGAAAATAAACGCAAAAAGTTTTTCTCGCTTAAACAGATATTTGACAGCATTGGTTTGATCAGCACGGCATTTATTGTTCGTGAGCTTGTTACATATTTTGATTACCCAAAGAACTATTTTGTTTTGTTTTTGATTGCCGGCTTGCTGCTGCTGGTAGCTTCACTTGGATTCTGGAGAATTCAGGAAACATCATCCGCTGTCCGTTCGCACAAAGGATTGTTGGATTTTTTTCGTATGATTCCCGGTGAGATTCGCAACAATTCCAATCTTAAATATTATCTGCTGTTGATCAACACCCTGGGTTTAACCCTTAGTCTGATGCCTTTTTTTATTTTGTTCGCTAAGGATAGTTTTGGATTAACATTTGAATCAGTTGGTAATTTTTTATTATTCAGGACAATAGGAATGTTAGCCGCGGGGATAATATTATTTAAATTCTCCAGCCGTTTTATTTATAAACACCTGCTGATATTCCTGATTATACTGGGCGCTGTTTTGCCTTTGATCAGTTTGATGATGGCGCATTCGGCGGAAAATTATCACTACATTTTTATTCTGACCGGAATCTATGTAGCGATATATAAAGTGACCCTGAATGGCGTTCTTTTAGAAATATCAACCGATGAAAACCGGGCGACTTATGCGGGGATTTCAGGGGCAGGCAATATATTAACGACCCTTTTTCCCTTATTTGCCGGCGTGCTCATATCGGCTTTTGGTTATTTTATCGTTTTTTTAACGGTTACGGTTGTTATTCTGGTCAGTTTCGGTTTTGTGTTCAAACTTGACTGCAGACGAGTTCATCCATTATCAACCGGATAGACAGCATGGAAATTCTTAAAATTATAGAACATGCTCTGATGATCACAAGTTTTGTGTTTATCATGATGCTGCTTATTGAATATATCAATGTTCAAACGCACGGCAACTGGCAGGAATCTTTGAAAAAAAGCCGCTGGGGGCAATATTTGCTAAGCGCATTCCTGGGCTCTGTTCCGGGCTGTCTCGGAGCTTTCACTGTCGTTTCGCTCTATTCGCATCGTGTCGTTAGTTTCGGCGCTCTTGTGACCGCTATGATCGCCACAAGCGGTGACGAGTCCTTTGTCATGTTTTCCATGTTCCCGCGGCAGGCGCTCTGGTTAACAGTGATCCTTTTTTTTGCGGGCATCGCGGCCGGTTATGTTACGGATATGCTATATAAAAAACAGGATCTTTTGTTAGATCTTGAAAACCATAATTTGCCCATTCATAAGCCGGAAGTCTGCCACTGTTTTCCCGCGGGAAAAATCTTGCAGCAGTTAAAAAACAGTACATTACCCCGCGTGCTGCTTATCGGAATTTTTGGTTTATTCTTATTCTTTATGATTAACGGTTCAATCGGACCGGCCGCCTGGAACTGGAAAAAAATTACATTTACCGGCGGCGCGGTATTCGGTCTGTTTGTAGTCAGTACGGTACCGGATCATTTTCTGGAACAGCATTTATGGCAGCATGTATTAAAAAAACATCTGCCCAGAATATTTATCTGGACATTTGCTGTGTTGCTGATCCTCCATTATATGGAGAATTATATTGATGTAAAACCATGGATTCAGGAAAACTATTTTCAGGTTTTAATTATAGCCATACTGGTCGGAATGATCCCGGAATCCGGTCCCCACCTTGTATTTGTTACCCTGTACGCTGCCGGCAGCTTACCTTTTAGCATATTACTGGCCAGTTCTATCGTCCAGGACGGTCATGGAATGCTGCCGATGCTGGCCGTTTCGCGAAAAGGTTTTTTGTTGGTTAAAGGCATAAATATTTTAGTTGGTTTGATTATCGGTCTAATTTTTCAAACTGTATTCTTTTAAATTACAGGGCAAATTAATACATTACGCTACTAATTTGATATAAACGGGTAGGGATTTATGATATATATATCCCGGGGTTTCCTCCGGTTCGTTTCTAAATCATCAAATAGATGGTTCCTTTTATTGGCCATTTTTTGTTTTCTCAACCCTGCCGTCGCGGGACCGGAAAGCAAAAATGAATTAATCAGGGAAGCAGTCCGGAATGAAATGAATCTGCATCCGGAATCTACATTGATTGATCTTTATAAGCTCTTTTTTCAGGGAGCGTTTGGACCCGGTCACATGATTGCAAATGAAGAGTCCGCAAAAAATTATCTCCAAAGAGAATTACAGACCGCTTCGAAGTTTGATACTGTCTTGTGGCAGGAAGCGGGATATGAATCCCGTTACTATCGGGTGAACTTAACACTTATCGAGCAGGGCAGAATACCTCCGGATAGTCTCCTAAAAGCCTTTATCGGCAGCGCGAATAACGCGGCGCCGCCATCCATCAATGCCTGGAAGGCGGAATGGGAGTATATTCTTAATATCATCCAATCGATGGAACCGGGTCTCCCCGGTTTTGATAAGGATATGGAGTATCTACAAAAAAGGCTTTCAGAAGGGAAAGCCGCGGTCCACCACAGTGAACGATATTCTGAATTATATCATCCGCATTATCGCGTAGTGAATAAAAATTACTATGAATGGCTTCGCCGGCTCGATTCAAATAATCAACCGTAAACAGGCATCCTATTCTATTTACCCTGGCGGATCTGTTCCCGGGAATCCCCTCCTTATATTTTTTTATACTTCAACTTTTAATCGATCGGCGGGCATTGAAACAGGGCTGCTTTCAGGCATCCGTTCATAAAAATTTCCCAATTCCAAATTAAAATTTGTTTGAAAGGTAACATCTTCGCATAGTACTCGTATTAACTATAAAACTCTTAGAATATTAGTCCATTACAAATTTAACGGAGCATAAAATGACAAGAAAAAAAATATTTTGGATAGGCGGCATTGTAATTCTTGTCGTAATAGCGGCAGTTTTATTTTCAATGAATGGCAACAATGAAGAAGCTGTTACCGTTCAGACGGCTCAGGTTGATAAGCAAAAGATTATCGAAACCGTGACCGCCACAGGCATTATACAGCCGGAAACACAGGTAAAAATTAGCGCGGATGTAGCGGCAAAAATAATAAAGCTGGGGGTCAAAGAGGGCGACTGGGTGGATAAAGGTCAATTTTTGGCCCAACTGGACCGTGAAAAATTCCTGGCGGTCGTGGAGAGCGCCGAGGCCAATTTGAGATCTATGGAAGCAACGGCCAACCTGGTAAAAGAAAACATGAATAAAACTGAAAAAGATTATCTGCGAGTCAAAGATTTATATGATAAACAGCTTGAATCCCAGGCGTCAATGGATCAGGCTTACGCGGCCTATAAAGTCGAAATAGCGCGTCACCAGTCAAATCTGGAGCAGGTGGATCAGGCAAGAGCATCTCTAAAACAGGCAAAAGACGATTGGTCCAAAACCACCATCTATGCTCCGATGGCCGGAACGGTTAGTCAATTAAATAAAGAAGTTGGTGAGATAGCGCTGGGATCACAGTTCCAGGAAGATGTCATAATGGTCATATCCAATCTGACGGGAATGGAAGCGCTGGTGGATGTGGATGAAAATGATATTGTTTCCGTACATCTTGCTGACAGCGCTTCGATAGAAGTGGATGCGCTTCCGGATCATGTATTTCGGGGAGCAGTCAGTGAAATCGCCAGCAGCGCCAAGATGAATGCAACGGGTACGGCTGACCAAAAAACCGAATTTGAAGTAAAAGTCAGATTGAAGAATCCGGGTGAGCAATTGAGACCGGGGATGACGGCAACCGCCGATATTATAACGGAAACACGGGATAATGTACTCGCCATTCCTATCCAATGCGTCACGCTTCGCACTCCGGAACAATTAAAAGCCTCCGGGTCGCAAAAAACATCTGTAGACTCTCTCGCCGGTTCGGAATATGTTCCTGATAAAGACGGATTTGTCCCAATCGTATTTGTCGTTAATGATGGTCAGGTAAAGGCGGTTCAGGTTGAAACAGGCATTCAAAGCGAAACCCATATTGAGATTAGAACCGGACTGGATAAAGGGAATGAAATTGTCACTGGCAACTTCAGGGCAATCAGCGAAACACTTCAGAATGATACCCGGATAAAAGTGGAGAATGAAAATCAGTCTCCGCTCGTAAAAAAATAAGCGACAGTTCAATCAGGAACTCTCCATATGAAATCATTGTCGGATAAATTAGAAGCTTTCAGAATTGCCATAGATGCCATTATCAGCTATAAAACCCGGGGCATTCTGACAACTCTCGGTATCATTATCGGTATTGTCGCGGTTGTTACGACGATGACAGCGGCGAATGGTCTCTCCAATAATTTTAAGGAGAGTATTTCCGCCATCGGTTCAGATGTATTATATGTATCAAAATTCCCGTGGGTCTTTTCAGGAAATTTTTTTGAATTCAGAAACCGGCCCAATCTCACTCTCAAAGACAACGATAAACTTGAAAGACGGCTAAAAAGCGCCGTCGCGGTGAACCCAACTACAAATACAGAAAAAGACATTAAATATCGGTCCAATGTGATGGAGAACGTCAACATTATCGGCACGACCGAGAAAAACATCATAGTAACGGACGGTCTGCCTGAGTACGGCCGATACCTGACAAATATTGATGTCCAGTTCAATAAAATGGTCTGTGTGATCGGATCGGAGATAAAGGAAAGATTGTTCAAAAATATTGATCCTTTAAATAAAGAAATCAAAATCGGGTGGTACAAGTTTTTAGTGGTGGGAGTCATGGAAAAACAGGGCAGCGCGGGTTTTTTCGGCGGACCGAATTTTGACAGCCAGATATTTATCCCCATTACATCTTTTGAGAAGTATTACGGAGGATCCAATCGCAATTACACTATCGCGGTGAAAGCCCCGACGCAGGAAGGGATGACCGATTTTAAATACGAACTGATCGGAGAAATGAGAAAAATCCGTAAACAAAGACCGGCGGAGAAAGATAATTTTTCGATTAATACAATGGATACACTCATCGACGCGTATAATAATGTTATGGGCGTAGTTGTCCTTATCGGCCTGGTGGTTACGGGAATCTCCCTGTTTGTGGGCGGGATCGGAGTCATGAATATTATGTTTGTCTCTGTCACCGAGCGAACCCATGAAATTGGAATACGCAAGGCGATTGGGGCTAAAAAGCGAATGATCCTGACACAGTTCCTGTATGAATCTTCCACCATCTGTCTGATCGGAGGGACAATTGGCGTCATTCTATCCTTTGGTGTCGCGGCCTTGATCGACAAATATGTGATGCCGGCCAGTATTTCGTTGCCGATTGTGCTGGCGGCCCTGTTTATTTCCATACTCACAGGATTCGTCTCCGGATTTATACCGGCCTGGCGGGCATCGAGGCTTAATCCGATCGACGCGCTGTCATACGAATAGTCTTATTATAAAAAGAGAGAATTAAGATGGTTGTCAACGATTTGTTTCGAATGGCATTCACCGCCATCTGGAGCCATAAATTAAGATCGTTTCTGACGCTGATAGGAATCATCGCCGGTGTGGCGTCAATCATCGGTGTGATGACGGGGGTATCGGTAATTCAGAAAACGATTGAAGGGGAACTGAGTGTTCTTGGCGGACAGGTTTTTCAGGTCCAAAAATGGTTAAGCGGCCCATCGACCCGTGAAGAAAGGAGAAAGGCCGCTAACCGAAGGCCCACGACCGTTGAGCATGCCAATCTGATCCGGGAAAACGTAAAGACGGTTACTCTTGTGGGGGCGGAGCTTTGGAGTTTCGGCCATGTGGCAAAGTATCGCGAGCGCGCAACCAACCCAAATATGACCATTTGCGGAGGAACACCGGAATATCCTCCAAACAACACCCACTATATATTTCACGGCAGGAATCTTACCCGCGAGGATATTGCCGTGGCCCGACCCGTTGTCGTGATAGGTTATGCCCTTGCCAATGAACTCTTTCCGTGGATGGATCCGCTGCAGAAAACCATTCGTATTGACGGGCGTAAATATACGGTCGTAGGCGTTTTTGGAGAAAAAAAATCCGCATTCGGCTCAAACTATGATAATTATATCCTGATGCCCATTACACGGTTTCAAAAGGTTTACGGAATGATCGATAAAAACCGGGGGGGAGATGAGCGATCTGTTAATATCACTGTCCGGGCGGCCACGCCGGCTCTGCTGCAGGACGCGCTTGAGGAGACCAGGGCATTGATGAGAAAAGCCAGGGGATTAAAACCGAATGAGGAAGATGATTTTACCATTTTTACCAGTGACAGCCAGATCAAAACTTTTAATGAGACAACTGCCGGAGTCAAAACAGGGGCATTTGTCATCGGGATTGTGGCGCTGATAGTCGCCGGTATCGGCATCATGAATATCATGCTGGTTTCCGTAACCGAGAGAACCAGGGAAATCGGCGTGCGTAAAGCCCTTGGAGCGAAAAGGAAAAATATCCTGCTGCAGTTTCTGATCGAAGCCATCATTCTTTCCAATATCGGCGGCGTAATTGGTGTGCTTGTGGGATTTGGTCTGGGGAATCTGGTGAGCGTTTTTACAGGATTTACCCTCAATGTGCCGATGGACTGGGCGATCATCGGACTCGCCTTTTGCACGGCGATCGGGCTCATATTTGGATTTTGGCCGGCCTACAAGGCATCGACGCTGGTGCCGGTAGCGGCGTTGAGGTATGAGTGAGGGAAAGGAAGAAGTAGGAATTTTAAGATAAAAGATAAAAGAAAAAAGAAAAAAGAGTAAGAACAGGCGGGGAAAGAATAATTTAGAAGTAGTAAGTAAGAAGTTAGAATTTAAGAGCGTTAAGAGTTAAGAGTGGGACTTTATCCAGCCTTCCTGAAATGTCATCCTGGAAGGATCTTCTGCTCTCTTGGGAAGAATAAAAGTTAGAAGAAGGAATATTAGAGCATTAAGAGGAAAGAGTTATGAGTTAAGTGTAGGGCGAGCCAAGCGAAAATTGGATCTCTAATCCCGGAGGGATGAAATTATTGTAGAAAACAGACCCCACAAAACCCGGCGACCCCGTCGGGGTCGAACAATTACACCGGGAATCCCTGTTCTACTGGTCAGGATAATCTGGTTGTTAATCCCAAATCAGTGTTAGGATTCTTCGGGACGAATTTTATGTTCCCGAAGTATAATGTTCTTTTCCCTTGATGGAAAAGAACCAAAAGATCAAGGCTGTCAGAAAAAATCGGGATATTCTACGGCTCGCTGCACTGAAATTCTTAAACTCGCCCTGTGGGCTCAGACAGCAAGAATTTCTGACGTTCCGCTCACCTGAATTTCCATCGATTTTTTCTGAAGGCCGGGGTGGGGAAGAAAAATAAGAAGTAGGAAGTGGGAAGTAAGAATTATAAGAAAAAAGAAAAAAGAAAAAAGAAAAAAGAAAAAAGGGTAAGAATGGTCTGTTTCCCCCTTGCAACAGCCTGGGCAAAGGGGGACTAAGGGGGTTGTTTCTTAGTCAAAGTAAGAAGTGGGAAGTGAAAAGGGTTAAGAGTTAAGAGTGTAAGAGTAAAGAGTACGGGCGGCCCAATTTGCGCGCCCATTTGATAATTATAATTTATCTGTATAATTTAACAACCGGATCGTGCGTCTATTATTAAATCACATATAGATTCCTATTAAGAAGAAGGGGGCAGCGCAGATGTTTTTATCCAAAAGATTATTCCTGCTGACAACATTCCTGGCGGCGCTTTTAGTCCAAAATTTACCCGGTCAGGATATTCGTCCGCCGTCAGCGCAAATCATTCCTGAAAAACTCGAAAAACACGGTGATATTCGTTATGATAATTATTACTGGCTAAAAGAACGCGATAATCCCAAAGTCATTGATTATCTCAATGCCGAGAATGCCTACACCGAATCCGTTATGGCCTCTACTCAGCCGCTGCAGGAAAAATTGTTTGATGAATTTAAAAACCGTATCAAGCAGACCGATATCTCCGTTCCCTATAAAAAGGGCGATTATCTGTATTATTCACGCGTAGAGGAAGGCCATGAGTATCCACTCTACTGCCGGAAAAAGGATTCACCGGGCGCCGCGGAAGAAATTATGCTGGATTTGAATGTGATGGCGGAAGGGAAAGGTTTTCTTTCCGTGGGAGAGTATGCTGTCAGCCACGATCAGAAACTGCTTGCCTTTACGGAGGACACCGTAGGCAGACGCATTTATACCATACGTTTTAAAAACTTAGAAACAGGTGAACTCTTAAATGACATGATTCCTTCTGTCACGAGCAATGTGGCCTGGGCGAATGACAACAAAACGTTGTATTACACAAAGCAGGATCTGTCAACATTAAGATGGTATCAAATCTATAAACATATTCTTGGAACGAATCCTGATGATGACCAACTGGTTTATGAAGAAAAAGATGATACGTTCAGCTGCTTCGTCTTTAAAACCAAATCCGGGAAATATATCATGATTTCATCGGAGCAGACTTTGAGTTCTGAATACCGTTTTCTGGACGCGGATAATCCGCAGGGCGAGTTTAAAGTTATCGAACCTCGCGCAAGGGATCATGAGTATGCTGTCGATCATTACGGAAAGAATTTCTATATTATTACAAATGACCATGCCAAAAATTTCCGGTTGATGAAAACCCCGGTGGATAATCCTGGGCGGAAATACTGGCAGGAGGTTATTCCACACAGACCGGATGTACTGATTCAGGATATCGAAATATTTAAAAATTACCTGGTTGTTTCAGAACGAAAAAAAGGCCTGATTCAACTACGTGTCCGGCCATGGAATGGCAAAGATGAGTATTATCTCGACTTTGGCGAGCCTGCATATTTTGTCTCGCCCAGCGATAACCATAATTTTGACACTCCTGAACTCCGCTATGTTTATACTTCAATGACCACGCCGAAAACGGTGTATGATTATAATATGAGCACACGGAAGAAAACTTTGTTGAAACAGGAAGAAGTCCTTGGCGGATTTCTTTCCTCCAACTATCAGACGGAACGGTTATACGCGACAGCGGACGACGGAACAGAGATTCCGGTATCGATCGTCTATGCGAAGGGAATGAAAAAGGACGGCGGCAATCCTCTGCTTCTCTATGGCTATGGTTCTTATGGTTACAGCATGGATGCCTATTTTAATCCATACCGGATCAGTCTGCTGGACCGCGGCTTCATTTTTGCCATTGCCCATGTGCGCGGCGGTCAGGAACTGGGCCGTCAGTGGTATGAGGACGGGAAACTGCTGAAAAAGAAAAACACATTTACCGATTTTAACGCCTGTGCCGATTTTCTGATAAAAGAAAAGTACACCAGTCCGCAGAAAATGTTCGCGCAGGGGGGCAGCGCGGGCGGACTGCTGATGGGCGCGATATTAAATATGCGGCCCGACTTATATAAAGGTGTGATCGCGGCGGTTCCGTTTGTTGATGTTGTCACAACCATGCTTGACGAAAGTATTCCTCTTACCACAAGTGAATATGATGAATGGGGCAATCCGAATGATAAAACTTATTACGATTATATCCGCTCTTATTCACCGTACGATAATGTTGAAAAGAAAGCCTATCCCAATATACTTGTTCTGACAAGTCTTCATGATTCGCAGGTGCAGTATTGGGAGCCGGCAAAATGGGTGGCAAAACTGCGGGTCATGAAAACAGATCATAATCTGCTTTTATTGAAAACCGAGATGGAAGCGGGACACGGAGGCGTTTCTGGTAGGTATAAGGGCTACCGGGAAGTTGCCTTTCAATACGCGTTTTTGCTGAATCTTTCCGGAATCAGTATTTAATCCTGAATGCGGTAATCGCGCGGTTATGAAAATCAAAGAGTATATGAAAAATCCTGACAGCGCGTTTATTGTCCGGTCATATACTCTTTTCTCTTAATTCTTTTCGGGGGGATGATGAAAAAAAAGAATCAGGACGAAAAGATGTTGGCGGTTATTGAGATCCTCAAGGATTGCGAACCGCCTGAATATCACCGTATTCTGAATGCTGCCGCCAGGAAAAGACCATGGCGTCCCCGTCGTAAAGGCCTGGCCAATTTGATTGATCAGGGTCTGCACGCGTTATACGGGGCATTGCTGCTGCTTCCCGTGATCCTGATCGGTTCATTTTCCGGAGCAGCGCTGATGGGACTGCTTGCCGGCGGCATCCGGGAAGTGGAACAGTTTTTTAATCAGGATCTGAGAATCCGTATGTTTTGGGACCGTGTGCTGGATACTTCATCATTCGCCGCGGGGGCGGTGATTCTGTATTATATTATTAAAGTGCTGCGGTAAATCATTCGTAAATATCAATCCCGGGATAAAACGCGCCCCAGGCGAACCAAAACGCGATATATGATTCCGGCGCGCGGAGCTGTCGTCCCTGATCGGGACCTTCCACCGCCAGACCAAATATATCATACACATTGCCGCTATTGTCTTCCATAATATTTGGAAGATCATCTAAACGCGGTGTAAATGTCAGTTTTGTTCCGTCATTTGTCTCGGCATAAAAAGCCGTCATAAAATTAAGATTCTCACTTCCGGCAATGACAATGGGCTTTCCATCCAGTTCATCGCTGATGACCTGGATGTCGTTTGAAAAGTGTTTGAACTGATATACCCGGTTTTCCGTATCTCCGATAATCCCCAGCACCCGTTCTTTTCTCGGAAGCCGGTTGTCGTCCGGTGAAATCGGAAACAGCAGCCGCCCGTCGTTTGATTTGTAATCGCCATAGGGATAACGTCCGTACTGGCTGGCGCTGTACACACCGGTCGAATTCGAGACCACTTCCGCGTCCGGATACATTTTTTTCAAGGTCCCAAAAGTTGTTTCAATGATTAGAATAAATTCAGGCTCCTGACCGATCAGCTCGCCGTGGACGCTTTGAAATTTCATTTGTGACCAGTAACTGTCCGTCAGCCGGTCATACATAATCAGATTGGTATTGTAAAGCAATCCCGAAACGCCAAATGTTGTTTCCCGCGCCGCGTTGTTTACTTTTATTTCACGGCTCAGACCGATGCCGGATCCGGTCAGCGGGCAGTATGAGACAGAAAGTTTCACCCCGTTAATTTCATCATTGATGATTTCGTGCCAGTCCAGAATCGGATGAGGATACGCGCGCGCTTTGTCCCCTGATTTGTAAATGAGCACCAGGTCATCATTTGAAAGATAAGAAATCTGATCCAGTGGAACGACCTCGGGACTTGTTAACGCGGGGATACCATCCTTTCCCGGACCGCCGTCAAAAACCTCCCCGGCGGGAATAAGCCAATCGCCTGTTTGCCTGGATTGTGATGAACCTGAGTCGGCGACATTTTCACAGGAAATCAATAGAAATCCTGCTAAAAATACGCTTAGAGCGGCGGAGTTTATGTTGTAGATCCTCATTCGGATCCTCCTTTTGTTTTTGATTGAAAAACATAGAACAGGGAAAGGGATGCTGTGTAGGAAGTGGTTAGCTGGATACCATTAAGATCCCTGTAAACAGGAAGCTGACCCGATAAACGGACGGATGTTTGATTGAAATTCATATTTAACCCCGGCACAAGATAAAACCATTCCCCACCGGTATTGGAAACATCAAAACCCGAGAAACGGTCCGGAACGAGATGGCGGTAGCGGGCAAGAAGCGAAAAATCAAGCAGTGATCGGGTACGATAAGCCGTCCCAATCGTCATGACGAACTCATTGCCGAATTTGTATCCTTTTATGGATGTATTTTCCAGGCGGAAACGGTCATTTGTACCGGTAAAACGATAGGTAGTATTAGCAAAAAGATTATACCGGGAATCGGCGGTCAGTCCCTGAAAAACATATCCCCACAAAATGCCGTCCCGGGCGCCCGTTCCCGGCTGCATATCCGCGGGCAGGAGTATTCCGTTGCTCCTCAGACCCGATTCGCCCGTGGGCAATTTGATTCCGGCTCCCACGGAAATCTGCCTGGAAGAAGCGATAGTGATCGGCAGAAGATTATATTTTAAAAGAATGACCGCGTCACCGAATCCTCGTGTGATCAGCTTTTCATCTGAATTCACATCATTGACCGAATTGAGTTTCCGTTCCTGTTGGATATAAGACAGCAGCATGCTGATGGAAAAAAGACGGTTGAATCCGTATGAGGTTTCCAGCAAAAAGGACTGACTCAGGCGCTGTCTTGTACCATCATCCAATTGCTCGGTACCGGCCACCACATCCTGCAGGAAATTATATTCATAGGTGAGCGCGACTTGCCAGGTCCTTTCCGGTGTCGCCGATATTTCGAGGGCGCTTAGGATCGGCGTACCCGCTGAACAGCAGGCCTGCCCGTATATGTATTCCGCCTGAAAAACAACGACGGCGGCCATAAGATAAATTAAATTCCGCATTTGAGATTCACTCTGATATGTGACTACGGGTATAGTCGAATCCGAGCTCTCAACCTTACAGTTTTGAGTCCGGGATTCTCTCAGCCGTCATTTTAATTTTTAAATTGCACACTATTTTTATTATGACTATTTTTTTACCGGCTTCTGTTCTAATCTTTATAAAGACTGAGATTTTATTTGGCTTCAAAAAAAAATTCGTTAAATCCGCCGGAATGGGTTGAATTGTACGGCGATTTTCTCTTCCGCTATGCTTTCGCCCGTGTGAACGACAGGACTCTCGCTGAAGACCTGGTTCAGGAAACTTTTCTTGCCGCGTTGAAATCGCAATCCAATTTTGACGGGAAAAGTTCGGAACGC
>JACDJA010001672.1_pt1 | contig 17814 bp, 20 predicted proteins | sample 7449241 | NCBI WGS metagenome assembly JACDJA01 (sample SAMN14253289, study PRJNA609438) | sludge metagenome | isolation source: initial anaerobic sludge | collected 2018-12-20 | reverse complement strand
TTAATCCCCTGCAATACAACTGGCTGGATGGGATGGATCAGCTTGCACGGTTGCTTGATGAGTACTTGAAATAGGTTGTACAGGAAATGTTACATTACGAAATAGAGGCGCACAATGATTAGAAGAATCGAAAAACCTATGAACTCCCCCTTAATTTCACTCAAAAATATAAGCGCCGGTTACGATGGCTCAATAGTACTGGAGGATATAAATCTGGATGTGTATCCCCATGATTTTATTGGCGTTATCGGGCCCAATGGTGGCGGAAAAACCACGCTGTCGAAGGTGTTGCTGGGAATACTTCAGCCATTTACCGGGGAGGTGCTCCAGCCTTCGGGGCCGGTTTCCATAGGGTATCTGCCGCAGGCCTCCCAAATCGACCTCTCTTTTCCCATCAGCGTGAAAGAGGTAATATTGTCGGGGTGCACACTTCCCCGATTTTTAGGGTTGGGTGTTCCCCGGGAGACTTTGAAAAAAATAGAGCGCCTGATGAACGACACCGGTTTAAAGGGATTGGCCAACCGATCGATAGGGAAGCTCTCGGGCGGGCAGGTTCAAAGGGTATTGTTGTGTCGCGCACTGATTAATTCACCTCAGCTATTGGTTCTGGATGAACCAAATACTTACGTGGATAAGAATTTTGAAGGAGAATTATACGAATTACTTAAAAAACTTAACGAAGAGATGGCCATTTTCCTCATCTCCCACGATATTGGAACCATATCGTCGATGGTAAAGACCATTGCTTGTGTAAATGGCACACTACACTATCATCATGGGAATGTTTTAACCGATGAAATCTTAAAGGTTTACAATTGCCCCATCGACCTTATAGCGCATGGGCCCATTCCCCACAGGGTATTAAAGAAACATTCGTAATGGACGACTTTCTCCTGCTTTTTCAATACCGTTTTTTCCAAAATGCACTGGCAGCTGCCGTTCTTACCAGCCTGCTGGCTTCTATGATAGGCACTTACATAGTAAGCCGAAAAATTGTGTTCATCGGAGGCGGTATCACGCACGCCTCATTCGGGGGTATTGGAATGGCTTACTATTTTGGGCTAAACCCCTTTTTGGGCGCCGCCGTTTTTGCGGTTGCTACGGCTCTGGGCATTGAGTGGATTTCATCCAAAGGCAAGGTAAGAGAGGACAGCGCCATTGCCATTTTATGGTCACTGGGCATGGCCATTGGCATTATCTTCGTGTTTTTAACGCCTGGATATACACCCAACCTCATGAGTTTTTTGTTCGGCAGTATCCTGTCGGTGGGGGTGGTTGATCTCTGGATTTTAGCGATCGTGTTGTTAATCACTCTGCTCTTTTTTCTCCTTTTTCTTCGTCCCATCATCTACACCGCCTTCGATCCGGAGTTTGCAAAAACCAAAAGATTACCCGTTGCACTCATGCGCAATATCATGTCGGTTTTTATTGCGGTGGCCATTGTTTTGAGCATACGTACTATGGGTATTATATTGGTACTCAGTTTATTTACCATCCCGCAGAACACCGCGATGCTTTATTTCAATCATTTTAAAGGTATAATTTTAGGATCGGCCATTTTCGGTATTACCGGCTCCCTGGCCGGCCTGTTTATTGCATCATGGCTGGAAATCCCCGGTGGTGCTGCCATTATTTTTGCACTCACCCTTCAATTTCTGCTGGTAAGAGGTTTTAGGTGGTTGAAGAGGGGTTGAGGGTACGGCTTTTCGTCCTTTCCAGGTAACCGGCAGCATGATACCTGCCAGCCCGGCAACCACCACGTAAAACGGATAGATTAAGGAGAAGAGGATGAAAGAGGGCCACGACAGAGGAACTGAAAAAAACCGGTTCCCACGACTTAACAGTTGCCAGTCGGCAATTGCCTTTATCGAGATCGCGGCCACCCAAATCCAAAAGAGGGAGGGATGCCAAAAGGCAGCGACCAGAAGTATTACCAGCGCCATATTTACCGAAAATACCAGCAATGCAATTCCCAGGGTGGTGGCATCCCGGTAGGCTTTGCTTTTGCCACCCCAGCGGGCCCGTTGAACAATGAAATCAGAAAGTGAAGGGGCGGGCGGGGTTTTAACAATAGACGTGGTTGATTTAAGATAGGTGGTTTTAAAGGTGTTTTTTTTCATGGCATGCAGCAAAAAAACGTCGTCACCGGAGAGGAAATTTTCCCCCGGCATGGAGCGGGAGGCTGCACACCAGGCCGTTTTCCGGAAGGCCAGGTTGGCTCCGCTGCAAATAACAGGGCATTTTAAGCCGATGGCACCGGCCGTGGTCATTTGCAGGGCCAGATAATCCAATGTCTGAAATCCCGCCGAAAGCGCTTCACCCCCTTCCATACTTACCGGCGCCACTATAAGGTCGGGATTCTCTTTCAGGTAGGTTTCTGTATGACTCTTTATCCATCCTTTTCCAAAGCTGCAATCGGCATCGGTGGTAACGATTAATTCTCCTGTGGTAGAGGCAATCGCGGTGCGAAGCGCCTGCTTTTTCCCCTTTCCCTGCGAATGAACCATTTTTAGCCAGGGCCTGCTTTTCATCTGCTCTTTTACCCACGGCGGGCCGTTGTCGAGGGAGTGGTCGTTGGCCAAAATCACCTCCAGATGATGAAATGAATAGTTCTGCTGATCGAGACATTGCAGGAGATTTGGCAGATTCGATTCTTCATTGCGAAAAGGCACAATAACCGACACAAACACAGTGGGTTGTTCGCTCATTTCCGGGGTACTCTCAGGTAAACCGTTCCATCCCTTTATCAGAAGCAGGAGGAGGATGGTATAACCACCCAATGAGAGAATCGTAATGGCGGAAAGGAGGAGCATCGACGTATCATTTTTTTCGTAGAATCCAGCTCTCAATCTTATGCCGGTTCAAAATCTCCTCCTGTGCTGCCTGCGCTTCCTTAAGCGTGTTAAATGTTAAAACGCTCACTACAAACATTCCTTTATTGTTAAAGCTGGTAGCTTCACTAAAACCCATGGCTTTAAGTGAAGCTGCTCTTTTTTGAGCATTGGTTTCACTTTTAAAGCTGCCTGCAATAATGTGGTAGGGTTTGAGAGCGACATTGGCCGGCTCATTTTTCTTGACGCCGGCAGAAGAGGAAGTGACTGTTTGGGGCTTGTTATTCTCTTTAACTGCTGCCTGTGGGCTCTCTTGCCCTGGACCGGATTCTGATGCCGAGAGCCGGGCGCTGTCAGCATCTGTCTTTGGTGGCAGGGTATCGGCCACAGGGGGAAGCCGGGTCACCTGCGTATCGCCTGAGGGGCCGCTCCATATGAGGAAAAAGAGCAATACAAAAACAAGGGGAATCATCACCAGTAGGCCGATGGCCCAGGGCGGGAATCCGAAAGGTCGGCGGGGTCGGCGGGGTGGCACGGGAGTTAGCGGTGGAATGCCGGGCCCGATGGTTGGTGGAGCTACAACGGCCGGTTCTTCCGGGGCAACGGGGGGCTCGTCTGATGCCGTTTCCATTTGCGGCTCATTGGCATCCAGTGTCAGCAAGGGTTCATCTTTAACCGTTTCCGAAGTGACGGTAACTGCCTCTTCCGTCTGATCGGAGATTTCTGTCGCTGCTTCCTCGCTGCTGTCAATGTCTAAAAGTGCTCCCCCATCCCCTTCCGATTGAGTATCTTCATCAGCAAACAGCTGGGCAACCTCAGGGTCTTGCGAAAATCTGAGAATACCGCTTTTATCGCGTGTGAATCGCCCCAATCCGGGAATGGTATATTCACCTTTCTCTTCTAACTGCTGTTTTATTCGGATTACGTATTCAGAAACTTTTTCGGTGGCTTTGGCAGTATCAATCCCTTCGGCAGCGCTCACATGATTGATGAGCAAACCATCGTTAAAACTGAGAAAGTTGTTGAATAGTACGGTGATTCCTGCATCGCGTGATACAATAAAGGCCCCGAAGTTGGGAATTATCACCCGGTTGTTTTCCGGGATAAGACGGAGTAGGTGCTTTTCCATGTTGAATGATTGATTTTGGATTTTAAAGATAAGGAGATTTACAGGAAATGAAAAATTCATTTTTAAAATAAGTAAAGTACAGGTATATTTGCTTCATTGTTAAACTTTAAAAAGCATCACTATGAAAATGTTATTGAGCATTACTGCTTTGTTGTTAGTGATAGTATCTGCATCGGGGATGCACGCATCACACCTTGAAAAAAAATTAAATGGAACCTGGCAATACGAAGCCCTGCAGGCACCCTATGAATATCAGAAAGGGCAAATAGTGTTTTTTGAAGAAGATGGGGAGCCTCAGGTGAAAATTGTGACCAATCAGGGCACCATTAAAGCCAAAAACTTAAAAGTTGAAAACGATGAGGTAACTTTCGACTTTTACGTAGAGTATGAATATTGCAAAGCAACGTTAAAGTACAAGGAGGATAAACTGGCAGGCAAGGTAGCAACAGGGCAGGGAGATATCCCGGTTACCATGAAGCGGAAACCGTAGAGACAAGGCATGCCTTGTCTCCATGCAACCATTTTTGTACCTTTGCCTCCCATTTCCAGATCAGATGAAGGTTCACTCGAACATAGAAGATTTTAGTGCCGTAAGGCCGGTGGTGACGATGGGGATGTTCGATGGAGTTCACCGGGGACATTCGGCTCTTCTGAAAGGGTTAAAAGCATTGGCGGATGCCTGCAAGGGTGAATCGGTGGTTCTTACCTTCTGGCCTCATCCGCGGTTGGTATTGGGGCACGATGCTGAGACCTTGCAAATACTTACCACTCTGGAGGAGAAAACCCATCGCATCAGCGAAGCCGGCATTGACCACATCGTGATTGTACCCTTCACCAAAGCATTATCGGCGCTCTCTGCGGAGGACTTTTTGCGGGAGTACCTGATTCGTAAGCTGGGACTGTTTCATCTGGTGGTTGGGTTTAACCACCGCTTTGGACATAAAGGCACTTCCTTCGACGAACTGGAGCGACTTTCGGTGAAGTATGGGTTTAAGCTTACTCAATACAAACGCGTTTTGGTGGACGGCTTAAAGCCCAGTTCCACCGTCATCCGCAACCTGATTTCGGCAGGTGATGTTTGGGAGGCTTCACGGCTTCTGGGTCACTTTTATTCGCTCAAAGGCCGGATAACAGGGGGCAGACAGCTGGGGCGAAAAATGGGTTATCCTACAGCCAACATCCGAATTGAAGACCCCATAAAACTTATTCCACGCGATGGTGTTTATGCTTGCAGGGTACGATTGTTGGGCAGATGGTTTGGCGGAATGATCAACATTGGGTACCGGCCAACTGTTGAGACCGCCGGGAGCAACCACTCCCTGGAAGTGCATATTCTCGATTTTAACCGGGATGTTTATTCCGAGGAGATATTGGTTGAGTTTATTGCCCGCACCAGAGACGAAACCCAATTCCCGGATATTGAAGCCCTTAAACAACAACTGAAGCGCGACGAGGTGGAAATACGGGAGGTTTTGAGAAAAACAGGGCAGCAACAGGATAATAATGTGAATTTAGAGATAAACAGATAAAATTGATGATGGATTATAAAATTAAAGATATTTCATTGGCCGCCTTTGGCCGCAAGGAGATTGAGATCGCTCAAAAGGAGATGCCGGGACTGATGGCGCTTCGTGAAAAGTTTGGCACCTCGAAGCCGTTGAAGGGAGCTAAAATAATGGGATCGCTGCACATGACCGTTCAAACGGCTGTGTTGATAGAGACTTTAACCACCCTGGGTGCGCAGGTACGCTGGGCCAGTTGTAACATCTATTCCACACAGGATCATGCGGCGGCTGCTATTGCCCAATCGGGTGTGCCGGTATTTGCCTGGAAGGGCGAAACACTCGAAGAGTATTGGTGGAGCGCCGAGCGGGCGCTGGACTTTGGAGACGGCACCGGTCCCGACCTGATAGTGGACGATGGCGGCGATGCCACCCTCATGGTTCACAAAGGTGTAGAGGCTGAAAAGAATCCGGCGATTCTGGAAAAGGACTATAGTGCCGGGGGCGAAGACTTTCGCGAGCTTATGGCTTTGCTCAAGCGGCAGTACGCCAAAAACAACAATCGCTGGCAAAAGGTAGCGGCCGCCATAAAAGGGGTAAGCGAAGAGACCACCACCGGGGTGCATCGTCTTTATCAAATGCTTGAGAACGGTGAGCTTTTGTTCCCGGCCATTAATGTGAACGACTCGGTTACCAAGTCAAAATTCGACAATCTGTATGGTTGCCGCGAAAGCCTGGCCGACGGCATCAAACGTGGTACCGATGTAATGGTGGCCGGCAAAACCGTGGTAATTTGCGGTTATGGGGACGTGGGAAAAGGCTGTGCTCAAAGCATGCGCGGCTTTGGCGCGCGGGTTATTGTCACCGAAATCGATCCCATCTGTGCGTTACAGGCTGCCATGGAAGGCTACAAGGTTACCACCTTAGAGGAAGCGTTGAGTGAGGCCGATATTTTTGTTACCGCCACGGGAAACCGCGACGTGATTACCGCCAAACACATGAGCGGAATGAAAGACCAGGCCATTGTTTGCAACATCGGTCATTTCGACAACGAAATACAGGTAGAGGAACTGGTAAAATATCCGGGAGTTAAGGAGGAGAACATCAAGCCGCAGGTCGACCGTTTCACCTTCCCCGGCGGGCACTCCATCATCCTGCTCTCCCGCGGACGGCTTGTGAACCTGGGAAATGCCACCGGCCACCCCAGCTTTGTGATGAGTAACTCCTTCACCAATCAAACATTGGCGCAGATAGAGTTGTGGGAGAATGATTTTGAGTTGGGCGTTTATACATTGTCTAAAAAGCTGGACGAAGAGGTGGCCCGCCTGCATCTGGATAAATTGGGCGTGAAGCTCACCCGCCTCACCGAATCGCAGAGTAAATACATTGGAATACCTCCTGAAGGACCTTATAAACCGGAGCATTACAGGTATTAACCTAATTGAATTAGGCGCTTTGGCAATATTTAATTGAACCCGGCAGTGCCGGGTTCCTCTGATGCATTCCCAATAACCCCGCATTTCATACGGAGCCTGTCCCGTATTTTATCGGGAGTTATTCACGTTAAATCCGGCAAAGCCGGATTAATATGAATAGCCTCGGGTGAAACCCGTGGCAAAGGGATGAAAGCCTCAGAACCCGGTTATACCGGGTTCAATTAGTTATATTATCAAACCGCTAACGGGTTAAGCTATGGCGCCGAAACCATCAGAGTATTGCCACTCACGCTTGTGCGGTATCTTTTGAGCGGCCATTCGGCCGGGCCTTCTAATTTATCACCGTATCCCCCAAGAATTAGAAACCTGGAACCGCAACATTCGCATTTAACAATAGAATGGTCTTTCTCGAAATTTACAGTGCATGAAAATTTTTTCTCGTGGGGGCACATGCGCTCAAAGGCATAGTATTCGTTGGCCGATGCGCGGTAAACAATGATGCCGGCCAGCCCCACCGGTCGGTAATCCATATCTCTGGTGGCAGAAAACGAGTCACCCGACCAGGGTGGGAGGCTGATGTTGAAAAAGCCTGTAAATCGGGTCTTTGGGAAGCCGTCGTCGGTTTGCTTATCGCAACTATTTGATATAAATGCGAATAGGGCTATCAGGAGTATGTGTTTCAATGGCTTCATCTGAAAAATGGTTTCTAAAAGAGCTTGTAAAGGAAATGCAAGAGTGCGAAATATCAAAGTTTTTTTGGAAAATTAAAAGGTTGTCAGTAATTTAGTGATCCCAAATTTGGGTAATTAGCGCATATGGAAGACGTCTTTGGCGATATTATTTATATACTGCTCACGCTGGCCGTGGTGCTCTTTGCCGCCTTCAGGAAAAAGAAGGTGAGTGGGCAGGTTGCGCCGTCTCCCGAAAAGGAAGCACACGATCCGCTGAACGAGGTATTTCCCACTTTGAAGGACCTCTTTGGTGGCGAGCGGGAAACGTTTCCACACCCTTATGATGATGAAGAGGATAAGGAGGAGGAGGCTGAGGCATCAACTTTTGCCCCAAAAATGGCCGGAAACCTTAAAGGGGTTCCTTTTGTTAATGAGGGCTACGTATTTTCAGCCCGGGCCGGAGCCGACGATTCACGCCGGCAGCGCAAAATACCCAAAAAAATGCCGGTTGTCACCGAACCTCGAAAAGGAACAGGTGATGGAGATTATTACGGAACAGAGTACTTTGATCTGAGACAGGCAGTAATCTACTCCGAAATACTCAAAAGACCTGATTTCTAATATTTTTAGGTTGTTTTTCCGGCTCTCTTTTTTAAATCGAATTACATTTGCTAACTTTGCAGCGAAGAGTCCCGGACTTAATTGCCCGGGATTCTTTTCTTTTTATAGTGACCAATAAAAGAATTACAGTATAATCATTAGGAGGAAAAACCATGTCGAAAGTGAGTTATATCACAGAAGAAGGACTAAAAAGATTGCATAAGGAGCTTTTGCAATTAGAGTCGGTAGAGCGTCCTTCCATATCCAGGCAAATTGCCGAAGCTCGCGACAAGGGCGACTTGTCGGAAAATGCTGAGTACGATGCTGCCAAGGATGCCCAGGGCTTACTTGAGATGAAGATTGCCAAATTAAAGGAGACCATCTCTAACAGCCGCATCATTGATGAGTCAAAAATCGACACATCCCAGGTTCGGCTGCTTAATAAAGTGAAAATTAAGAATTTGAAGAATAATGCCGTGATGACCTATATTCTGGTGTCGGAGAGTGAAGCCGATTTAAAGGAGGGCAAAATATCGGTTTCTACCCCCGTAGCACAGGGTCTTATCGGCAAAAAAGTGGGCGATAAAGTGGAGATAAAAGCCCCGGCCGGAACCATTCCTTTCGAGATCATCGATATTACGTTATAACCCGGGCTATCAGCCCTTTATACAGATTTGTTATGGCTACTGTTTTTTCAAAAATCATAAACGGCGAAATACCGGCTCATAAAGTGGCCGAGGACGAGCGGTATTTTGCATTTTTGGACATCCATCCCCTGGCCAAAGGACATACTTTGGTGGTTCCCAAAAAAGAGGTGGACTATCTGTTCGATTTGGACGACGATTTGCTGGCCGGTATGATGGTATTCTCCAAAAAGGTAGCCCAGGCCATCGAAAAAGTCATCCCCTGCAAACGCATCGGCGTGGCTGTTTTGGGACTGGAGGTGCCTCATGCCCACATCCATCTGGTGCCTCTTAACCGCGAGAGCGACATCAGCTTTTCAAAACCAAAGCTGAAGCTGACGGAGGAGGAGTTGGCCGATATCGCCCGGAAAATTGGGGAGGTGTTTTAAAGTTTTTTTTATTTTACTCTCCCCGGATTGTTGCGTATAAACTCCTTCCAGCTTTTGGTGCCATTTCCCTGAATGAGGTTTTGTTTCTGGAAAAAGTGACACACCGCGGCGGCCAGGCCGTCGGTGGCATCCAGGTAATCGGGCATTTCGGTAAGTTTCAGATATTTTTGGAGGATCAGTGCCACCTGCTCTTTGGAGGCATTTCCTCGTCCGGTGATGGCTTGTTTGATGCGCAGGGGTGCGTACTCGAATATGGGCACCGACCGCGACAGGGCCGCCGCCATGGATACGCCCTGGGCCCTGCCCAGCTTGAGCATCGACTGTACGTTTTTGCCATAAAAGGGAGCTTCAATAGCCAGCTCGTCGGGGTGATAGGTGTCGATGAGGTTCACCACTCTTTCGAAAATCTTCTTCAATTTAAGATAGTGATCGTCGTATTTGCTCAGCTTCAGCACACCCATGGCAACCATCCTGGGCGTTTTGCCGTTTATCTGAATGATGCCATAGCCTAAAACCGTGGTTCCGGGGTCTATGCCAAGTATTACTTTTTCATCTCTCATCGTTTCAATGTATCCATTCAGTTCCCATAAAGGGTACCAAAACTTTGGGTACCCTGATGCCTTCGGGAGTTTGGTTGTTTTCGAGCAGAGCGGCCACAACGCGGGGCAGAGCCAGAGCGCTGCCATTGAGGGTATGTGCCAGGCGGGTTTTTTTATCTTCGGTGCCCTTAAAACGGAGCTTAAGCCGGTTGGCCTGGAAGGATTCGAAGTTGGAGACGGAGCTCACCTCCAGCCAGCGTTTCTGAGCAGCCGAAAATACTTCAAAATCGTAGGTGAGAGCAGCTGTAAAGCTCAGGTCGCCACCACACAGGCGCAAAATTCGCCAGGGCAGCTCCAGCTTTTCCACCAGCGATTGCACATGAGCTACCATATCGTCCAATGTTTTATAAGAGTGGTCGGGATGGGCCACCTGTACTATTTCCACCTTATCGAATTGGTGCAGGCGGTTCAAACCGCGCACATCCTTACCATAGGAACCCGCCTCCCGCCTGAAGCAGGCCGAGTAGGCGCAGTACTTTACGGGCAGTTCCGCCTCTTCTAATATCACGTCGCGAAAGATGTTGGTCACCGGAACTTCGGCAGTGGGGATGAGGTAGAGATTATCGCCCGTTACATGATACATCTGCCCCTCTTTGTCGGGCAACTGACCGGTACCAAAACCGGATGCTTCGTTAACCAGGAGTGGCGGCATTATCTCGTGATAGCCGGCTTGTATGGCTTCGTCGAGAAAAAAGTTGATGAGTGCCCGCTGCAGCCTGGCACCCCATCCTTTGTAAACGGGGAAACCGGCTCCCGTGAGCTTATTGCCCAGTTCGAAATCAATGAGGTTATATTGTGTAGCCAGCTCCCAGTGGGGAAGGGCGGAGTCTTCAAGCCGGGGCATCGCACCGCCGCTCTTCACGATTTCGTTCTCTTCGGCGCCCTTGCCCGCGGGAACCAATGCATGCGGAAGGTTAGGCACCTGCACCAGCAACTCCTGCAGCTGATTTTCTATCTCTGCCAGTTTCGCGTTTAAGGCTTTAATCTCCTCTTTCAGTTCTCCGGTTTTTTCGCGTGCTCCGTTGGCCTCTGCGGTTTTGCCTGTCTTGAACAGTTCGCCTATGGAGCGCGACAGCCTATTCATCTCGGCCTGCTTGTGGTCGGCCTGTGTCTGGGTGTTTCGTCGCAGGTTATCGGCTTCTATGATGGTGGCGATGATGTCTTCGGCATCGAACTGCTTTACTTTAAGCCGGGTAACAACCTCCTGTGGATTGTCCTGGATGTATTTAAGTGTGAGCATAATAGTGTCTTATCAATTATATTTCCTCCGATTTTTATCGGGGCTACAGGCGGGGTTTTGACGGTTGATTAATTGGGTTTTGGCAATTATTTGCGATTTGTTTTTTGTCATTTGGTATTTGTTTACTCCGGCCTTCGACCCCGAATAATCAGGGGTTTATCCAGGTTGGTTTTAAAAGGCACGGGCATAAAAAATCTCCTGACTTTGCTACGAAAGTAACAAAAACAGGAGATTAAGTGAATTTTTTTAAGAATAAACTTATTCTGCGGCAACCGGCTCAACAGAAACAAATGAACGATCGTTTCTTTTCTTGCGAAAAACAACCGTGCCATGTACCAGGGCAAACAAGGTATGGTCTTTACCCATGCCTACGTTATCGCCGGGATGATGTTGCGTGCCGCGCTGGCGAACGATGATGTTGCCGGCTTTTACGGCCTGTCCGCCAAATATTTTTACACCGAGGCGTTTACTCTCTGATTCGCGTCCGTTTCTGGAACTACCCGCTCCTTTTTTATGTGCCATTTCGAGTTAAATTTTTTTAGTTATCAGGCTTCAATGCTTTCAATCTGAATCTGGCTCAGATATTGGCGGTGACCGTTTTTCTTACGGTAACCTTTGCGCCGCTTCTTTTTAAATACAATCACCTTGTCGCCTTTGAGGTGCCCAAGCACTTTGGCGGTAACTTTGGCGCCTTCGATAAGGGGTGCGCCAATTTTCACGTCGCCATCGTTGTCGATCATCAGTACCTGATCGAACTCAACGGCTGCGCCCTCCTGGACATTCAGGCGGTGGACATAGATTTTACGCTCTTTCTCCACTTTAAATTGCTGCCCGGCAATATTTACAATTGCGTACATTCAACTTGTGTTTTATGGTTCTCTCCGGCAGGTGGCTCGTTTGCTGTGGTCGAGCTCTTTCTTACCTCTCCGGATTATTTTGGAGTGCAAAAATAGTAACTTTTGCAATAACCGGCAAATTTATTGGCACAGTTGTGCGCTTTTATTCCACGATCAGGTTTTTATTTTTGGGATATTTGACCGAATATTTTAAATCAAATTCCTTTGTGGCGTTCGGGGCAAGTTTAAACGCCCACTTTATTTCACCTGTTTCGTTGTTTTGTACAGCACCGGATGCGTTTTGAACGCCTACCTCTATCTCCTGAATGGTGGGGACAGGCACCTGGTCGAGAAGAATCATGTGTATCTCCTGATTTTTGTTGTTCTTAACGGTGGTTTTCCAGGTTCGGGTATCTTCCTTTTTATTTCCTAAAAATTGTTTGGTGGTATAGTCTTTCACTTTTTCTCTTTTCACCGTCACCTGCTTGTCCCTGCCCAGCGACAACTCAAGGGTGTCGGAGGCATATCTCACATCCAGCAGAGTTTTACCCACATAGGTATCTTCAAAAAATATATTGGCTTCCCCCTCCAGGAGATTGTACTTTTCCCAATCCATCATATTGGCAATCAGGAAGGCATCCCGGTCGATTTTGGGAACACTGTAGTACTGGTAAAAGGCCGGGACCTCATAAAATGACATATCTACCAGGTAATTTTTGTTGTCCGATTTTATGGAATAGGGGGTATTGATTTCAAAATCAACCGTTGTCTGGTTCTTAACCTGTACCGTAGGAATGGCCAGACTGCTTATGCCGCGGATCTTTATTTGGGACTTCTCTTTTGAAATACCGGCAACCGAACCCTGAAGCTTACTCTTGGAGCCATATCCAACAACCACCACTTCGTCTAAAGCCATTTCACTTTCCTTAAGTGCCACATTCATAACCGCTCCCGAAATGGGCAGAGTTTGCGAATCACAGCCTACGAATGAATAGGTGAGCTGGTTTGAATTGTTTGGAATGGTTATGGAATAGTTTCCCTCCATATCGGTAATGGCTCCTATTGTGGTGCCTTCTACCTTCACGCTGGCTCCGGGCAAGGGTTCGCCGGTGCTGTCAAAAACTTTTCCACTTACGCTGTTGGGCGATGCTTTATAGCTGGGCGGCAGGGTGTTGTAATTTAAGAAGTAGGGGATGAGTTGGGGTGCCACGCCTGAAACATTTGGAGTGGCCGACGAAAATTTCAGCTTCACATCTTTCCAGTCTACTTTTGTATCCTGTTTTACATTGGCTTTGTAAATGAGCTGAATGGGTTCGTTTATATTTTTGGCTCTGATATCGTACGAAGGGAACCAACCTGCATTGGCCACCATGTACGAAATCTCTACCGGGAAGCTGTTGGCCTGTGCAGCGTTCACTTTTACCAGTATTTCTCCGGTAGGGAACTCGCGTGTGTCCGACAGGGTGTTAATTTGATTTTGCAGGTCGGCCTTTTGTTTGTTCAAATCCGACAGTGTTTTGTCTCTTTCTATCTCCTGCATCTTTAAGGCAGTGAGTCTTTTGCTGTAAAAGTCGGATGCCTGTTGCAGATTCAGGATGTTAACCTGTTCGTTTTTCCCGCCAATATTCCTGTTTTCGTGGAGGAATGCCAACTCCTCCTTGATGATGGCTAAATAAGTATTCTCCTTTTTTAGTTTGTCCTCAATAATTTCAAGAGATTTATCTAAACCGGTGAGTTCTTTGGATTTTCCGGGCTTTTCCAAATAGTTTTGCTGATGATTAACCGATAAAACGGTCAAATCCCCTTCAGCCTTTACCTGAACGCTCCTGGCATCGATGAAGGGCGACAGGTTCACAAACTTTACCACAGAGGTTCCTTTGGGTATCTGCACCAACTGTTTGCGGGTTATCTGGGCGCCCTCAAGAAATACAGTAACGCTGTTTACGGTTGATTTCACCTCTTTTTCGACGATGTCCTGGCCGTACAAGCTGCTGACAAGCAGACTTAAGATTAAGATGGGTATGGTTTTCATACGAATTAGCAAAGTAGTTCTTAGTATTTTGGAGATTGGGGGGTTACTTACCTGTCCAGATTCACCTATATCCTTGGGAGCATCGAGGGAAAGGCCAAACCATTTTGTAAATCCCGCCTGTCACTTCTTTTTAGCCATTAGAAAGGTAAATCTATATTTTCGTTATCCGATTTTTCGTTTTTAAGATCAGCGTTTATTTTATCCCACTCGTCATGAGTCAAACCAAAAGGAACACCGTTTGAAGTGTAGCCGGCAATAAATCCAAAATAGTCATCACTTTCAATCAATGATCCCATCTCAGTTTTCTCTTTATTAAATTTGTTCTTGTTTTTGTGTCGTTTCTTGCTCATTGTTTTGTCTTTATTATGGCACGCCTCAAAGGTAAAATTGGATGAAGCGTGGCGTTTGGGGTTAGGTGCTCTGAACCGATCACAGGATCAAGATTAGCTCTCCAGATGCTCCACTTCTTAACTTTCATAGTAATTCATTATCAGAATCTTCGAAATCGGAAGTGATTTTATCTATATCAGAAAGAAATAAAGGGTCTTTGGAGGCCTTTTTGAGCATTTTTATTCTTTCCTGCCGGCTTTCATCAACATCCTTAATAATTACCCTAACCCGCTTCTTAGATTTAAAGCTTTCGGGTAATTTGATAATCAGATGATTATCCTTTTGAATTTCATATGTTTTTTCAAATGTCATACCTTACTTTTTTGTAAAAGTACCAAAAAGCAACCAAATAAAGTCCCGTGAACAACCAACCCTTTTAAAAGCGGAGACAACCACGGCACATTGCCCGCCTTGTTTCAGTTGTTTAACCATCGGCTTTACAAACAAAATGGTAGAGGATCTTCACTTTTTCAAGACTCGCAAAGCTGTGGTTTTCTTAAAAAAGAACAAAGCATCGTATCGCAATGGAACGATGGTGGGCACAAATTGTCTTTTATCTCCTCTGGGGTTATAGACTACCCCCACTGCTCTATTGCCCATTACTTTTAGGTTTTCTTCCTTTCGATCCTCTTTATCAAAAATCACATAGAAACTCTCCAGGTCGATTTGGTTCAATTTATGTTCTATGCTATTGGAAACGGCAGGTGGAATGGTCATCTCCCTCATAGGGGCACCCCAACTCGAGCCTGCCATCACCTTTCCCTCGTAGGTGGTAAAACCGACTAAGAAAACATTATCCTTGCCCAATCCTTTTCGGGTGAGCTGACCGATGTTTTTCTCACCGGTGTTTCGCATGCTCGTGTACTCCGCATCGCCAATATGCGTATTGTGTGCCCAAACAATTCCCTTTGAATTTGCACCATAAAGATTTAATAAATCATTGACAGTGCCTTCCATATGATGTACCCGCGAATTCCAGGAAACAGGCCCTACTGAGGCTAAACTCTCCCTGTAAAACTCCTCTGCATTATGCACGACGATGGTGTTTTGCAACAAATAAAAGTAAGTGTCGTCGGAAAGTTGCGGAAAATTATTGCGATTATTTCTAATATACTCCACCACATTTTTTGTAGCAGTTGCACAACTCTCTTTCCCGGCCCGCACTGCATCGGCATATCTCCAGCTATCTCCCTTGTGGGGCCCGAAGCATGCATATTGCTCTTTTACATATCTATAAGCAGTCCGGTCTGTTGTTTTGAGTAAATCCAAAACCACTTTTTTGGAATTCCATTCATCGTATACATCCATGCCATAAAAGCCTACTTTTTTATCCTGGGGTAGTTTGTCATTGTGATCACGGAGCCATTCGGCCAATGCCACCACCTCTTCATTGGCCCACATCCAGGTTGGCCATCTATCGAGCTTTAACAAAACCTCCCGGGCAGAGTTTGCCGCGCCATCCAAATTTTTCACATAGCGATTGAGATGATATAAACTGGCAAAATCGCCTTCTACGGCAAAAAAGCTAAAGTCCTGTTCTGATATCAGCCGCCGGCTTATCTTATCCCGCCATAAGTAGTATTCGTGGGTGCCATGACTCGCCTCACCCAGTAATACCAATTCCTTACCGGCAGCTGCTGAAATCAGCCTGTCCAGGCTCGTATCTCCTTCAAGAGGGATGGCCTTTTGTTTAATATTTTGCGCTGAAGAAAACATACTCCCAATAATTAATAAAAACCCTAAAAAGTAGTTCATGAGTAATTGATTCATAAGGATGGTAAGATAAGCATACTTTACAAATGCAGCTTATTCTGTAAAGAAAATCCACTTCCCTTTACATACACCGTTTGTTTTGTTCGTCTTTTTCAATTTTCTATACGTAAGCTGCATTTTTTTCTATTGGTGTTAACGTACCGGCTGTATCCGTCTGGCCGGGGCTTTCAGACCCACTGTGAATGTATCAGGCTAAATGCAATTGCCAGGGACAAATGAGGGTTGAATATGTTGTGAGGCCCCGGCTGGCGTAGTACAGCTTTGTTATGGTTATTTACTTTATTGAGATTTCCAGCTTCCGTCCTAAGCCTGTTTCAATAATCTTTCTCAAAGTGGCAATTTCTAAATCAGACCTATCATTTTCAATCTTAGATATATATGTTCTTGATGTGCCGCTCTTCAGAGCTAAATCCTGTTGAGTTAATCCTGACTTTAGCCTTGCTTCCCTGATCAGTTCACCAATTCTAAGTGAAAGTTCTGATTTTTCTGGTTGACTATATTTGAGTAATATATCCGCACCAATTTCATATGGAACTTTCATTTTATCTCCATTTCTCATCGTTATGAACTGCTCTACATTGCTCCATGAAAGGGTATTCCCAACTAACTCAACCTTGGCAAACTCTTTAGTGTCATAGAGGATAAATGCTGGTGAGGTCTCATCAACATTACTCTTTTTAAGTACTTTTCTGAAATCAATTATTCTTGATTCACCATTATTAAAAACAACTGAAATTGATAACTCTCTAATCCAGTTTATTTTTAAAATTCTTGGTATTTTTATGCTCTTTCTCATTTTAAATTTGGATTTAATTCGTAAAAAACTTCTAAAGCCCAATCAGCATTCCCTGCCAACCAATCGAATACCTGTTTTAATTGTCTACTGGGTAAGTTTCCAGAATAAATAATCCCTCGCTCAATATCAATAAGCACTTCATATTCATTATAATCGGCATGAATGTGGGGAGGTCAATGCTCACCGTTATAGACATGTATCTTAATACCGTTGAAGCTATCAATCGTTGGCATTGAAACTTATTTTTCTACAAATGTACCTAATTAGATACTAATCCTCAATATTTAATGCTGTTTTTTTCTGTAATTAACCACAACGAAGTTATATGTTTCCCATTGCCCATACATTCCCATCTCTATAAAAAAGTGTCGATACATATCCAAACAGGTTTCAACAACCTTAACCGGTTTCATCGGACACCCTCTTCCGAAAATTATGCATTAAATGTACGCAAAAGCAGTCAAACAAAGTCCAAAGAACCACCAACCCTTTTAAAGGTGTGTTGAGTATCTGGTTTATTCCGGTTTGTATTAGCATCTTTTAGGTGACTTTGCCACGGCATATCGCCCCGGAATGGGCAAACTTCCAAACAATTTGATTAATTTTGGGGCCTTTGAGAAAAATGTTTGAACCTATGCAAAGAACTAAGATAGCCCGGTTACTTCAATCGGATGAGATAGGAAAGGTGTTTAATGTAAAGGGCTGGGTGAGGACCCGTCGTGGAAACAAGCAGGTTAACTTTGTGGCATTGAACGATGGTTCCGGGATACACAATCTGCAGATAGTGGTGGATATGACCGCTTTTGACGAAGCATTGGTGAAACGCATCACTACGGGTGCTGCCCTCTCGGTGGATGGTGTATTGCTGGCTTCGCAGGGTGCCGGACAAAAAGTGGAGCTGCAGGCC
>JACDJA010001669.1_pt1 | contig 17840 bp, 14 predicted proteins | sample 7449241 | NCBI WGS metagenome assembly JACDJA01 (sample SAMN14253289, study PRJNA609438) | sludge metagenome | isolation source: initial anaerobic sludge | collected 2018-12-20 | reverse complement strand
CAGGCTGTCGATGAAGTCGCTGGCCATGCCCTTGTCGCTGGCCTCGCGCCAGCGTGCCTGGTCATTGAAGTGGGTGACGTCGCCGACGCCGACATTCTCGCCCACGCGCATCTGGTAGCGGGCGAAGTCCTGGAAGATCACACCGATGCGCTGCAGCAGCACCGCTTCGTCCCAGTCGCGCAGGTCGGTGCCGTCGAGCAGGATACGGCCGCTGTCGGGCGGATACAGGCGTGTCAGCAGCTTGATCAGGGTGGTCTTGCCCGAGCCGTTCTGGCCGACCAGGGCCAGCGATTCGCCGGGGCGGATGTGCAGGTCGATATCGCGCAATGCGGGCTCGCTGGCGCCGGGATAGCTGAAGCTGACCTGCTCGAAGCGAATGCCATCGTCGGGTTTTGCGCCTTTTTGAACGGTGCCGACCGCTGGCGGCACGGGTGTCTCCAGATATTCGTACAAGGTCGACAGATACAGGTTGTCCTCGTACATCCCGCCGATCGCGGACAGTATTGCCGACACCGCCGACTGGCCCTGGCGGAACAGGGCCAGGTACATCGTCATCTGCCCCAGGGTGATGCGCGCGACCACGGTGCTGGCGGCGATCCACGCGTAGGCGCCGTACAACGTCAGCGTGCCGAGCAGGCCCAGCACGAAACCCCAGCTGTCACGACGCACGGCAAGGTCGCGATCGGCGCGATAGAGGGTGTGGAAGATGTCGCGGTAGCGCTGCAGCAGCAAGGGACCGAGGCCGAACAGCTTCACTTCCTTGGCGTGATCCTCGCGCGCCAGCACGGTCTCCAGATACAGCTGCATGCGCGTCTCGGGCGAGCGCCAGCGGAACAGCCGGAACGCGTCGCCGGAAAATTTCGTCTCGGCGAAGAACGAGGGCAGGCCGGCCAGCAGCAATACGGCAACGGCCCACGGCGAGAACTGGTACAGCAGACTGCCGTAGCTGACCAGCGAGATCGCGTTCTGGCCCAGCCCGAACGTGCGGGTGACCAGCGACAGCGGGCGGCTCGACGCCTCGCGCCGGGCCCGGGTCAGCTTGTCGTAGAACTCCGAATCCTCGAAGTGCGCCAGCTCCAGGGTCAGCGCCTTCTCCAGGATCATCACGTTGACGCGCTGGCCGAGCTGGGCGCGCAGCAGCGACTGGCACAGCGACAGGCCACGCTGCGCACCGGCCAGTGCCGCGACCAGCACACCCTCCAGCGCCACCCATTCGAACAGCGCTCGCAGTGATGCCTGGCCGTCGGCTGCCCACAGACGGCTGGCGGCCACCACCGCGTCGACGATATGTGCCCCGACGAACGCCACGCCAGCCGGCAGCAGGCCGGCGATCAGGGTGAGCAAGGCCAGCGCGACGGTCAGCCCGCGGCTGGTGCTCCAGACCAGCTGCAATGCGCGTCCGCTGTAGCGGAATACGCCCAGGAAGCTGCGGCTTGGCCCGGTGGATGGATTGGCAGGAATGGTTGCGTGAGGCGGCACGTGGGGGTCATGTCAGGAGGCGCGCGGCAGGACGCGAAGTTCCCGACATGGGGGCCGTGCCGCCTCACGCAAGTCGAAGCTCGGTGCACTCCGGCAATTCGACGAACGCGCACTCGACAATGCAGTCAGCGGATCAATGCAGCGTGACCTCGACGAACTGCTGTTCGGGTCGGTAGAGCTTGGGAAACAGTTGTTGCAGGTGTTCCACTTTCGGCCGGTCGTTGTAGACGATGTACGGATTGTCCGGATGCAGGTCGTAGTAATGCTGGTGGTAGTCCTCGGCCGGGTAGAACGCCTGCAGTGGCACGACCTGGGTCACGATCGGCGCGGCGAAGGATGTCGCGCTGGTAAGTTGGGCGATGTAGCTGTCGGCGATCTTCTTCTGCTCGGCGTTGGCATAGAAGATCACCGAACGGTACTGCGTGCCGTAGTCAGGGCCTTGCCGGTTCAATTCGGTGGGATTCAGGGCGACCGAGAAGAACACCTGCAGCAAGGTGCCGTAACTGACCTGCGACGGGTCGAACTCGACCCTCACCGATTCCGCATGGCCCGTGCTGCCGGTGCCAACCATCCCGTAGTGGGCGGAGGCGGCGCTGCCGCCGGAATAGCCGGCCGTGACCTTGCGCACGCCTTTGACGTGCTCGAATACCGCCTCGACGCCCCAGAAACAGCCGCCCGCGAGCACGGCCACCTGATCGTGCCCGTCGGACGGTGTGCTGGCATCCACGATGGGATCAGGCAGCCGGCTGACTGCCCTTGCGCTTGCCACGGGCTGGCACGCGGCCAGGCCGACGAGCAGCATGGCGGCGACCAGGGGAAAGATCCGGAATACGCGATGGCGAATCATGGGTGACCTCGCTGGCGATGGGCCTGCACGAACCGTGGGCGTGCATGGCTGGTTACGTTGACGGGGCGAAGATGGATGCACCTGCATCGAAGTCCGCTCGTGGGGTTATTCGTCACCGCGTACCTGGCGGTTACCTGCAGCGCCTGGTGATGGATACCATGTGCGGGCGATTGCCCGGAGCACGACATGACTGACGAAATCGACCTGGATGCCTATTTGCGCCGTATTGGTTGGCGTGGCGCCGTGGCGACCGATCTGGCGACCCTGCGCGGATTGGCCATGGCACATGTCGCGACGATTCCTTTCGCCAACCTCAATCCGCTACTGGGCTTGCCAGTGGATCTGGAGCTGGTGGCACTGCAGCGCAGGCTGGTGCAGGAGGGGCGCGGCGGCTACTGTTTCGAGCAGAACCTGTTGTTCGAGGCGGTGCTGCGAGCGGTCGGCTTCGAGGTCACCGGCCTGATTGCGCGTGTCTTGTGGGGGCAGCCGGAGGATGCGCAGACCCCGCAGAGCCACATGTTGCTGCGTGTGGAGCTGGGTGGCGAAGGCTGGCTGGTCGATGTCGGATTCGGCGGTCATGTGCTCACCGGTGCGTTGCGGTTGCAGCCGGATATCGAGCAGGCGACCGGGCATGAACCGTTCCGCTTGCTCAGGCGTGACGCCGAGTGGCGCATGCAGTCGCTGACGCACGGCGAGTGGCGCACCTTGTACCGCTTTGAGCTGCGCCCCACGCCGATGATCGATTACGTGGTGGCCAACCACTACGTATCGACCCATCCCGCCTCGCGCTTCGTCAACAATCTCATGCTCGGGCGCACGCCGCGTGACAGTCGGTTGAGCCTGTTCAACCGCGAATTCACGCTGCGTCGGCGCGGACGCGAGCCTGAACATCGCATCTTGCGCGACGTGGCGGAGCTGCGCGAGGTGGTCGAGCAGGAGTTTCTGCTGCGCATCCCTGCCGGCGCGGAGATCGACCGGCGGCTGGAGAATCTGCCCTGAATCGGCCAGGCCAGCCCTCACGCTGGGTCAATGTGGCCGATGGCTCCCGGGACGGCCATCGTTCGAGCCCTCCGGGTCAGCCATGACGTGGATTTCGGTGTCGTCGATGACGACCACCTGTCCCGCATAGACCTTGCATGTCTTGCGCAGTTCGACCGCGCCACCGATCTTGACTGCACCGGTCGCGACGATCGCCTTGCCGGCGCCGCCGCTGTCGCAGAGCCCGACCAGTTTCAGCAGCATGTTGAGCTCGACGTAATCGCCTTCCAGTTCAAATTCGATGGTTTGCATGGTGTTCCCGTGTGGACGTGGTGGCCTGCGCGCGGCAGCCGGGCGCGGAGTGTCGAATGCCGCGTCGGGCAGGGCGAGGAAGGCGAACCACGGTTTGTCGTGGTCGCTGCCGAAGGTCGCGGCATCATCGAGGATGCCGAGCAGGATGTCATGTTCGATCGGCGCGGCCTGGCGCCATTCGTCGACGTGCTCGAACAGCAACACGTGGCCCCAGCCGGGCAACCAGCCCAGGTCGCGCAGGCAGTCGGCCAGTGCATCCCAGTTGTGGCCGAAGCTGGCGGGAAACCGCAGGGACGAGGCCAGCCGGTGCAACAGATCGTCCTTGTCGTGGCACCCGGCCAGATCGATGCGGGCTGCGTGCAGTTCATGGCGCGTGGCGTCGCGAGCCATACGATCCAGATCGCCGGTGCCGACGAAGTAGACGCCGTTCTGGCTGGGCCGGGTCAGGTCCAGCTCGGCGTCGCGCCGGCTCATCGGCTGGCCTCGATGCGGCGGAAGCTGCGGTAGTGGTCGTCGGTGTAATACCAGGTCACCGGTGGGGTGCCACCGGTAATGATGCGCTGTGCCCCGCGGCTGCGCAGTCCGGGAGTCTCCACCGTGTACTCGTGGTAGTAGCCGCGCGGCTGTTTCGGCAGCAGGCCTTCGTGGTTGCCGAACACGGTGCCATCCTGGCGGTGCTCGAATGGGCCGCCGCGGGCGATCCGTTGCAGCATCGCATGCGCTTCGGGTGGCAAGCCATCCTGTGTGGAGCTGGTGCCCGGTGGCTGGTGCTGAGTGGTCGGGGCTGGCGCAACCGTGATCGGCGGCGTACCGGAGTGGCGCTGCCAGGCGGTCACCGCCAGGGCGATGAAGACCAGCACCATCAGTGGTTTGAGCAGGCGCATGCGGTCTCGCGGTCGAAGGGGCGGGGCACGAGCTTAGGGCAACGTTGACCAAGTATCGACCGTGCCGAGCTGCGCAATCATGTGGCGGGGCGTGCGAGTTGCGTTGTTCCGGGGAGCTGCCCCCATCCGCCCTGTCGGGCACCTTCCCCCGCCTTGCGGGGGAAGGAACGTCTCGGGCGATCCGCGCCGCAAAAAAGCCGTCACGGCTTCCCCTTCCTCCGTTCACGGGGGAAGGTGCCCGACAGGGCGGATGGGGGCGCTTTGCGCTTCCCCCGCATCACTGCCTCGGCCCGACGCAAAGATGCTTCGGTGCGAGCGGGGTTCCACGATCGCAAAAAATTGCGCACACTCCGGCATCCGCGTCTGCGCCGAGCGCTGCCACCCCGATCCCGGAGTCGAGATGAGCACCACCCCCGAGCACGCCGAGGGCCGTCTGCCGCGGCAGATTGGCTACATCATCGGCAACGAAGGTTGCGAGCGCTTCTCGTTCTACGGCATGCGCAACATCCTCACCCCGTTCCTGATCACCACGTTGCTGCTGTACATGCCCGAGGGGCAGCGCATCCTGGCGGCGAAGGATGTGTTTCACACCTTCGTGATCGGCGTGTACTTCTTTCCCTTGCTGGGCGGCTGGATCAGCGACCGCTTCTTCGGCAAGTACAACACCGTGCTGTGGATGAGCCTGATCTACTGCGCCGGCCATGCCTGCCTGGCGATCTTCGAAAATAACCGGCTGGGCTTTTTCACCGGGCTGGGTTTGATCGCGCTGGGCGCGGGCGGGATCAAGCCGCTGGTTGCGTCCTTCGTGGGCGACCAGTTCGACCAGTCGAACAAACACCTGGCGAAGATGGTGTTTGACGCGTTCTACTGGATCATCAACTTCGGCTCGTTCTTCGCGTCCCTGCTGATGCCGTTGTTCCTGCGCCACTACGGCGCCGCGGTGGCGTTCGGCATTCCGGGCGGCCTGATGTTCATCGCCACGGTGGTGTTCTGGCTGGGCCGCAAGCAGTACGTGATCGTGCCGCCGGGGCCGCCGGACCAGCACGCGTTCTCGCGCGTCATCCGAACCGCCTTGGTGACGCAGCGCCCGGGACAAAGGCGACCGGGTTTGTGGATGGCGGTGGCGGCGGTGGTGCTGGCGGTGGCTTCGTTTGTGCTGGTGCCTGCGCTCGGCTTTGTTATCTCGGCCTGCATCGCGCTGGTGGTGCTGATCGGTGGAGTCGGCGGTGGTGCCTGGATGCAAATGGACCGGGCGCGCGGGGTGCATCCGGATCATGCTGTCGATGGCGCGCGCAACGTGCTGCGCGTGCTGGTGATCTTCGCGCTGACCACGCCGTTCTTCTCGCTGTTCGACCAGAAGGCTTCGACCTGGGTGATCCAGGGTGGCGAGATGACCATGCCGTCGTGGTTCGAGCCGGCGCAGATGCAGGCGCTGAACCCGATGCTGGTGATGCTGCTGATTCCATTCAACAACCTGGTGCTGTACCCGTTGTTGCGCAGGCTCGGCTACGAGCCCACCGCGCTGCGCCGGATGACCGCCGGCATCGCGTTCAGTGGCCTGGCGTGGATCGTGGTGGGCGGCTTGCAGATCGTCATCGAAGGCGGCGATCCGCTTTCCATCGTGTGGCAAGTGCTGCCTTACGCGCTGCTGACTTTCGGCGAGGTGCTGGTCTCGGCAACCGGTCTGGAGTTCGCCTACAGCCAGGCGCCTGCGTCAATGAAGGGCGTGGTGATGAGTTTCTGGAACCTCACGACGACGGTCGGCAACCTGTGGGTGCTGCTGGCCAATGCGGCGGTACGCAACAAGGTGGTGACGGGATCCATCGCCTCGACGGGCCTGAGCGTCACCGCCTTCCAGATGTTCTTTTTCGCCGCGTTTGCGCTGCTTGCCGCACTGGCCTTCGGTTTGTACGCGCGTCGTTATCGGGAAATGGACTACTACCGGCCAGGCTGAGTTCCCTGTCAGGCTCGGGGCGCGTAGGGCGGGCTCCGCCCGCCGCCTTCCCGCATCGCCGTGAAGCAAGAGCTGGCGGGCAGAGCCCGCCCTACGTGTCGAGGCGGAATTGCAGGGATTGGCGAATGAAATGCCCGGATCGTTCATGGCGAGGTTCCGCTCCTGGTGCGAAGCACTTCGGCGGCCCCGATGCACAGCACCAGCCAGGCTGTGCCGGCGGTATATCCCGCCAATACGTCACTGAAATAGTGCACCTGCAGCAAGATGCGGCTGATGCCGACCACGCCGATCAGGAGTACCGCGGTAGCAATGATGATTCGATGGTAGCGGGGCGACAAACGCAGCATCACGTAGGCGAGCATGCCGTAGAACACCACGGCACCAAAGGCATGGCCGCTGGGGAAACTCCAGCCAGGCTCGATGACAAAGCCGTGGTCGTGCAGCGGTCGCACGCGCTGAAAGAGCGCCTTGAGACCGCCGTTGATCGGCACAATGCCAGCCAGCGCCACCGCCCAGGCGAGCGCGAGCTGCCAGTGCCGTCGCAACAGCAGCGTCATCAATACCAGCACCGCCACCGAACCCACCCACAGCGAGTCTCCCAGGTGGGTGAGCGCGGCGACCGTCCGCAGCACGGAGGGCGGCATTTGATCGCGCAGACTTTCGGCCAGGCCGGCATCGAAGCCCGCCAGTACCGCGCCATGCCTCCCGAATATCGCCAGCGCGATCGCAGTGAAGAACAAGGCCAGCACCACCAGCAGGAATACGCCCACCTGCCAGCGCAGTACTGTCGGCGCCTGGCCGGACTGCGCCGCGCGACGATGCCAGCGTGCGTTATGCCGCCAGGCAAGATCGCCGCCGAGCAAGGCCAGCAACAGCAGCAGCGCCCACAGCAGCAGGGCGTGGGCAGCGATCCATTCCACCATGGGGTTCATCCGGGCTTTCGCTTTGTGGTCGTGAGCGGATGATCGGTGCTGGCACCGGCCGCGTCGAGTGAACCGCGCACATGACTTTCAGCGCTGGTCTTGCGCGCGGTTTGCCGCGATAGTTGGGGGATCGTCAACAGGGGAGCCTCCGATGTCTCAGCGATTCCTTTCCGCACGCCCGCTCTCGGTGAAGTTGGCCGGCTGCTGCACCCTGCTGATGGTCGCCACCGCGGCGCTGGCACAAGCGCCCGCACCGCAGCAGTTGCCGCCGCCGGTATCGACCGGCGACATCGTGCGACCGTTGCTGCCGGCGCAACTGAACGATTTCGATGCGTACATGGCGGACACCCTGAAGACGTTCGAGGTGCCCGGCATCGCCGTCGCCATCGTGAAGAACGGCAAGGTGATCATGGAACGCGGCTTCGGCGTGCGCGAGCTGGGCAAGCCGGCGAAGGTCGATGCGCACACCTTGTTTGCCATCGCCTCCAACACCAAGGCATTTACCGCGGCCGCACTGCAGCAACTGGCTGACGCGGGCAAGCTGAACATGGACGACCGGGTGATCGACCATCTGCCGTGGTTCCGCATGTCCGATCCCTATGTGACGCACGAGATGCGCATCCGCGACTTGCTGGCGCACCGCAGCGGACTGAGCCTGGGCGCGGGCGATCTCTTGTACTGGCCACCAACCTCCTACACCACGAAGGACGTGGTCGAGCGGCTGGCGCAGGTACCGCTGAAGAACGGTTTCCGCAGCCACTACGCCTACGACAACATCCTGTTCGCGGTGGCCACCCTGGTGATCGAACAAGCCTCCGGCCAGAGCTATGCCGATTACGTGCGTGAGCACCTGTTCAAGCCGGTCGGCATGGACGAGTCGCTGATCGACATGACCTACCTCCAGCCCGGCATGGACGTGGCCACCGGCCATGCGCCGTACGAATTCAAGGACATCAAGCCGGTACCGCCGATGGCCTGGCTCAATGACCCGGGTGCCGGCGGCATCTATGCCAGCGTGCACGACCTGGCGAAGTGGATGAACGTGCAGCTGGCTGGCGGCGCGCTGCCGAATGGCGGGCGCGTGTTTTCCGAGAAGAGCCACCACGAGATGTGGTCGATGCTGACTCCGATTCCGATCAAGACGCCGTCGATTCCCGAGATGGCCCAGCTCACGCCCGATTTTTACGGCTACGGCGAGGGCTGGTTTCTCGGCGACTACATGGGCCACAAGCTGGTCTGGCATACCGGCGGCTGGCCGGGCTTCGTGTCGCGCGTGACGATGGTGCCGAAACTCAAGCTGGGCGTGGTCGTGCTGACCAACCAGCAGTCCGGTGCCGCGTTCAACGCGGTGACCTACCGCGTGCTGGATGCGTACCTGAATCCGTCCAACAAGACCGATTGGGTCGCGGTGTACCAGAAGGCCGTGAAACACGCCGAGGCCAAGGCCGACGACAGCGTGGCGAAGCACGAGAAGGCGCGCGACAAGCACAGCAAGCCGTCGTTGCCGTTGGCCGATTATGCCGGCACGTATCGCGACCCGTGGTACGGCGATGTCGTGATCAGCCAGGAACACGGCAAACTGCGCCTGCGCTTCAGCAAGACCAAGCAGCTGGTGGGCACGATGACGCCGTGGCAGCACGACAGCTTCACCGTGCGCTGGGATGACCGCTCGCTGGATGCCGACGCCTTCGTCTATTTCTCGCTGGACATGGACGGCCATATCCGCGAGATGCGCATGCAGCCGATCTCGCCGCTGACCGATTTCAGCTTCGACTTCCAGGATCTGCGGCTGGTACCAGTGAGCACCGCTGAAGCCAAAACGTCCAAAGAATGAATCACCACGGTGCCTTCCGCGGCACCCTCTGCAAGGGGAAGCTCATGGATTATCGTCGTCATGCGGTAGCTATCCTGCTGTCATTCGGTCTGCTGGCGGGTGTTGCCCAGGCGCGCACCGACAACGCCGTCGCGCACCGCTTCTTTCACGTCCAGCTCGGCGCGGCCAGTACGCAGCCAACTTCGGGGCGACTGCTGCTTTTTGCCACCGACGCAAAGACGGCGGAAGCGGTGGCAAAGGCTGCATCCGATGGCAAGAGCAGCGAGGTCGAGTCGGTCGATGCCGACCCGTTCCGCGCCACCGAGACCAGCGTGGCCGCACGCGAAGTGAGCCATTGGGTGCCGGGGCAGGGGGTCGATATCGACACCGACCGCATGGCGTTTCCCGCGAACTGGTCGACCCTGCCGCCGGGTGACTATGTGGTGCAGGCGGTGCTGGATGTGAACCACGATTACAACTATGGCGGGCGCGGCGCGGGCGATCTGGTCAGTGACGTGGTCAAGATCCATCTGCCTGCCACGAGCATCCCGACGCTGACGCTGGTGAAAGCGTTGCCGGCTGACGGCGATCCCTGGGCCATGCCTTCTGCGTCGCAGGCTGTTCGCGATGGCCTGGCGGCGGCGCGTCCGCATGCGCACCTGGTCAATTTTGTCAGTCCCGCATTGAGTGCGTTCTGGGGGCGGCCCATCCACATGCGCGGCTGGGTGCTGACTCCCCCCGGCTACGATGCGAAGAGCGCCACGCGCTATCCGACCGTCTATTACACGCAGGGCTTTGGTGGAAGCAACGATCGTGTGATCGGACCGGTCTACAACGTCTACACCGCGATGACCAAGCACGAGATGCCGCCGATGATCTGGGTGTTCCTGGATGAATCCGGCCCCACCGGCACCAACGAATTCGCCGATTCGGTCAACAACGGCCCGTGGGGCCTGGCGCTGACCACCGAGTTGATTCCGCACCTGGAAGCGCAGTACCGCATGGATGGCAAGGTGACCGGCCGCTTCCTGAATGGCCATTCCTCCGGCGGCTGGGCCACGCTTTGGCTGCAGACGCGCTACCCGAAGGTTTTCGGCGGCACCTGGTCGACCTCGCCCGATCCCAGCGACTTCCATGATTTCACGGGCATCGATCTCTATGCGCCCCATGCCAACGTGTATCACCGACCGGATGGCTCGGCCTATCCATTGGTGCGTGATCACGACAAGGTGCTTGGCACTTTCGAGCAGTTCGCCAAGCTTGAACGCGTGCTCGGCAGCTACGGTGGCCAGCTGGCCTCGTTCGAGTGGGTATTCTCGCCACGCGGCAAGGATGGCCGGCCCGAGCCGATGTTCAATCGCGACACCGGCGACGTCGATCCGGCGGTGGTGGCCTACTGGCGCGACCACTACGACATTGCGTACCGGCTGAAGCAACACTGGCCCGAGCTGAAAGCCGACCTCGACGGCAAGATCCATCTCTACGTCGGCACCGCCGATACCTTTTATCTCGACGGCGCCGCGCACAAGCTCAAAGCCGTGCTCGATGGCCTGGGCGCAAAATCGGACATCCGCTTCCTGCCCGATCGGACCCACTTCGACCTGTACAAGGTCGGCAAGGACCGCCACGGTCTGCTCAAGCAAATAAGTTGGGCGATGTATGCCGTTGCGCGACCACACTCGAAACTCAAGCCACCCGCCGTGGCGCCGTGACCTTGAAGCGCGTAGGGCGGGCTCCGCCCACCGGCTGTTCCAGGGGTGCGGGTGGCGGGCAGAGCCCGCCCTACGTATCAAGCGCTCGTGCGGCCCGCCTGAAGTGGGCACCGGAAACCGCCTGGAACCGGTAGGGGGGACTCTGCCCGCCGTTTCGGTCCATCAACGAGAGCAGCCCGGCATTGCCGCCCTGCGCGTCAAGGCGAAAGTGACCATGTGGCGCCCTGTTACTCGGCCTGCCACGGGTCGTAGCTGCCGAAGTACCACAATCGACCTTCGAGGTCATGGCAGCTGTAACCGCCGCCGCCGTAATCCTTCTCCGAATAATCGTTGACGATCACCGCGCCTGCGGCCTTGGCCTGCTCATAGTGCGCCTTGCAGTCGGCCACGATCACGCAGGCGCACTGGGTCTCGCGGCCGCCGATCTCGTCGGGCTGCGCAATGTGCTTGCCGAAATCGTCATGGCGTACGCCGCCGAGCATGATCATGCCGTTGCCGTAGACCAGCTGGGCGTGTTCGACGCCGCCTTCATCGTTCTCGTAGACGGCGTTTTTCTCGAAACCGAACGCCTTGCACAGCCAGGTGATGGCCGCATGCGGATCGCGATAGCGCAGGCAGGGGATGATGGTGCTGCCGCCAGGGTGGGACATGGTTGCCTCCTCGTGGTTGGACTGACGCCAGAATAAGTTCGCGATGACCCACGGTCTTGTAGATTTCTGTCGCTCAAGCCAGTGGCAGATGATTGATGTGCGGACCACGTGCGGCCATGAACGCGGAAGGGGTGACGCCCGCGAATCGCCGGAATTCGTGGGACAGGTGAGCCTGGTCGCAGTAACCGCAGTCCGCGGCCACGTGGCTTCAGTTCACCGACTGCGGGCCATGCGTTTGTGCCACCACGGCGCGAAAGCGCAGCAGCCTGGCGTAATGCTTGGGGCGCATGCCCACCTGGCGCTGGAACAACAGGCCAAGGCGACGTTCCGAAAGCCCGGTATCACGTGCCAGCTGCGCGATCCGCAGCACCTGTGGCTGCTCTGCCAGCGAGCGTAGTGCGTGGGTCACGACCGGGTGCAGTTGGCGCACGCGCATGCGCTGGCGCAGCCATTGCAACAGTATTATCAGCCGGACCCGTGGCTCGGGCGTCTCCAGCAATTGTTCGCGGAGCAGCCCTGCACTGCTGCCGAACAGATCCGCCAAGTCGATATCATTGCCCACCAGGCGATTCGCATCCTCACCAGTCAGGGCGTGGGCGCCGCCCGGCAACAGCACGGCCCCCATCACGCGAATCTGTTCGGCCGTGTCGATGATCTCGCTGCGCAAGGACGGACCACCAAGCACGCTGCCGGAAGATCGAATGCAGCGACGGCTGTCGTCATCGGTATAGACCCGAGTCTCGTCCTCGTGCAGGTTGATGATCAGCTGTGCGCCTGGTTGCGGCAGCACCCGCTCGTAGCCATGGGCGGCCGGCGGCATGTCCCAGTCCCACACCTTCGCTATCAAAGCATTCAGCGGCGGCTCTGGCAGGTATTGCAGAAATCCCATCGGCTTTGCTCCGTGGATCGCCGGCAGTCTATCGCGCCGGCTCAGCCCGTGCGTTCGCCGTCTTCGGCCAGCGGCGGCAAGGTGCGGATCAGCTGCGCGCGGATCAGCGGCAGGTGGGCCGCGCGCAGGCGCTCGAGCAGGTCGAACAGCAGCTCGCTCTTCACGCCGCCGGCGTCGCGCGGACTGCTCACATAGGCCACGCAATTGAACGTCATTGCGCCGTCGTCGAGGTTCTCCAGCCGCACATACGGAGCCGGCGCAGCCAGCGTGCCCGGGTGGGCGTTCAACACGTCCAGTACCAGCGTGCGCACCTTGCCGGCATCGGTATCCAGAGGCATTGGCAGCTTGACCTGCACACGTCCCAGCGCGTTGGGCTGGGTCACGTTGCGCACGTTCTCGGTGATCAGCTGCGAGTTCGGCACGATCACGGTGGAGCGGTCCCACAGCTGGATTTCGGTGGCACGCACGTTGATCCGGCGGATGTCGCCCTCGACCGTGCCCAGACTGACCCAGTCACCGACTTTCACCGGCCGCTCGACCAGCAGGATCAGGCCCGAGATGAAGTTCTGCGCGATCGCCTGCAAGCCGAAGCCGATACCCACCGAGAGCGCGCTGACGATCCAGGTGATGCTGGTGAGGTTGACGTTGAGCGTGGCCAGGGTCAGCACCAGCACCAGTAGCCCGCCGAGGTAGCCGAGCAGGGTGACGATGGAGTCCTGCATGCCCGGTTCCATCGTGGATTTCGGCAGCAGCTGGTCGCGCAGCCAGCGCTTGAGTATGCGCAGCAGCAGGATGCCGATCACCAGTACCAGCGCGGCCCGGAAGATGCTGCCGGGGTCGATCGACAGCGTGCCGAGCTTGAGGTTGCTCAGGGTGCGGCCGGCGCTGGCCAGCAGGTCGCCGGGGCCTGCACCGAACGGGGTCAGCACGGTGGCCAGTACCAGCAGGGTCAGCAGCACCCGACTCAGGCCGGCGAGCAGGGTCGCGGCCTGATCGAGCGTGTGCGGCGCCAGCTGGAAAGTGGCCTGCAGGCGCTGACCGCCACGTCCACGTGGTGACAGCACGGTATGGATCAGGTCATTCAGCAGATGAAACAGCAGGTAGGTGCTGGCCACGATCACGCCGATCCACAGCATCTGCACTGCCACGAAAAATGCCAGCGCGATATAGCCCAGCGCCACGCCCAGCCAGCTCGTCAGCACGCCGAGCACCGCCGCCGCGCCGAGCAGGCCGATCCACAGCGGGTGATGCTCCACTTCGCCGTCGTCGGCCTGTTGCTGTCGCGCCTTGCGCAGGCGCAGCCAGGCGGAGCCGATCAGGCCACTGATCACCAGCGCCATCAGTCCGCGGGTGGCGACCGTGGCCGGCAGGCTCGAACCGATGGTGCGACTGATCCGCTCGATCAGGCCGAACAGCAGCGCAGCTGCGCCGAGCAGCCAGGGAATTCGGCGCAGACGCTGGGCGGCCAGGTCGGACAGCGCCGGCGGACGCCATGACGGGGTGCTTGACTCAATGAGGTTTGCAACGCAAACTAATTTGCACATGACTGATTGGAGCGCACACGTGTCCCCGAAAATTCAAGCCCGGCTCCAGGAACTGGAAGCGTTGACGCGAAGGTATGCGCGCTATTCGCGTAGTGCAGGTGGCATGTCGTCGGTGCTCGGAGGGGTACTCTGTCTCGTCGCCTATCTCTGCGGCCCGTTGTTGCCGTCGACCCCATTGTCAAAGGCGATGCTGATCGCCATTCCGGCTGTTTGGTTGCTGGCCAAGGGTTTGATGATGCGTCGTTACTATCAGCAGTTGGGCCACGTCGAACAACAGGAAACGCCGCTGGAGCGGCGGATGCACCGACTCAACGTCGTCGTGGTCGTGCTGGTGGCGCTGGCGATCACCGCCGGCCTCGCCACGGCGGCATGGGAACACCAGGGGTCGCTTGACGCAGGTGCGCTCGGTTACCTTGCGTTGATATGGCTGCTCGTTCTGGCAACGTGGCGTTGGTTGCGCAGCCCACTGGATTTCATCGTCGGTGTGTTCCTTTTCTGTCAGGCGGCGATGGTCAGCGCCGGTGGCTCCTATCCGCTGGTGGGTATGACACACACCCATGAAGCGATGCTGATGTCGCTGGTGGCGTTGATATTCCCGCTGGCGGGGCTGGCCATGATCGCCAGCGGCATCGCCGAGCATCGCCAGTTCCGCGTCCTGCGCCAACACCTGGAGCAGCTGCGCCAGCCGGCATCGGCCGAATCATGAGCGCGCCGGGCCACCTGGGTGAAGTGATGGCACTCGATCGGCTGGTGCACGAACCGGCTCGACTGCTGATCCTGGCCGTGTTGGCTGGCGCCAAGCAGGTTGAGTTCGGATTCCTTGAGAACATGAGCGGGCTGAGCAAAGGCAATCTGTCCAGCCACATGAGCAAGCTCGAAGCGGGCGGTTTGATTGCAGTGAGGAAGAGCTTCCGCGGCAAGCGCCCGTTGACCGAACTCAGCATTACCACGGCCGGCCGCAGCGCGCTGGCAGCGTATCGACAACAACTGGCGATGGTGATGCAGGAACTGCCTGAATCGACCGCCACCCCGAAAAGGAAGTGACGCCATGAATCACGCATTGAAACTGACATGTGGCGCTGCGTTGGCCATCTTGCTGCGCGCCGCTGCCATGGCCAACTCGCCGGTGTTGCCGACCCGCATCGCCAAGGTGGCGCAGCAGTACACCGACGACGGGGTCTACCCGGCGATGGTGGTGGCGATGGTGGACGATGGCCGTGTCCAGCTGGCCGGGTTCGGCAAATTGGCCGACGGCAACGTTCCGGATGGCCGGACGGTGTTCGAGATCGGTTCGGTCACCAAAACCTTCACGGCGCTGTTGCTGGCGCAAGGTGTGCTGGCCAAACGCTGGACCCTCGACACGCCGGTGGCGACCTTGCTGCCGGGTTACGAAATTCCCGCGCGCGATGGCAAGTCGGTCACCCTCGGCCTGCTTGCGGAGCAGTTTTCCGGTTTGCCGCGGCTGCCGGGCAATCTGCAACCGGCCGACCTGGGCAACCCTTATGCCGACTATGGAAGCGATCGACTGAAGGCGTTTCTTGCCAGCTACAGCCTGCCGCGCGATCCCGGTGCCTCCTACGAATATTCGAACCTCGGTTTTGGCTTGCTTGGCGAGGTATTGGCGCAGCGCGCGCATCTTTCCTACGGTGCGTTGATGCAACGCGACGTGCTGGCGCCGCTGGGCATGGATTCCACCGGCGTCCAGCTGACCGCGTCGATGCGCAAGCGCATGGCCATCGGCCACGACGAGGAAGGCAAGGCCGCCGGGCATTGGCAGTTTGATGTTCTGGCTGGTGCCGGTGCCTTGTCGAGCACGGGCGAGGACATGTCGCGTTACCTGCAGGCCAACATGGGTGTGATGAAGACGCCGCTGACGGCGGCGATGCAACTGGCGCACCAGCCGCGGCGTAACATCGGTGGCGGTGATCGCATCGGTCTGGCCTGGATGACCCACCACACGGCGCATGGCGACGTGGTGTGGCACAACGGGGAAACCGGCGGGTACAGCAGTTTCGTCGGCTTCACCAGCGACGGCCGTCGGGGCATCGTGATCCTGACCAATGGGACCGGTGCGCCGCAAGACCTGGGCTTTGCTGCATTGTTGCCGTCCTTGCCGCTGCCCGAAGTACACAAGGCGATCGCCGTGCCGGCAGCGCAGCTCGACGCGTATGCCGGCGAGTACACGCTTGCGCCGGGTTTCGTGTTGTCTGTGACGCGACAGGGCGATCAGCTGTTTGCCCAGGCAACCGGGCAGGGCGCGTTTCCCTTGTTTGCCAGCGGCCCGGATGCCTTCTTCGCCAAGGTGGCGCCGATCACGATCGACTTCGAGCATGGCCAGACCGGCAAGGTCAACGCGCTGGTGCTGCACCAGAACGGACACGACCAACGCGCGGCTCGCACGGGTGACGCCCACGCCAGCAAGAGCGTCCAGCTCGACTCCGCGCTGCTGCGCGAATACGTGGGACGCTACACGTTGGCGCCGGGTGCGCAGTTCGCCATCACGGTGAAGGACGATCAGCTATATGCGCAATTGACCGGCCAGGCGGCTTTTCCGGTGTATGCAAAGGCGAAGGATCACTTCTTCTATACCGTGGTTGATGCACAGCTCGACTTCGAGCGGGATGCCAACGGCAAGGTCAACGCACTGGTGCTGCATCAGAACGGGCAGGAGCGACGCGCACCACGCGAACCGTGATGAGCGCAAGCTGGGCCATTCACAGCGATGGTTGCCGCCCGCTCCACGGCTGCGCCTGCTCCAGTTGGGCGGCGAGTTGGAGCAGGGTGGCTTCGTCGCCAAAGCGTGCCACGAACTGCACGCCGAACGGCAGCTCGGGACCGTCGGCTTCGACCGGTGCCCAGTGCAGCGGCACCGACATGCTCGGCGTGCCGGTGAGGTTGGACAGCTGGGTGAACGGCACGCGTTGCAGGCTGGTGGTCACCAGCTGGTCGACGATGCCGCTCTTGAGCAGCAGGCGGCCGGCATGCAGCGCCAGTACCACGCTGGCCGCGGCGCGCTGGGCAGGTGGGGTGGCAAGTTCACCGATATGGTTCGGTGGCTGCGCCGTGGTCGGGGTGAGATACAGGCCCCAGGTCTGGTGGAACGTTCCGAGCGCGCGGGCGTAGTCGTTCCAGCGCAGCCGCTCGTCCACGTAGTCGCCGGCACTGAGAGTGCGCCCGAGCAGGGCGAGCACGCGCGTCTCCAGTTCGAATGCACGCTCGTGGGCGCCGGTGAGTCGACGCGCCTGTGCCATGGCGGCCGCGGTCTGGCCGAAGTACATGCTGATGTAGCTGCGCGCCAGCGCGTGGCCATCGTATGCGGGCGCCGCTGGTTCGACCGAGTGCCCCAGTCCCGCCAAAAGTTTCGCCGCGGCGAGCACGGCCTGCACGCATTCGGCGTGTACCGGCGTGCCCAGCGGCGAGTCGGTGCAGTAGCCGATGCGCAATGGGCGAAGTGGTTGCCCAATGGCGTCTGCAAACGGTCGCTCCGGAGCGGCAATCGTGAACGGATCGCCGCTCTCGGCTCCGGCGATGACGTCGAGCATGCGCGCGGAGTCGCGCACGCTGCGGCTCAGCACGTGTTGGCTGGAGGCGCCGTCCCATATTTCGCCTTGCCCGGGGCCACTGGGCACGCGGCCGCGCGACGGACGCAACCCGAACAGCCCACAGTACGCCGCCGGAATGCGGATCGAGCCGCCGCCATCTGAGGCACCCGCCGCCGGCACGATGCCGGCCGCCACCGCCGCGGCGGAGCCGCCGGATGAGCCGCCCGGCGTGCGTTCCGGATCCCACGGGTTGCGCGTGGGTCGCTGCCAGATCCGCGGCGCCGTCTCGGCACGCAAGGCAAACTCGGGGGTG
>JACDJA010001667.1_pt1 | contig 17863 bp, 10 predicted proteins | sample 7449241 | NCBI WGS metagenome assembly JACDJA01 (sample SAMN14253289, study PRJNA609438) | sludge metagenome | isolation source: initial anaerobic sludge | collected 2018-12-20 | reverse complement strand
GTAGCTCACGACGGCCACATCGAGATCGGCATCGCAGCAACGATCGAACGCCCGCTCCATGGCCTCAAGAATCCAGCTCTCCACATTGCCGAACGCTCCGCCCCCGAGCAGCGTCAGGTACAGGCGCTTGTTGCCGGTGCGTTCGGCGTTGGCGACCCCCGCCAGCAACGTCGCTTCGTAGGCCGCATCGAGTACGAGCCGAGCGAATGGCTCCCAGTCCTCGAGGGGCAAGTTCGAGTAGCCGACCGGAAGCGCCGAGCAGTACGCCTGGGTCACGAGATGTCCGGCGCCGGGCAATGTCACCTCCGTACCGGCCTGAATGCCGATGCGGAGGCCGCCCATCAGCACGTCCCGATCCTGGGGTGCCATCTCGGCCACCCTATCGGCAATATCCGCCAGCCCGCCAGGCGTCGCCAGGGCGTACCCGTTCGTCATCGTCCAGAGCCGACCGTCGTCGTTGCCAAGCGTTTTGCCCAGGTCCGTCAGGCAGTCGACCTGGGTCGTTTCGCTCTGTCCGATCGAGTTCCCGATCGGCACCAGCCAGTTGCGGTAGATCGTGCCGGCGCCACAGGCGACGGCGCACGCCGGCCCCTGTGTCCGATCCGCGGCGTAGCCGGTCACCCCACGCTCGGGGGTGATGTGCTGGTTGACCATCTCGAGCAGGTTGAACTGCGAGGCCACCTGGAAGAGCGCGCCCTCGTTCTGCGGGTCGGCGTGCAGCTCGGCCACGTCGGCGACAATCTCGCTCACCGAGAGCGGTCCTGGCCGCCCGGTCGTCGATGCCCGCAGCTCGGCCAAGGACGGCGTCGCCAGGCTGCCATACGTCAACGTCCGCCCGTTTGCCAGCGAAGTGAACACATCTCCGTCGACGACGAGCTGCGCACGCACCTCATCGCCAGTGGTCTCCCTGAAGCCAACCAGGTGGTGGAACCAGCTGTGCCCCGATGCCAAGTCGGTCTCCCCAGCTTGCGGCTCTCGCCGTGTTGACCGCAGCGAGCCTGGATCGTGTCGCTCAAACCTACCCGAGCTGGTCAGCCCGGCGATGTCGATGCTCGGTGTTGGAGCGCTCCGTGGGGCAGACTCTCGGCCGGGCCCGTTGGCGGGCGGACGCGAACGGGCGGAGACGAGTATGCGGCGGCAGGCTGCGGAGCGGATGATCACAGGCAGCGCGGCCGCGCCGGTGCGCGCCAAAGGAGCACATCGATGAGTGCGCTTCGGCAGACGCGCGCTGCGCTGGCCCTCCTGGCGGTGGCGGTCGTGGTGGTCGCCTGCTCGTCGGAGTCCTCGAAGGGGTCGGCCGCACGCACCGCTGGGACGACGCCGTCGGGGTCGCCAGTGGCGACTGCCCCATCGACCACCTTGAAACCGGTCGAGCTCTGCCCGAGCAGCGAGGAGCTGTTCTGCGCTCGGTCGCCCCATGCGTTTGTTCAGACCGGCGCCCACGGCGACGAGGTGAGTCCCCTGGCCCTGGCGCCCGGCGCCGCGCCCACTGCGGAGACACCGGTGGCGCTCAGCGGGGTGAACCTCAAGCAGGGTCCGTATCGGCGAGGCGGCGAGTGGACGTCCGAGCTGCTCGACACCGAGTTGAGCGCCATGGCCGCCGAGGGGGCCCCGGCCTTCTCGGTCGTGCGGGTTGCGCTGGACTGGCCTCGATTTCAATACGAGGATGCCGACGGCGCGATCAGGATCGACCCCGACGGGCTGGATGCGCTCGACCGGATGATCGACGACGCCGCCGCAGCGGACATCCACGTGATCCTGGACGTGATCCACGTGCGGGCGCCCGATGGGCCGTGCGACGCCGATGAGCGCCTGTCGGGAGCGAAGTGGGATGTGCCGGCCTGGGCCTGGCAACGGGTCACCGGTCAGCCCCAGGACGCCGATTGCAAGGCTCGGCCGAGGGAGTTGGGTGAGCTGATGGACGAGGTGCTCGTGTTGCCCGAGACAACCGAGTTCCTCCGCACGATTCTCGAGCGCTACAACGCCTCGACCGCTCGGGGTCGCAACGTGGTTGCGATCGAGCCGGTGAGCGAGGCCGAATCGTCCGGTGGCTCGGCGATCTCGCGCAGCCAGAACCTGATCGACTCGGTCTACGCCAAGTGGCTGGCAGCCGAGGGGGAGGCATCGCTGCGACGCGCCAACCCCACCAAGATCCTGATCCTCAGCCCCAACAAGGGTGACACCAGCCTTTTTGGCGTCGACCTGACCCCGATCTCGCAGCCCAACGTCGTGTGGTCGCATCACGACTACACCATCGCTGTCACCGGCGGCTCCGAAGCCGGTGCCGGGTACTCGAATGAGGGTTGGGCCTCGGCCGACGTGCAGGACCACTCCTACCAGGCCCGGCCGGGCCGCCCGGCCTACGACCCCGAGCAGGTGCCCTTCGATCAGCGACTGACCGAGCGGCGCGACTACCTGGCCCAAATGCAGGGTTGGGCCGCGGCCGGGGCGTTGCCGATCTTCGTGGGCGAGTACGGCACGTACAACACCTGCGCCCCCCAAGGCGACCTCGAGGCCACAACGGCCTATGCCCAGCACAGCCAGGAGATCTTTGATGGGGCAGAGGTGGGCGGCGCCCCGGCGCCGGTGTCGCGCACCTGGTGGCAGCTGTCGGTTGGCGGGCGTTTCGGTGGTGACTTTGCGCTGCTGACCGTCGACGGGCTTTCCTGCCCGGACACCGATGCTGCCGGTTGGATGCCCTACGCCGTCGACCTGACCGATGGCCGCACCCGTTAGCTCTCCGCACCACGCTGTGCCGCAGCGGGTTTGGTGGGTCGCGATGGTGTCGGTAGCCTTCGCTGCAATGCACCCCGACCCGTGGCGGCACATTCCTTCCTCACCCGCGAGCGGGCCTAGGCAGGTGGGATCGTGAGCCGTTTAAGCCCTGAGAACGAAGCGTTGGCCAGGGAGATCGTCTCCCGCTACCCGCGCCCCAAGTCTGCGGTGATCCCCTTGTGTCACCTGGTGCAGGAGGAGCACGGTCACCTCACCGACGAAGGCATGCGCCATGTGGCCGAACTGGTCGGCGTCACGCCGGCCCAGGTTCAGGGCACCGCCACCTTCTACGAGATGTTCAAGATGCACGAGACGGGGCGCTACGTGCTCGGCATCTGCACCAACATCAGCTGCATGGTGATGGGTGGGGCCGATCTGCTGGCCCGGGCCGAGGAACGACTGGGTATCCGTTCCGGTTCGACCACACCCGACGGTCGCGTCACGCTGGAGGACACCGAGTGTCTGGCGGCATGCACCGATGCGCCGATGTGCCAGGTCAACCACCGCTACTTCGGCCACCTGAGCGCCGAGGACTTCGATGAGCTGCTCGACGACATCGCGTCCGGGGCGATCGATGAGGTCGTGCCTCCGCACGGCACCCTGGCCTTGGTCCGTCAGCACATCCCGGCCGATCGCCAGGCGATCATTGCGCCGCCCGAAACGCAGGTGGCGCCCCCCAGGTGGTTTGCCCGACGCGAGACGGAGCTGGCGCCCGCATCCGACGAGGGTGAGCACCGATGAGCTACCGCGATCACGTCACCACCTTCGGTGCGGGCGCCGATGTTCCGATGGTGGTGTCGTCACGCTTCGCCGAGCCCGCCGGCCACACCCTCGATGGGTATCGAAGCACCGGCAGCTACCGGGGTTACCAGGCACTCGAGCGGGTGCTCACGATGGCGCCCTCTGCCGTGGCGACCGCAGTGCGCGATGCCACCCTGCTCGGCCGCGGTGGCGCCGGCTTCCCTGCGGGTGCAAAGTGGGGCTTGATGCCCGGGGACGTGTGGCCTCGCTACATCGTCGTCAACGGTGACGAGTCCGAGCCGGGCACCTATAAGGACCGTCTGCTCATGGAGCGCGATCCGCACCAGCTGATCGAAGGTTCGCTGATCGCCGCCTACGCGGTTGGGGCGGCCCAGGTGTTCCTGTACGTGCGTGGCGAGATGGCCCATGCCCAGGAGCGCATCGCCGCCGCCCTCAACGAGGCCTACGCGGCCGGGCTGGTCGGCCGCAACATCGCCGGCTCGGACTTTTCGGTCGACATCGTCATGGCCTGGGGTGCCGGCGCCTACATCGTCGGCGAGGAAACCGCCCTGATCGAGTCGCTCGAGGGCGAGCGCGGCATGCCGCGCTTGAAGCCGCCGTATTTCCCGGCCGCCAAAGGCCTCTACATGGCGCCGACGATCGTCAACAACGTCGAGACACTATCGAACCTGCCGTGGCTGATCACCCACGGGACCGAGGCGTACCGAGCCGTCGGCACCGAAACCAGCCCGGGCACCCGGTTGATCGCCCTGTCGGGACATGTCAACCGACCGGGCATCTACGAGGTGGCCCAGGGCACGACCACCTTCCGCGACCTGTTCTTCGGTGAGGATTTCGGCCAGGGCATCCGCGAAGGCCACGAGCTGAAGATGTTCATCCCCGGCGGCGGCTCTGCGCCGTGGTTCTACCCCGAACAGCTCGACATGCCACTCGAGGGCAAGGTGGTGGGCGGCGCCGGCTCGATGCTCGGCTCCGGCGCAGTCGTCGCCATGGACGAGACCACCGATGCGGTCGCCGCCTGTCTGCGGCTGGTGCGCTTCTTCGCCCGGGAGAGCTGCGGTAAGTGCACCCCGTGCCGTGAGGGCACCACCTGGCTCGAGCGCATCCTTCGCCGCATCATCGACGGCTACGGCCGTCCGGAGGACCTGGGCCTGCTGGCGTCGGTCGGCGACAACATCTCCCCCGGGCCCTACCCCAACGCCGCCTGGGAGGCCGAGGGCCTCGAAGCGGTGCCGTTCCCGCCCAGGCAGACGACGATCTGCCCCTTGGGTCCCTCTGCGGTGGCCCCGATCACCTCGGCGCTCCGCCGCTTCCGGCCGGAGTTCGAGGCCTACATCGCGGCGGCCGAGAACAACCGTCCCCGCCTGACCGTGACCGCCGACCCACCACCGGCCGATCGGGTCGACGGGGCTTCTGCCGCTGGAGGTGCGCATGTCTGAGGACACCGCTGCCGATGACGTGGCCACGGTCGACGGGGTCGATGCCGACACCGCCGGCGCGGCCGAGGTGCGGGTCGAGCTCGGCCGTCAACGGCCGACGCTCACCAGGTTTGCCCCGGAGAACCCCAAGCCGATCGAGATCACCGATCCGGTCGAGATCACGGTCGACGGGCGTACGATGACCGTGCAGAAGGGCGATCTGCTGATCGATGCGGTCGAGCGCCACGGCGTGTACATCCCGCGGTTCTGCTATCACCCGCGCATGGAGCCGGTCGGCATGTGCCGGATGTGCCTGGTCGAGGTCGAAGGCCCGCGCGGCACTGCGTTGGCCCCCAGCTGTATGCAGTGGGTGTCCGACGGCATGGTCGTCCACACCGAGAGCCCCAACGCGTTGAAGGCCCAGGACGGGGTGATCGAGTACCTGCTGATCAACCACCCGCTCGATTGCCCGGTGTGCGACAAGGGCGGTGAGTGCCCGCTTCAAGACCAGTCGATGGCCTACGGGCCGGGCGAGAGCCGCTTCGTCGAGGAGAAGCGCCACTTCGAGAAGCCGATCTCGCTGTCGGAGACCGTCTACCTCGATCGGGAGCGCTGCATCCAGTGCGACCGTTGCACCCGGTTTGCCGATGAGGTGGCCGGCGACCCGCTGATCACGTTCGTCAGCCGCGGCAACACGATGCAGATCTCGACGTTCCCCGACGAGCCCTTCGCCTCGTACTTCTCGGGTAACACCGTCCAGATCTGCCCGGTCGGAGCGCTGACCGCCAAGCCGTACCGGTTCAAGGCACGACCGTGGGACCTGGCCGAGGTCGAGAGCACGTGCACCTCCTGCTCGGTGGGCTGTCGGATCACCGTGCAGTCGAGCAGGGACGAGGTGCTGCGCTTTCAGGGTGTCGACAGCGACCCGGTCAACTGGGGTTGGCTGTGCGATCGCGGTCGTTTCGGGTTCGAGGCCCTCAAGCACGACCGGATCGAAACACCCGAGATCCGCCGCAATGGTCGTCTGGAGACGGCACGCTGGTCGGAGGCCTACTCGGCCGCTGCGATCGCGATCCGAACTGCGATCGATACCGACGGCCCGGGGTCGATCGGGGTCCTCGGCGGTGCGCTTCTGACCAACGAGGCCGCCTACGCCTGGACCAAGCTGGCCAAGGGTGTCTGGGGCACCGACCACGTCGACGCCCAGCTGGGCGACGGCCTGCCCGCCGACCTGACGCTCGGCCTGCCGGCAGCGACGATCGATGAGGTCTGCGAGCCGGGCGGCACCGTGCTCTACCTCGGACCCGACCCGCGCGAGGAACTGCCGGTGCTGTTCTTGCGCCTGCGTCATGCGGTCAACAGCGACCGGGTGAAGCTGATCAATGCATCGCCGACCAGCGGCAGCCTCGACGACCTGGCCACGGTCAACCTGCCCATCCCAATGGGCGAGTTGGGCCGGTCGGTCGCCGCCTTGCTCAACGTCGGTCACGAACCCGCCGGCTCGGTCGACCCCGACCTGCTCGCAGCCGCCGCGCGGCTGCTCGACAGCGACGGCCCGCTGCGGGTCGTGATCGGGCGCCGCTCGCTGGCCGAGGGGATCGGCCCGGTGGCCGACGCCGTCGCCGCCATCGCCAGCGCCCGCAGTGACGCTACGTTCCTGACCGCCCTGCGGCGCAGCAACGTGCGCGGCGCCCTCGAACTGGGTATGGCCCCCGGGCTGCTGCCCGGCCGTATGACCCTGGACGGCGGTCGTGACTGGATGGCCGAGCGCTGGCACCGCGTGCCCGAGACGACCGGGTTGGACGCCGCCGGCATCATCGAGGCCGCCGCCGACGGCCGGATCCGGACGTTGATCCTGCTCGGCGCCGATCCGCTCGCCGACCTGGTCGCCGACGTCGACACCGCTGCGGCACTCGAACGGGCCACCGTGATCAGCTTGGCAACCCACCACAGCGCCTCCTCCCTGGCGGGCGACATCGTGTTGCCGGTGGCCGCCCATGCCGAGGTCGGCGGGACAACCACCAACCTCGAGGGTCGGGTCAGCGCTCTGGGACAGCGGGTCAACTCGCCGGGCTCAACCCGGGCCGACTGGGTGATCGCCGCCGAGCTGTCCGCCCGCCTGGGCACCGACCTGGGCCTCACCTCGATCGAGGGCATTCAGGCCGAGATCGAGCGGGTGGTGCCGACCTTCGCCGGCGCCGAACTGGACCTGCTGGGCGACCCGGGTCGTCAGGACGGCGTGCTGGTGCCGGTGATCGACGACACTGATTGGGCCGAAGCCGGCCTCCCCGAGCGGTTCGCATTTGTAGCGCCCGAGGTCACCCAGGTGCCGGCCATCTCGAGCTACTCGTTCCGCCTCGTGCTCACCCGCCGCCTCTACGACCGCGGGACCATGCTGGGGGCCATGCCCTCGAGTGCTCCGCTGGCCACCTCGTCCGAGCTGCGCATGAACCCGGCCGACTTCGGTCAGTTGGGCATCGCCGAGGGCGCCGAGTTGACCGTCCGGTCACCATCGGGCTCGGTGACCGTGCCCGCCCGAAGCGACCACGCCGTCGTCCGGGGCAACCTGGAGCTCAACGCCGGCGCCCAGCCCGGAGCGCTTGCACTGTGCGATCCGGACCAACCCCTCACCGAGGTGCGGGTCGAGACGCTCGACGATCCGGGTGGTTCTGGACATGCGGGGGGAGCTCAGTAATGGATCCAATGCTGTCGGGCAACATCGGCTGGGCGGTCGTGGGCATCGTCGTGCTCAAGGCGGTCCTCGCGTTCACTGCGCTGCTGGTGGCGGTGATCCTCATGGTCTGGTTCGAACGTAAGTTCATCGGCGACATGCAGAACCGCATCGGCCCCAACAAGGCCGGGCCCTTCGGGCTGCTCCAGACCGTGGCCGACGGACTGAAGCTGGCCTTCAAAGAGGACCTGCTGCCCGACCGCGCCGACAAGGTGGTGTTTCGGCTGGCCCCGTTCCTGGCGGTGGTCCCCGCTTTCGGCACGTTTGCCATCATCCCGCTGGCAGGCAACTTCAACGACGGCAGCGACGGCGTGGTGTCGGTGTTTGGCTACAAGACCTTCGTCCAGGTGGCCGACCCCCAATTCGGCATCCTGTTGATGCTGGCGTTCTCGGGCATCGCCGTCTACGGCGTGATGCTGGCCGGTTGGTCCTCCGGCTCGAAGTATCCCCTGTTGGGTTCGGTGCGAGCCTCGGCCCAGATGGTGTCCTACGAGGCCGCGTTGGGCCTGTCGATCGCGTCGATCCTGCTGGCCGCCGGGGTTCTGTCGACCAACGGCATCGTCGCTGGCCAGGCCACCTGGAGCTGGAACCTTTGGATGACCGGCCTGGTTCCGTTCATCGTGTTCTTCATCGCCGCCACCGCCGAGCTCAACCGGCCCCCGTTCGACTTTGTCGAGGCGGAGCAGGAGTTGGTCGGCGGGTTTAATACCGAATACTCCTCGATGCGTTTCGCCATGTTCTATCTGGCGGAGTTCATGAACACGGTCACGATGTCGGCGGTCATCGTCACGCTGTTCTTTGGCGGACCGGCCGGCCCGACGTTCGGTCTCACCGGTTTCCTCGGCACCTGGCTGATCCCGTTCCTCTGGTTCTTTGCCAAGCTGGCCGTGTTTCTCTGCGTCTTCGTGTGGTTCCGGGCCACGCTGCCCCGCTATCGCTACGACCAGCTGATGGAGATCGGCTGGAAGGTGATGATCCCGCTGGCGTTGGGCTGGTTCCTGGTGTTGACCGCGATCAAGGTGGGCGCCGACCAGGGTTGGAACATGGGGGCGGTCATCGGTGGGGTCATCCTCGTCCTGCTCGCCGGGTGGGCGTCGATCGTTGCCGCCTCGCGGGCGGCGGCGACCCGCAGGAGCGACGGTCATCTGGAGTTGATGGCCGATGTGGAGCTGCCGCCGAAGGACGCCGGGCCGTCGACAAACGCTGGATCATCATCGAACCTGGCCGGGAGGCGCTGATGGGCTATCTCGACGGCTTTGCCGTGACGTTCAAGAAGCTGTTCAAGCGCTCCGACACCGGACGCGTCGTCACGGTGGACTTTCCGAAGGAAAAGACCGCCCGTCCCAACCGGTTGCACGGTCGACACGTGCTCAACCGGTACGAGGACGGCATGGAGAAGTGCATCGGTTGCGAGTTGTGCGCCGGCGTGTGCCCCGCCAACTGCATCTACGTGCGGGGCGCCGACAACGATCCCGACGACCCGACCTCTCCGGGTGAGCGCTTCGGTTACGTCTACGAAATCAACTACCTGCGCTGTATCCACTGCGACCTGTGTGTCGAGGCGTGTCCGACCGAGGCGATCACCGAAACCAAACAGTTCGCCTTCTCCTTCAGCCAGCGCGGCGATGCGATCTACACCAAGGCCGAGCTGCTCACCGACGACAAGGGTCGTGCTCAGCGGCAACCGTGGGAGCTGTGGTCCGGCGACGAAGACGAGCACACGTCCGCGTGGATGCGGGCCACCTCGCCGCAGGGCGACGCCAGCTTCGAAGGCGTGGTGGCCTGGTCGGGTGAGCTTGGCTTCGGCGTGCGGGCCCCCGAGGCCGGCCAGTCGACCATCGAGGATCATCAGCCGGCGACCAACCAGGTCGATGTCGCCGGACATTCCGAGGCGCTCAAGCCCGACTCCCTTCACAACGAAGGCAGGGCCCACTGATGGTCGAGTTCGTCGTCTTTGCGATTTCGGCGGCCATCGTGCTGGGCGGCGCACTCGGTGTCGTCGGGTTTCGTAGCCCGGTGCACAATGTGCTGTCGCTGATCGCCACCCTGTTCGGAGTGGCCGTACTGTTCATCGCCCAGGAGGCCTACTTCCTGGCTGCCGTGCAGATCATCGTCTACGCCGGCGCCATCGTGGTGCTGTTCCTGTTCGTGATCATGTTGTTGGGCGTCGATCGCCTGGAACGCCTCGATGCCGACCGTCTCAAAGGTCAGCAGGTCGCCGCCGCCGTGGTCGGCGGTGCCATCGCCGTACTGTCGGTGCTGGCCCTGTTCGCCGGGGACCAGGGAGCGGGCGCCGATGCGGCGGTCACCCGCTCGCTGCAGGGCGAGCGCGACGTTGAGGGCTTGGCCCGCCTGGTGTTCACCGACTACGTATGGGCCTTCGAGATCACCTCGGCGCTGCTCGGCATCGCCGTCGTGGCGGCCGTGCTGCTGTCCCGTCGCTCCAGCGAAGCGCCAATCGACGCCGACGACTACCCGGAGGTCACCGACATCTTCGAATCGGACGTCCCCGAGGATTTCCTCGACGATCCCGACGACGACCTCGGCGCAGCGGGTCAGGCACCCAGCCCCCGCCCGGTCGAGGCCGCCGGATCGCCCGGAGATCTGGTCCGCAACACCGAGGATCCGCAGTGACGCCGCTCGCCGCCGACCTCACCATCGGTCAGGACGCGTATCTGCTGTTGGGCGCCGGCCTGTTTGCCATCGGGCTGGTCGGCCTGATGGTTCGAAAGAGCGTGCTGATCATGGTGATGTGTGTGGAGCTGATGCTCAACGCCGTCAACATCACCCTGGTGTCGTTCTCCCAGACCCTCAACGACCGGGTGGGCCAAATGACTGTGTTCTTCGTGATGGTGGTGGCAGCAGCCGAGGTCACGGTCGGGCTTGGCCTGATCGTGGCGTTGATGCGTCGCCGTCCCGGCGCCACCGCCGACGACATTTCGGTACTGCGGGGCTGAGTTGATGAACCTCGCCGAGCTGATCTGGCTCATCCCCGCCTTCCCCCTGCTGGGTGTCGTGTTGTTGTTGATCGCAGGCCCCAAGATGGGCGAGCGCGCCGGCTGGCTGGCCACCGCCATGATGGGCGGGGCGTTCGTCTCGTCGGTCGTGGTGTTCGCCGGGCTGCTCAGCCTGGGCGAAGAGGAACGCGAGGTGACCGTCACCCTGTTTCGCTGGATCCCCGCCGGGGCCTTCAGCGTCGACATTGGCTTCCTCGCCGACCCCTTGTCGATCACGATGTGCCTGTTCGTGACCGGCGTGGGCGCGTTGATCCACTTGTATTCGATCGGCTACATGCACGGGGATCCCAAGTTCTCCAAGTACTTCCTCTACCTCAACCTGTTTGCCTTTTCGATGCTGATGCTGGTGACCGGTTCCAACCTGTTGGTCACCTTCCTCGGCTGGGAGGGGGTGGGGGCGTGCTCGTACTTCCTCATCGCCTTCTGGTACCGCAGCGAGGTCAACGCCGCCGCTGGCAAGAAGGCCTTCATCACCAACCGGGTGGGCGACGTCGGGTTCATGCTCGGCACCTTTTTGGTGTTCACCACGATCGGCTCACTCAACTACCTCGACATCTCGGCGGCAGCGGCCGGTATCACCGGAGCGACCGCCATCGCCATCGCGCTGCTGTTCTTCATGGGCGCCGTCGGCAAGTCGGCCCAGCTGCCGCTGTTGGTCTGGCTGCCCGACGCGATGGCAGGTCCGACGCCGGTCTCGGCGCTGATCCACGCCGCCACCATGGTCACCTCGGGCGTCTACCTGCTGGTCCGCCTCAACCCGATCCTGTTCGAGGCCGCCTGGGCCAACGACGTGATCGCCTGGGTGGGCGTGCTGACCGCCTTCTGGGCGGCGACGGTGGCGCTGGCCCAGAACGACATCAAGAAGGTGCTCGCCTACTCGACGATCTCGCAGCTGGGCTACACGTTCCTCGCCGTCGGCACCGGCGCCTACGGAGCCGCCATCTTCCACGTCGTCACCCACGCCTTCTTCAAGGGCCTGTTGTTCCTCGGTGCCGGGTCGGTGATCCACTCGCTTCACGGCGACCAGGACATGCGCCGCATGGGTGGGCTGCGCAAGTACCTGCCGATCACGTCCGCAACGTTCATCATCGGCTGGCTGGCCATCGCCGGCGTGCCGCCATTCTCTGGTTTCTGGAGCAAGGACGACATCCTCGCCGGCGCCTGGGAGTTCGGTCCGTCCGGCAAGGTGCTGTGGGCCCTCGGCCTGCTCACCGCCCTGCTCACCGCGTTCTACATGACCCGTCAGGTGATCCTCGTGTTCTTCGGGGACGAGCGCTTCCGGCCGGAGGAGGTCGCTGCCGAAGACGCCGCCGCCGACGCTGCAGCCGCGGTGGCGGCCGGTGAGGGCGATGTCGAGGTCGAGGCCGCAGCGGTGCTCGTCGCCGCCGGGGGCGGCCCGGACGCTCGTGGGACCGACTGGGCACTGGTGCCGATCGAGGAGCCCCGGGAAGAAGGCATCGGCCTCGAAGCGGGCCAGGACCCGCACGAATCGCCGCCCCTGATGTGGATCCCGCTGGTGGCGCTCGCCGGTTTGGCCCTGATCGGCGGTCTGCTCAGCACGCCCTTCTCAACGAGCACCCGCTTTCTCGAGCAATGGATTGAGCCGGTTCTGGCCCATCCTCACGAGGCGCCCGGAGCTTCGACGCTGATCACCTTGGCGGTCATCGCCGTCATCACCGCGCTGTTGGGTATTGCCGCCGGCTACGGCGTCTACCTGCTGCGCAAGGCCGACCCTCGCCGCATCGAGCCCAACTTCTTTCGCTCGGCTTGGCACTACGACGAGGGCCTGTCCGCCTTCGTTGCCGGGCCCGGCCGTCGGTTCTTTGACGGGCTGGCCGAGTTCGACCGTCAGATCATCGACGGAGCGGTCAACGGTCTCGGCCGGTTGTCGATGCGCGACGGTCGCTACCTGAGCCGCCTGCAGACCGGCCAACTGCGCCGCTACGTACTCGGCCTGTCGGTCGGCGCCGCCACCGTGTTGGTGTACTTCGTGACCAGGATGACCATCTGATGTCGGCCATGCTCGCTACCTCCACCCTGCTCGCTTCGACGTCCGAGGAGCTGCCGGCGTTGCTGCCCGCCCTGGTGCTTGCACCGATCCTCACCGCGCTGGCCGTGATGCTGGTGCCAGCCCGCGGCGAGGACACGCCACGTCAGGTGGCCCTGCTCGGCGCCCTGGTCACCGCTGCGCTGTCGGTGTACATGCTCACCCAGTTCCAGCGTGGGGATGCCGGCTACCAGTTCGAGGTGCAGACCCCCTGGATCTCCGACTGGGGCATCTCCTGGCACCTTGGCGTGGACGGCATCTCGCTGTTCCTCGTCGTGATGACGGCGGTGCTGTTCCCCATCAGCATCCTCGGCGCCCGAGCGGGCCACGCCCCCAAGGCGTACTACGCCTGGATGTCGCTCTTGATGGCCGGCTCGATCGGCGCCTTTTTGTCGCTCGACCTGCTGTTGTTCTTCGCCTGCTTTGAGCTGGTGCTGGTGCCGATGTACTTCCTGATCGGCCGTTGGGGGCACGGTAACGCCACCTATGCCGCCAACAAGTTTTTCCTGTACACGATGTTCGGCTCGGCGTTCATGCTGGTCGGGCTGTTGTCGCTGGCGTTCCTTAACCAGCGTGCGACCGGCCGTCTCAGCTTCGACCTGGTCGAGCTGACCGCCAGCCAGGCGATCTCGACCAACGCCGCCCGTTGGATCTTCGCCAGCTTCGCTCTCGCTTTCGCCGTCAAGGTGCCACTGTTCCCGGTGCACACCTGGCTACCCGACGCCCACACCGAAGCGCCGACCGCCGGTTCGGTGGTCCTCGCGGGCGTGTTGTTGAAGCTCGGTGCGTACGGGCTGATCCGCTTCGGCCTGGAACTGTTTCCCGAGGCCGCCCGCTGGGCCACCCCGGTGATGATGACCGTTGCGGTGATCGGCATCATCTACGGCGCCATCGTGGCCGGGATGCAAACCGACCTCAAACGCCTGATCGCCTACTCGTCGATCGCCCACATGGGCTTCATCGTGTTGGGCATCTTTTCGCTCACGATCATCGGCCTCAACGGCGGTGTCATCCAGATGCTGAACCACGGCATCTCCACCCCGGCGTTGTTCCTGCTGGTCGGCTATATCTACGAGCGGCGCCACACCCGGGACATGAACGTGCTGAGCGGTCTGCAGGTCAAGGCGCCCATGTTGGCCGGGTTCTTCATGCTCGTGATGCTCAGCTCGGTGGGTCTGCCCGGGCTGAACGGTTTCGTCGGCGAGTACCTCTCGATGTTGGGGGCCTGGCAGACGCACCGTTGGTGGGCGGTCGTCGCCGTCTTCGGCGTGATCCTCGCCGCGTTCTACCTGCTGTGGGCCTACCAACGGGTCTTCCACGGCGAACCGACCGGCGACAACGAATCGATGACCGACCTCAAGACGGGCCAACGCTGGCTGATGGCGTCCTTCGTGGCCATCATCGTCTTCTTGGGCGTCTACCCGCAGCCGGTGCTCGAACGCATCACCCCCTCGGTGGAGCGGGTGGTCACCCAGTTGGAACGAAATAGCGATTATCGGGCACCCGAGAAGCCGACGGCACCGATCGCCGCAGATGCTGACGCTGAGACGGGCCTGTCCGGGGAGGGCGAAGGATGATCGCCACGATGCTTCAAGCACTTCCGGGCAGCGTGGCCCAGGGCGGCAGCCCGGCGGTCACCCCCGAGGTGGCCTGGGGCTACCTGTCACCGGTCCTGATCATGTTCGGCGGCGCGTTGGTGTTGCTGCTGCTCGCAGCGTTGCTGCCCGGCGGAGTGCCGCGCCACGTCGCGTCCTTTGGCACGGCGGCGATCGGCCTCGCCTCGATGGCGGCGGGCATCCCGTTGTGGTCGATGATCGTGGACCCGACCGGTGGGCCGACCTCGGCGGTGTCCGGAGCGGTGGGGGTCGACGGTTTCTCCGTCTTCTCGTACTGGGTGATCGCCGGTGCGGTCGTGCTGGTCGCCCTGCTGTTCCACAGCTATCTGGCCCGCGAGGGGCTCGAGGGCGTCGAACCGTATGCCCTGATGCTGTTCTCCGCAGCCGGCGGCATGGTGATGGCTTCTGCCAACGACCTCGTCGTGTTGTTCATCGGGCTGGAAATCCTGTCGCTCGCCGCCTACACGCTGGCGGCGATGCACCGGCGCCGCATCGGGTCGCTCGAGGCAGGGCTGAAGTACTTCATCCTTGGAGCCGCAGCGTCGGCGTTCCTGCTCTATGGCATTGCGCTGATGTACGGGGCCACCGGCACGACCAACCTGGGCCGCATGCGCTTGTACCTCGACGGTCAAGGCCTGACCGCCGACAACCTGTTGCTCGGTGGCATCGCAATGTTCATCGTCGGTATGGGTTTCAAGGTGGCGGCGGTTCCGTTCCACTGGTGGACGCCCGACGTCTACCAGGGCAGCCCGACCCCGGTCACCGCCTTCATGGCCTCTGCGATCAAGACCGCCGGGTTCGTCGGCCTCCTGCGGGTGCTCGTCGTTGCGCTCCCCGCCTACCGGGGCGATTGGCGACCGGTCATCGAAACGCTGGCGTTGCTGTCGCTCTTCGGCGGGGCGCTCGGCGCCATCGTCCAGACCGACGTGAAGCGCATGCTGGCGTACTCGTCGATCAACCACGCCGGCTTCATCCTCGTCGGCCTGGCGGCCGCCTCCGACAAGGGCATTTCGGCGGCGTTGTTCTACCTGGCGATCTACTCCCTGATGACCATCGGTGCCTTCGCCGTGGTGACGATCATCAGCCGTGAAGGCGACGGCCACACATCGCTCGCCGACCTTCGAGGCCTGTCCCAAACCCGTCCTGGGCTGGCGATGGCCTTGGTGGTGTTCGTCCTGGCCCAAGCGGGGGTGCCGTTCACCGGCGGCTTCTTCGCCAAGTTTGGCGTGATCGCCGCAGCGGTGGATGCCAACCTCTGGTGGATGGGCGTTGCCGCCATGCTCAGCGCAGTGATCTCGGCGTTCGTCTACCTGCGCATCGTTGGTGCGATGTTCTGGGCGTCCGATGACGACGCCGTGGATGCCCCCGCGCCGGCCACCCGCAGCCAGCTGCTGCTGCCTCGAACGGCCATGATCACGATCGGGCTGTGCCTGATCGGCGTGGTGCTCACCGGAGTCTTCCCCGGGCTGATCACCAACCTGACCCGCCAGGCCGTCGTCATCCTCGGCTGAGCGCTCACCGCACAACGTAAGGATGACCGTACTCCCCGTGGTGCCCCACCGGGGGCGCCCGGCCCGGTAAGTTGAGGCGTCCACCGCTCCTCGGGGTGATCCTCGACGATCGTGGTGGGTTCGGCAGATCCAAACCAGCGAGGGGCTCCCCATATGGCGATCAACGGCTACCGCACCATCCCGACCGACGGTTCGGGCGAGCTCTACTCGTGGCCGGGGTGCGTGGTCCTCGTCAGCTCGGGATGGAGCGATGGGGCTGCCTTCGCCGATCGGGTGGCGCGCACCGATCACGACGATGCAGCGCTGGCGTTCCGCGACCTGGCCGGCTGGCTACTGGCCCGCTCCGGCGACACGGTGGCCGACTTCGCCGCCGTCCTGCAGACCGGGTCGTCCCTGCTGTGCATGGCGGCCGGCAGCTCCGAGGTGTTGGTCGGCGACGGTCGACGGGTGGTGGCCGACGTGTCGGGCATGTGGGCCCAGCTCGTGTTGGCTCAGCAGCCCGACCGCATCGAACTCGGGGTGAGCGCAGGCCTCGCCCCCGACCGGGTCGACCTGGAACACGGCGTCGTGCCCGCCGATGGTGTGCTGCTGATCCCAGGTGGCGGCGAGTCTCCCGGATCGGTGGCCGGCGCGGCCGCCACCTCATCGGCGACCGGCCCTGCCACTTCGGGCGAGGCCTCCGGTGGCACCGCCGGTTCCCCCGAGCCCGCGGCCTCCCCGGTCGATGCGGGGTCAGCCTCAGACCAACATCCTTCCGCCGCACTGTCCCAGCCGCCGGTGTCCGCACCCGAGGTCGGTGGGGACGTCCAGCCGCCCGCGGCGCAACCGGCCCAGTCGGGCGCAGGCTCGGGTGGTGTCGTGGCCGCCCCCGGAACGGTTGCGCCCGCATCCGCCGGCTCGCAGCGGGTTGCAGCAACGGAGCGTCCCACGGCCGGGGACGCCGCTTCCGATGCCGCCCCCGAGGAGAGCGACGCCACCGAGGGCGGTCCGGGCTCCGACCCGAGGGGCTCACCGGGCGCCGTGAGCGACGGTTCGGGCCAGTCCCGTCACCAGTTGCCCTTCGACGCCGAGTTCGGCAGCCAGCCGACCGATGCCGACGGCTTGGTCGGCCTCGTCAGCGAGGAGCCGGAGCCTTCGGGCACCTCCGGCTCCGCCACCCCTGCCACCGCCCGATCCGCCGGCCAGGCCGGCGATGAGGGCGTCGAGCGCCCCGAACCCACCGGCGAGCACCTGTCCGCTTCGACCTTCACCGAGAACGGCGAGCCTGACGGCCCGCCGATCGACGATCAGTCACCCGCTGGTGAGGCGACGGGTCTCGTGCCCATCGTGACCACCCCCAGCGTGCCCGGCGGCATGGTGTCGGGCTCCTCGGGTGGGGCGACGTCGACCACCGAAGCGCCGGGCCGAAGCCACCACGGTTCCGCCCCGCCGCCCCCGGACGACGCATGGCCTCCGCCGCCGGCGTGGGCACCAGGTGGTGGCGCAGCATCCGACGCCTCGGCATCGGACGATCAGGACGCCGATGCACGAGGCGACAAACGTCTCTCGGGCGATCCTCGTCCCGATGACCCCGAGTTTGGCGACGATCCCTTCGCTGACGACAGCGTTGTCGCCCCAGCATCGGAGGATGTTTCCCTCAGCGACGAGCCATGGGCCGGCGACAGGGCGCTTTCGAGCGATGTGGGAGCCGCCGATGCCGACCTGGTGACCGGTGAGCCGGCCGACGACGACGGTTCCGACGAAGACTCCGCTTCAGAGGACGAGGGCACCCCGAAGGACGACACTAACGAACGCGATTGGGACTCCGACGGTCTTGATGACGACCAGTCGATCCCGCTGTTGCTCTTCGATGATGGTGTGGCGGTCGAGCTGCCCGGCGACGTGCTGATCGGGCGTCGGCCCGACCCCGGGGTACGTGACGACCCCTCGCGTCTGCACACCCTGACGATGACCGATGACTCCCAGGCGGTGTCGCGCAACCACGTC
>JACDJA010001665.1_pt1 | contig 17870 bp, 16 predicted proteins | sample 7449241 | NCBI WGS metagenome assembly JACDJA01 (sample SAMN14253289, study PRJNA609438) | sludge metagenome | isolation source: initial anaerobic sludge | collected 2018-12-20 | reverse complement strand
GCGGATCACGATTTCGCCCCCTGGCGGACGCGATTCCACGGCCATGTCAGCGAGGGGCGTCTGGGTGACGGACGGATCATCCTGCTCAAGCCCGCAACCTACATGAACCACTCCGGCCAGTCGGTGCGCGCCGCGCTCGACTTCTACAAGCTCGCGCCCGGCGACGTGACCGTGTTCCACGACGAACTCGACCTCGCCCCGGGCAAGCTGCGTGTGAAACAGGGCGGCGGCCACGCAGGGCATAACGGATTGCGCTCGATCCACCAGCATCTGCGCGACGACAGCTATGCCCGGGTGCGCATCGGCATCGGCCACCCCGGCCACAAGGACCGCGTGGCCGCCTATGTGCTGCACGACTTCGCCCGCAGCGACCAGGACTGGCTCGACGATCTGCTGCGCGGCATCTCGGACGGGGCGGTGGCGCTGGCGCAGGGCGATGGAGGGCGTTTCCAGAACGCGGTCGCCCTGCGGATGAACCCGCCCCGCGCGCGCGCAAAGCCCGGCAAGACGCCCCCCGCCACCCAGGCAGCCGGAGCGCCCGAACCCCGGGCCGCACCCGAACGCTCGCCCCTGCAACGCCTCATCGACCGCTTCCGCTGAAGCAAACGCTTGCCGAATCCGCCCCTTGCACGTCACAGTGACGCAAAGGCGGAGGAGATCATGCGCGCAATTCTTGCCTGGGCACTGCGACTCGCCCTTGTCGCCGTGGTGGTGGTGCTCGCTCTCTTCATCTGGAAGCGCGAGGAGGCCGCCCGGCTCTGGGCCGTGATGACACTTTTTGACGAGGGACGCATCGTCCACAACTTCAGCCATATGGACGAGATGTTCCTCACCACGGCCATGGACCGCGGCCCGACCATACCCTCGGCCCTGCCCCATGGGCCGCAGTGGGAACTGCCGGACGATGTCGCTGACTGGATCGCCCGGCGACAGGTGACCGCGCTGGTCGTGCTCAGGGGCGGCGCTCTCGTACATGAAAGCTATTACCTCGACACCCAGCAGCAGGATCGCCGCATCGGCTGGTCGGTGGCCAAGAGCGTGCTCTCTGCCCTGACCGGCATTCTCCTGGCTGACGGCACCATCGACAGCATCGACGATCCGGTGACGAAATACGCCCCCATGCTGGCCGGTTCGGCCTATGACGGGGTCAGCCTGCGCAATGTGCTGCAAATGGCCTCAGGCGTGCGCTTCGACGAGGATTACCAAAGCTTCTGGTCCGACATAAACCGCATGGGCCGGGTGCTGGCGCTGGGCGGCTCGATGGACCGCTTCACCGCCGGGCTGCGCCACCGCGATGCTGAACCGGGCGCGCGCATGCACTATGTGTCGACCGACACGCATGTGGTCTCCATGGTGTTGCGCGGTGCCTCCGGGCGCAGCCTGGTCGACCTGATGGGCGAATATATCGTCGCGCCGATGGGCTTCGAGGCCGATCCCTACTTCATCACCGACGGCATGGGCGTGGCCTTCGCGCTGGGCGGGCTGAACATGACAACGCGCGATTATGCCCGCTTCGGGCAGATGATGGCCAACGGCGGCATCTGGCAGGGGGTGCAGGTGGTGCCGGCTGCCTGGGTGGCCGAATCAACTGCCGCCAGCGCCCCCACGGAACCCGAAGCGCCAGGCTACGGCTACCAGTGGTGGATCCCCAGGGGCTGGGGCGAGGGCGAATTCCTCGCCCAGGGCATCTACGGGCAGTTCATCTATGTGAACCGCCCGCTGGGTGTTGTCGTCGCGGTCAATTCCGCCGACCGCGGCTTCGAGGATGACGGCGTCGAGGAAGAAAACCACGCCGTCCTGCGCTCGATCGCCGCAAGGGTGGGCGCGCCCTGAGTCAGGGCGCGCGCCAAGGGTCAGCCGGTGACCGCGCCCTCGTTCGCCGGCCTTGCGAGCACGGCAAACTTGCCCAGCACCCCGCGCGTATAGCGCGGCTCGGGTGCCTTCCAGGCGGCGCGGCGGCGGGCGATCTCGTCATCGGCGACATTCAGCTGCAACAGCAGCTTGTCGGCGTCGATGGTGATCGAATCGCCTTCCTCGATCAGGGCGATGGTGCCGCCCACGGCCGCCTCGGGGGCGACATGGCCCACGACCATGCCCCAGGTGCCGCCTGAAAAGCGACCGTCGGTGATCAGCCCGACGCTTTCGCCCAGGCCGCGCCCGACCAGTGCCGAAGTGGGCGCCAGCATCTCGGGCATCCCGGGCCCGCCCTTGGGGCCAAGATAGCGCAGCACCACCACATCGCCCGCATTGATACGGTCGTTCAGGATCGCATCCATGGCCGATTGTTCGTCATCGAACACGCGGGCCGGGCCGGTGATATGCGGGCTTTTCAACCCGGTGATCTTGGCCACCGCACCATCTTCGGCCAGATTGCCACGCAGGATCGCCAGATGGCCCTGTGCATAAAGCGCCTTGTCGATGCTGCGGATCACGTCCTGATCCGCGCGCGGCGTGTCGGGCACATCGGCCAGCTCCTCGGCCAGGGTCTTGCCGGTCACGGTCAGGCAGTCGCCATGCAGCAGCCCGGCATTCAGCAGCAGCTTGAGCACCTGCGGCACCCCGCCTGCCTGGTGCAGGTCAACCGCCATGTAATGGCCAGAGGGCTTCAGGTCGCACAGCACCGGCACCTTGCGGCGGATACGCTCGAAATCGTCAAGGCTCAGGTCGATCTCGGCCGCATGGGCGATGGCCAGGTAATGCAGCACCGCATTCGTGGACCCGCCCAGCGCCATGACCAGCGCCAATGCGTTCTCGATCGATTCCTTGGTGATGATGCGCTTGGGGGTCAGGCCCTGCTTGATCGCCTCGACCAGCACCCGGCCCGACTCGGCGGCGCTTTGGCGCTTTTCATCATCGGGGTTGGCCATGGTCGAGGAATACATCAGCGACATGCCCAAAGCCTCGAACGAGGACGACATCGTGTTGGCGGTATACATGCCGCCGCACGATCCGGTGCCGGGGATGCAGTTGCATTCGATTCCCTCGAAATCCTCCTTGCTCATCTTCCCGGCCATGAAGGCGCCCACTGCCTCGAAGGCAGACACGATGGAGAGGTCCTCGCCCTTCCACTTGCCGGGCTTCACGGTGCCGCCATAGACATAGACGGCGGGCGCATTGGCCCGAATGATGCCGATCATGCCGCCGGGCATGTTCTTGTCGCAGCCGCCCAGCACGAGGACACCGTCCATCCACTGGCCCTGCACGGAAAGCTCGACGCAATCCGCAATCACTTCGCGCGAGACGAGGGAATATTTCATCCCCTCGGTCCCCATCGACATGCCGTCGGAAATCGTCGGCGTGCCGAACATCTGCGGATTGGCGCCCGCGTCGCGGATGGCGGCCTCGGCGGCGTCGGCCAGCGGCTGCAGCCCGGCATTGCAGGGCGTGATGGTGGACTGCCCGTTGGCGATACCGACCATCGGCTTGTCGAAGTCCTCCTTCTCGTAGCCGATGGCATAGAACATCGCCCGGTTGGGCGATCGCTCGACCCCTTGGGTGATGTGTTTGGATCGTTCATTCCAGGGCATGGGTGACCTCGGGCTGCTGCTGGGGCCGCGCGCCGGGGGCGCGCGCGGCGGATACGGCAAACCTCATACATCCGAACCGCGCCCGGCCACAACCGCAAGCACCCTGTTGTTGCTTGTGCAGCGCCCGGGCCGCGCTAAAGTGGCGCCAACAGAGGGATAGCGCCGATGAAAGACTGGCCGGATCTGATGCGCGAACTGGCGGGTTCCAACCTCGTCCTTGTCCTGATCGCGCTTTTCATCATCATCGTGATCTTTGCCGGGGTGCGGATCGTGCCGCAGTCCGAGAAGTTCGTGGTTGAGCGCTTCGGTCGCCTGCGTGTGGTGCTGGGGCCGGGGTTCAACCTTATCGTGCCGTTCCTTGATCGGGTGGCGCACAAGGTCTCGATCCTCGAACGCCAATTGCCGCCTGCCTCGCAGGACGCGATCACCTCGGACAACGTGCTCGTGACGGTAGAGACAAGCGTCTTCTACCGCATCATCGAGCCGGAAAAGACCGTCTATCGGATCCGTGACGTCGACGGGGCGATCTCCACCACGGTGGCGGGGATCGTGCGCTCTGAAATCGGGCATATCGAGCTTGACCAGGTTCAGTCCAATCGCGCCACGCTGATCGAGGCGATCCGGCTGCAACTCGCCGACCAGGTCGATGACTGGGGGATCGAGGTGACGCGGACCGAGATCCTCGACGTGAACCTCGATGAGGCAACACGGGCGGCGATGCTCCAGCAGCTCAACGCCGAACGCGCCCGCCGTGCCCAGGTGACCGAGGCCGAGGGACTGAAACGTGCGGTCGAGCTGAAGGCCGATGCCGAACTCTATGCCGCCGAAAAACGCGCCGAGGCCCGCCGTATCGAGGCCGATGCCGAAGCCTATGCAACCGAGGCGGTCGCCGTCGCCATCGCCAAGAACGGGCTCGAGGCGGCGCAATACCAGGTAGCGCTGAAACAGGTCGAATCGCTGGTCGCGCTGGGCGGCAGCGCGGGGCGGCAGACGATCATCGTGCCCGCGGATGCGCTCTCGGCCTTCGGCGATGCGTTCCGCATGCTCAGGGGCGGCCGCGATGCCGGATGATCCGCTCTGGGCGATCTGGTGGGTCTGGGTGGCGGGCGGCCTGGTCCTCGCCATCCTCGAGGTGCTGCTGCCAGGCTATATCTTCCTCGGATTTGCCGCAGGCGCCGTGGTGACGGGTGCCATCGTCGCCACCGGCCTCCTGCCGCTCACCGGCAGCTGGACGCTGGTCCTTTTCGCCGTGCTCTCGCTTCTGGCCTACATCGGCCTGCGCGCCACATCCAGGCGCGGTCATGACCAGGTCAAGATGATCCACCGCGACATCAACGACAACTGACTCCATCCCTCATCCGGCCCGCAGCGGCCGACGCCGCCCTCACCGCCGCGGCGCCGGTCCGCCCTGCCCTCTGTCCAGATGCTTGCGCAGCGCCGAAGGCTGCGGCTTCTTGCGGTCCTTGAACGGGTTCTTGTCACCCTGGCCGCGCAGGGTCAGGCGGATCGGCGTGCCCGGAAGATCGAATGCCTCGCGCAGCCCGTTGATGAGATAGCGCCGGTAGCTGTCGGGAAAGGCATCGGGCTGGCTGGCCATGACGATGAATGCCGGTGGCCGCGTCTTTATCTGGGTCATGTAACGCAGCTTCAACCGCCGCCCGCCCGGTGCGGGCGGGGGATGGGCCTCGGTCATAGCCTGCAGCCATCGGTTCAGCCTCCCGGTAGACACCCGCCGGTTCCACACCGTCCAGGCGGACAGGATCGCGTCATGCAGCCGCTCGAGTCCGCGCCCCGTCAGCCCCGATACCGTGACCAGCGGCGCACCCTTCAGCTGCGGCAGGAGGCGCTCGAAGGCTTCCTTCAGTTCCGCAAGCTTCTGTTGCCGGTCCTCCTCAAGGTCCCATTTGTTCACCGCGACCACCACCGCCCGCCCCTCGCGTTCGGCCAGGTCGGCAAGACGCAGGTCCTGCTGCTCGAACGGGATCTGCGCATCCAGAAGCAGCACCACCACCTCGGCAAAGCGCACCGCGCGCAACCCGTCGCTGACCGAGAGCTTCTCGAGCTTCTCCTGCACCTTCGCCCGCTTGCGCATTCCTGCCGTGTCGAAAATACGCATCGGCGTGCCGTACCATTCGGTTCGCACCGAAATGGCGTCGCGCGTGATCCCGGCCTCCGGTCCGGTCAGCAGGCGTTCCTCGCCAAGGATATGATTGATCAGAGTCGACTTGCCCGCATTCGGGCGCCCGATGACGGCGATCTGCAACGGACGGATCGCGGTCAGTTCAGGCAGTGCATCATTGTCGTCTTCGTCGTCCTCGATATCGACATCGGTCTCGGGCGGCGCCTCGTCCTCGGTGCCCTGCCGTTCCTCGGCCAGGGCGTCGGCAATGGGCACCAGCAGATCGTAAAGCTCGTCCAGCCCCTCGCCATGTTCGGCGGACAGGCGCACGGGCTCTCCCAGGCCCAGCGCGAAGGCGTCCAGATAGCCCGCCTCGCCCGCACCGCCCTCGGCCTTGTTGGCGGCCAGGATCACATTCGCATTCTTGCGCCGCAGGATATCGGCAAAGGTCTGGTCCGCTGGCGTCACGCCCGCGCGTGCATCGACCATGAACAGGCAGACATCGGCCATTTCGACCGCTCGCTCGGTCAGCCGCCGCATGCGCCCCTGAAGGCTGTCGTCGGTGGCCTCTTCCAGCCCCGCCGAATCTATTACCGTAAAGCGCAGATCGCCCAGCCGCCCGGCACCCTCGCGCAGGTCACGGGTGACGCCGGGCTGGTTATCGACCAGCGCAAGGCGCTTGCCCACCAGCCGGTTGAACAGCGTGGACTTGCCGACATTGGGTCGGCCGACGATGGCAAGGGTAAAGGACATGGCAGACCCCCGGAGATGAGGTCGCCCGATACACGAGATCGCACCTAACGGAAAGCGGCGAGCACCCCGCTCTGCAGCAGGAGATAGAGCGTCCCCCCCGCCACGACCGGCTGCGAGGCCGCCCCGTCGGGCAATGCGGTTTCCGCCAGAAGCGCGCCATTCGCCGGGTCGAACTGGCGCAGCACGCCGTCCGACGAGGCCACGATCAGCCGCCCGCCCGCCAGCAGCGGCCCGTATTGCACAAAGCGCTCCGAGCGGTTGCGGCGATCCTCGCGCACCCACAGCGGCAACTGCACCCGCCAGATCACCTGGCCGTCGGCCGCCGACAGCCGCACAAGCTGGTTCACGTCATTGACGACAAACACCGACCCGCCCGTGACGCTCAGCCCCCCGGCCGATCCTTCGCTGGCGGTCCAGCGGCGGTCTCCGGTGGTCACGTCGATCGCGGCCATATAGCCGCCCGCATTGGCGACATAGGCGGTATTGCCGACGACGACCGGCCCGCCCGAGATATCGGTGGCGCTGATGCCGCCCGACTGCCCGGCGCGCGACCCGGCGACTACCTGCGCCCAGCGCTGCATCCCGCCACTGGGGAATATCCCGCGCAACTCGCCCGAGGGGAATGGCACAACCACCATGCCGCTGCCCATGGCCACGCCCGCGCCGCCTGCTGCATAGGTCGAGACCGCCGGTGTCGCCGCCATCTGCCAGCGAATGCGTCCCGTAGCGGTCTCGAGCGCGCGGACCCGCGAATCACGGCTCACGATATAGAGCAGATCGCCCGCGATGGTCGGCGCCACGCCCGCAGGCGCGTTCACATCCTGCACCCAGCGCTCGGCGCCGGTGCTCGCATCCAGCGCATGAATGCGACCGTAGCCGGTGGTGACATAGACGGTGCGCCCGTCGCTGGCGAGGCCGCCGCCAGAGGCATCCTCGCGCCTTGCATCGGGCGGGGTCAGGTCCACCTGCCACAGCAGCGCCCCCGACGGCGCCAGCGCCGAGACGATGGACCTTGCGTCCATGCCAAAGACCCGGCCACCCGCAACGACCGGCTCGGCGGTGATACGGGCGCGGCGGCTGTCGCCCTCGCCGATGTCGGTGAAGAAGACGGGCTGCAACGCAGGCCCCAGCGCCGGATGGGCGATCTGATGGGTTGCATTGCCGCCGCGCTGGGTCCAGTCGGCGTTCACGCTGGCTGGAGGCAGCGACAGTGGGACCGAGCGGTTGATGCTGGCCACCGGCGCGCTGGCCAGGCCGTCGCGCAGGGCCAGACGCTCGCCCGGCAGGGGCGGGTTGCGGTCGCCGCAAGCGGCCAGCAGCGCGACGGCGGCCAGGGCGGCAAGGGATGCGCGCAGGCTCACGATTCGCCCTCGCCCGGCGTATCGCCGCCCAGCGCCGCACGCAGCGCCTCGGCGCGGTTGCGAAGGTTCGTTGATGTGGCGGCATCGGCCACCAGTGCGTCCAGAGTCGCCCGCGCACCGTCCAGATCACCGGCCTCGATCCGCGCCAGCGCGATCTGCTCTTGTGCAAGCGGGGCAAAGGTCGCGCCGGGGATGGCCAAAGGCTGCAATGCGGTGATGCGGTCCTCGGGGGGCATGATCCCGGCTTGCAGCATCAGCGCGCGCAAGCTGGCAAGGTCACGATACAGCGCGGGCTGCGCCTGGTCGGCGGCCAGCGCATGCAACGTGGAAATTGCCCCGTCACGATCCCCGGCCAGCAGGTCCTGCCCGGCAATCAGCAACTGCGGCAGTGGCCCGCCGACCCCGGTTGCAGCAATCGCACGCGCACGCTCGGCAGGCTCCGGGGCTTCCAGCGCCGTCAGCAAGGCATCCCCTGCCCGCGCGGCGGCGGCGGCATTGCGCACCTTCTGCCATTCGATGAAAGCGGCGGTTCCCACCACCAGCAGGACGACCAGCGCCCCCAGCCAGGCCCAGCGTCGGAAAAAGGCATAGAGCCGATCCCGGCGAACCTCCTCGGTCACCTCGTCGATGAAGCTGTCGCTGTTGCTCATCACTTTCCCCGCCCGACACGCGCCTTTCCTATCGCGGAACACCGCGCACGCCAAGCCCGGACAGAATGTGCGCCGCCGCCACGGTCACAGGATACGCGCGCAATCCCGCCGCGAATAGAATCATTCTAGATGTATCTTGCCCCCAACACGCCGGCCGGGCTATCTCCACCATGTTGACAGTCCGCGTCATCGCGCGAAGGAGACCAGACACATGATCCAGTCCCTCAGCCTTGGCGAGCGTCAGAACGGCATGTTCCTTGCCGGTGCGCTGGCGCTGCTCGGCCTCCTGATGGCCGCCGTGGCGCGCACCGGGCCGATGGCGGTGCATGGATGGATGGCAATCGTGGTCGGTGTCGCGCTGGTCTTCGCATTGGGCGGCGCGCTGACGCGCCCGGATGCGCCCGCCGACCGGCTGAAGCATTATTACGACGAGCCGATCCGCTTCGGCATCTGGCTGACGCTGATCTGGGCGATGATCGGCATGACGGTCGGCGTCTGGGTCGCGGCCCTGCTGTTCTGGCCCGAGGCGACACCGCTCTGGGCCGCCACCAGCTTTGGCCGGCTACGCCCGGTTCATACCACCGGCATCATATTCGGCTTTGGTGGCAACGCGCTGATCGCCGCCTCGCTCTTCGTGGTGCAGCGCACGTCGCGCGCGCGGCTGGCCGACAGCCTGTCGCCCTGGGTGGTGCTGGTGGGCTACAACCTGTTCTGCGCCTGGGCGGTAACCGGCTACATGATGGGCCAGACCCAATCCAAGGAATATGCCGAGGCCGAATGGTATGCCGACCTCTGGCTGGTGATCATCTGGGTCACCTACCTGCTGCTTTATCTCCGCACGATCGCCCGGCGGCAGGAACCCCATATCTATGTGGCGAACTGGTATTTCCTCGCCTTCATCATCGTCGTGGCGATGCTTCATATCGTCAACAACATCGCCATTCCCACCTCCTGGGGCTCGGGGAAAAGCGTGACTGTCTGGGCGGGCGTTCAGGATGCGATGGTGCAGTGGTGGTATGGCCACAACGCGGTGGCCTTCTTCCTGACCTCGGGCTTCCTCGGCATGCTCTACTACTTTCTTCCGGTGCGGGCAGGCCGCCCGATCTGGAGCTATCGCCTGTCGATCCTGTCATTCTGGGGGATCGTGTTCTTCTATATCTGGGTCGGCTCGCACCACCTGCATTACACCGCTCTGCCCCACTGGGCACAGACGCTGGGGATGACGTTCTCGGTCATGCTGCTGGTGCCCAGCTGGGCCTCGGCGGGGAATGCCATCGCCACGCTGAACGGCGCCTGGCACAAGGTGCGCGACGACGCGACCCTGCGCTTCATGTTCGTGGCCGCTGTATTCTACGGCCTGTCCACCTTCGAGGGCTCGTTCCTCGCCATCCGCCCCGTCAACGCATTGTCTCACTACACCGACTGGACCGTTGGCCATGTCCATTCCGGCACGCTGGGCTGGGTGGCGATGATCGTCTTCGGCGCGCTCTACACGATGATCCCGCATCTGTCGCGGCGCGAGGCGATGCGCTGGCCCGCCGCCGTCGAATGGCATTTCTGGCTCGCCGTCGCGGGGACCCTGTTCTACGTCGTCTCGATGTGGAACGCGGGCATCACACAGGGCCTGATGTGGCGCACCTATGACGACGGCGGCTCGCTGCTCTATTCCTTCATGCAGTCAGTCATGGCGATGGCGCCCTACTACTTCCTGCGTACGCTGGGGGGCGCGATGTTCCTTGCGGGCGCGGTGCTCTGCCTGCTGAACACGATCGTCACCTTCCGCCACGCGGGCACGACGGCCGCCGCCCACGACATCCCCATTATCCGCGCCCCGGCAGCGGTCGCGGCGGAGTAAGACCATGGTCCTGCGTCTCCACTACAACCTCGAGAAGCTCTCCATGGGTCTCGTCGTCGGCATCATCGTCGCGGCGTCCATCGGCGGTATCGTCGAGATCGCGCCGCTCTTCACCATCGACGGCACGGTGGATGTCCCCGAGGACATGCGCCCGCAGACCCCGCTCGAACTTGCCGGCCGCGAGATCTACATGCGCGAGGGCTGCTATGCCTGTCACAGCCAGATGATCCGCACGCTCGCCGACGAGATCGACCGCTACGGCCCCTATTCCGTGACCGGCGAAAGCGTCTGGGACCACCCGATGCTCTGGGGCTCGAAACGCACCGGCCCCGACCTTGCCCGGCTGGGCGGAAAATACTCGGATGACTGGCATGTGCTGCACCTTCTGAACCCGCGCGATGTGGTGCCCGAATCGATCATGCCCTCGTATCCCTGGCTCATGACGGCGCTCGACACCTCGGGCATCGGGCCGCAGATGGCCGTTCTCGCGAAGCTGGGCGTGCCCTACTCGGACGAGATGATCGCGAATGCCGTCCAGGACGCCACCGCACAGGCGCGCCCCGAGAGCGCCGGCGCCGACGACTTCTTCGACCGCTGGGGCGACGGCCCGGCGTTGCGGGCCTTTGACGGCAACGAGCGCGAGGTGACCGAGATGGATGCGCTCGTCGCCTATCTGCAATCGCTCGGCACGCTGACCGACATTGCCTGGCAGAACCCCGAAGAGGAGGCGGGCGAGTAATGGACCTGCACAGCTTTCTCGTCCTGACGGCCAAGACATTCGGCCTGCTGTGGATGATGGCGATCTTTCTCGGCGCCGCCTGGTATGCCTATCGCCCCGCCAACCGCACCCGGCACGAGGCCGCCGGACGTTCGGTCCTGGATGAAGAACTCGAGGCAGGGGGCGGGAAATGAGCACCGAACATCCCGAAAACCCGCAGACGGGCACCCCGATCACCGATCCGCGCGAACTGTCGGGCGCCGATCCTCATACCGGCGAACGTGCCGATGACCCGCTGCTCGAACCCGGACAGGAGATCGACCCGGTCACAGGCCATGTCACGACCGGTCATGATTGGGGCGGTATCAAGGAACTCAACACACCCTTTCCGAAGATCGCGCTCTGGGCGCTGATCCTGACGGTCGCCTATTCGGTCATCGCCTGGATCCTGCTCCCTGCCTGGCCGCTGGGCAGCACCTATACCAAGGGGATCCTCGGCGTGGATCAGACCACCGATGCCGAGGCCGAACACGCCCGCCTCGTCGATCTGCGCGCTCACTGGCGCGAGAAATTCGCGAGCGAGGATTTCACCGACCTCGCACAGGACCCCGTTGTCATGACGCTGGCCATGCCGGAAATGGAGCGCCTCTTCGCCGACAACTGCGCCGCTTGCCACGGCGCGAAGGGTGAGGGCCGCACCGGCCACGGGAGCAGCGGCGCATCAGGCGCGGGCTTCCCGGCGCTGAACGATGACCAATGGCTCTGGTATTCCCACCCCGAGGATATCGCTGATGTGATCCGGGTCGGCATCAATACCGACCACCCCGAAACCTATTTCGCGGAAATGCCCGCCTTCGGCCGCGATGGCATGCTCGAGCGCGCCGAGATCGACCTGCTGGTGCCCTGGGTCGCCGGGCTGCACGCAGGCACATCCGATCCCGACAGCGAGGCGGCAGAGATCTTTGCCGACACTTGCGCCGCCTGCCATGGCGACGGCGGCACCGGCGGCCTCGAATCCGGGGCACCGTCGCTGACCGATGGCGAATGGATCTACGGTGGCAGCGAATCGGCGATCCGCGCCACGATCTGGAATGGCCGCAAAGGTGTCATGCCAGCCTGGGAAGGGCGCCTCTCGGACGAGGAGCGCCACATGCTCGCCCTCTACGTCGCCGGCCTGTCGCAGGATGACGCGCCGGAGGAGGCGCAGGAGGAGACCGTTTCGCAATGACCGCGCTGAGCCAGAAGCGCCTCGCCATAGGCGCCGCCATCGCCGCCGTGGCCGTTTTCGTGGGCGCCAACGCCCATCTCATCGCCGTCTCGTTCGGCTCTCACCCGGAATGCGCGACCATCTCGGCCGCGCGCGCCCCGGCGCAGAACCAGTGCTAGGAGTAGAGATGCTCGAACCCCTGCCCACGATCGTTCCGCCGCGAAAGCGCCATGACCACCTCTCGCGCAATCTTCCCGCTGCCACGGCAATGCATGCGCTGTCCGCTGGCTGGCGCGACTTCCGCCACAATCCGGCCGGCAGCCTCGCCTATGGCTTGGCGCTGTTCCTGATCTCGATCGTCGTCATCTGGGCGCTGTGGCGGTTCCACCTGCTCTACCTGGTGCTCCCCGCGCTCGCGGGGTTCATGATCGTCGGGCCCTTCATGGCCATCGGCCTCTACCGCAAGAGCAGCGCCCTCGCGCAGGGAAATGAGCTGAACCTCGACGCCATGCGCCACGCGCGCCGATCGTCGGCGGCGCAGCTTGCCTACGCGGGGCTGCTCCTGTGCCTGCTGCTGATCTTCTGGTTGCGCGCGGCGGATCTGCTCTATGCGCTGTTCTTCGGCCTGCAACCCTTCCCGGGCTTTGCGGATGCCTTCCTCAATACCTTCACCACGATTCGGGGTTGGGGCCTGCTGGTCTCGGGCGGAATCGTGGGTGCGCTGTTTGCGGCTTTCGCCTTCGCGATCAGCCTCTTTTCCATCCCGATGATCGAATTCGAGGGGCGCGACGCGCTCACCGCCATGGGCACGAGCTTTGCCATGGTGGCATGGAACCTCGTCCCCTCCTTCGCCTGGGGCGTCATTGTCACCATCGGCATCGGCCTGTCGGTCGCGACCGGGCTGCTCGGGCTCATCATCGTCTTCCCCGTGCTCGGGCATGGCACCTGGCATCTCTACCGGGCCATGCGCGAAGCCGACGAGGCCTGAGCCGGGCCGATGAGCCTGCTCCTCCTCGTCCCGCTTTCCATTATCATGGGGCTGGTCGCCCTCGGTGCCTTTTTCTGGGCGCTGCGACGCGACCAGTTCGACGACCCCAAGGGCGCTGCCTGGCGGGTTCTCAACCAGAGTGACCCGATGGAAGAGGACGGCCACGGCCCCCGCCCCGCCCCGGATTCCGAAGACGCGGAAGACAAGGACGATTGATACCGCCGGGGGGAGGGCCCCCCGCGCCATTATCAGAGGCTGCGCTCGACCGTCTCGCGCTCGAAGATCTCGATCACGTCGTCCTGGCGGACATCCTCGTAATTCTCGAAGGCCATGCCGCATTCCTGGCCCGACGGGACCTCGGCGACCTCGTCCTTGAAGCGCTTCAGCGTCTTCAGCGTGCCCTCGTGGATCACCACATCGTCACGCAGGAGCCGCACGCCCGCCGACCGCCGCGCCACGCCCTCGGTCACAAGGCAACCCGCCACACGACCGACACCCGAAACCCGGAATACCTCGAGGACCTTCGCATAGCCGATGAAGCGCTCGCGCACCTCGTCCTTCAGCAGGCCCGAGGCCGCTGCGCGGATGTCATCGACCAGGTCATAGATGATCGAGTAATAACGGATCTCGACACCCTTCTGGTTCGCCGCCGCCCGCGCGGGCGCATTGGCACGCACGTTGAAGCCGATGACCGGGGCCTCGCTTGCCTCGGCCAGCGTAATGTCGCTTTCGGTGATCGCACCCACACCCGAGAGCAGCACGCGCACGCGCACCTCGTCGTTGCCGATCTTCTCGAGCGCCTGGGCAATCGCCTCGGCCGAGCCCTGCACGTCCGCCTTCACCACCACCGGCAGTTCGGCAACATCCTTGTCGGCTTTGGCCCGCGCCATCAGCTGTTCGAGGGTGGTCGCCGAACCCGCCGCCGCGCGCTTCTCGCGGGCGAGATTCTCGCGGTAGCTGGCGATCTGGCGTGCCTGGCCCTCGGTCTCGACCACGTTCAGCACGTCGCCTGCTTCGGGGGTGCCGTTGAGGCCAAGCACCTCGACCGGAACCGAAGGTCCTGCATCATCGACCATATCGCCGTGGTCGTTGACCAGCGCGCGGACCTTGCCCCATTTTTCGCCGACGACAAAGATATCGCCCTTGCGCAGGGTGCCGTTCTGCACGAGCAGCGTCGCCACCGGCCCGCGGCCCACGTCAAGCTGCGCCTCGATGACTGCGCCGGTCGCCTTGCGGTCGGGATTGGCCTTGAGTTCAAGGATCTCGGCCTGCAGGGCGATGGCCTCGAGCAGGTTGTCGACACCCTGGCCGGTCTTGGCCGAAATCTCGACATCCTGCACGTCGCCGGACATGGCCTCGACCACCACCTCATGCTGGAGCAGGTCGGTGCGCACCTTCTGGGGGTTGGCCTCGGGCTTGTCGATCTTGTTGATCGCCACGATCATCGGCACCCCGGCCGCGCGGGCGTGGTGGATCGCCTCGACCGTCTGCGGCATCACCGCATCGTCGGCGGCAACCACAAGGACAACGATATCCGTCACCTGCGCCCCGCGCGAACGCATCGAGGTGAAGGCCGCGTGGCCCGGCGTGTCCAGGAAGGTCAGCACGGCCCCGGAATCGGTCTTTACCTGATAGGCGCCAATATGCTGCGTGATACCGCCTGCCTCGCCCGAGGCGACCTTGGCATTGCGGATCGCGTCAAGCAGGCTGGTCTTGCCGTGGTCGACATGGCCCATGATGGTGACGATCGGCGGACGCGGATGCAGGTTCTCATCGGCATCCGGCGCCGTGTGAATCACGCCCTCGACATCAGATGCCGAGACGCGCACCATGCGGTGGCCAAATTCCTCGATCACCAGTTCCGCCGTATCAGCGTCGATGCTCTGGTTCTGGGTCGCCATGATGCCGTTGCGCATCAAGAGCTTGATCACGTCGGTCACACGCTCGGCCATCCGGTTGGCAAGTTCGCCCACCGTGATCGCCTCGGGCAGTTGCACGTCGCGGATCACCTTTTCGCGTTCGATGCGACCGCCGGTGGCCTTCTGCCGCGCGCGCTCCTGCTTGCGCCGCATCGCGGCCATCGAGCGCTGGCGCCCACCCTCGCCCTCAAGAGCGCCGGTCAGCGTGAGCTTGCCCGAACGTCGGCCGCCACCCTCGCCGCCCCGTGCGGGGCGGGCAGGCTTGTCGCCGCGCGCGCTGTCGCGGTCGCGGTCCGTTCCCCGGCGCGGTGATGGCGCGGGACCACCAGCACCCCTTGCGGGGCGATCCTCTATGACGACAGGGGCGGGCGCATCCTGCACCGCCGCCTCGCGGCGGGCGGCGGCCTCGGCCTCTGCCTTGACGCGCTCCTCTTCCTCGGCCTTGAGCCGCAGGACCTCCTGGTGCTCGCGCTCCTCGCGTTCCTTTTCCTCGATCTCCGCGCGGCGCCGCTCGCGCTCTTCCTCGCGGGCCTTTTCCTCGGCCTCGCGACGGGCGGCATCCTCGGACTCGCGGGCCTTGGCCATCGCGAGGGCGCGCATCCGCCGCTCGAGTTCGGCATCTGAGATCCCGGCCGGGCGGCGCGAGGGATCACCGGCAACCGGCGCGACGCCGCGCGGCGATGCTGCCGCCCCGGGGCGTGGCGTTATCACACGCTTCTTCTTGACCTCCACCGCAACGCTTTTGGTGCGGCCGTGGCTGAAGCTCTGCTTGACAGCGCCGGGACGCGCGCCCGGAGCGCGGATGCCAAGCGGTTTCTTGCCGTCAGTGTCGGTCATTCGGTCTCTGTTTCCTCTCCGGCGATCCCCTGACCGCCGTCCAAACTGCGCAGGCCGCGTAGTTTTGCGGCCTCATCTACTACACGGTCACTCAATGTGCCAGCGGCGAGAGCGCCGTGTATGACACTTTGCCGCCCGAATGCCAGCCCCAGTTCTTCGGCGGTCAGACAGTCGAAATACCGTGCCCCTGTCGGCGTCCAGAGTTTCGACTTGCCGCGCGTCGAACCATCCGACGCCTGCATCAGCACACGCACATTGTTCTGCGCGAGGCGGTCCTTCACCTTCTCGAAGCCGCAGACGGCCAGCCCCGCCTTGCGCGCCAGCGCGATCAGGTCGGTGACCCGCCGCGCCACCTGCCGCTCGACCTCGTCTGCAAGGTCGTCCTGCACCGTGACCGGCCGCCGCGCGGCGCGGGAAAATGCCCCCCGCGTGGCCCGTTCCAGTACCCCACGCTCGGCCGTGACCCAGATACCTCGGCCGGGCAGGCGGCCAAGGATATCGGGCACAACGGAATCGTCAGGGCCGATCACGAAGCGGACAAGGCCCGCCTTCGGCTGCTGCTCGCCAGTCACGATGCAGCGCCGCTCGGGATCGTCCTTTTCTTTCCTCGTGCCGCCTCGCGTCATCCGCCGCCTTTCTGCCCTGCCTGCAGAGGGTCACTCCCCCGCATCTCCGGTTGCTGCGGCCTCGTCGCCGCTTTCGGCATCCGCTTCCCCGGCACCAGCCAGTTCGTCCGGATCAACCCAACCCAGCATGACCCGCGCCGTCATCACCATGTTCTGCGCCTCGTCGAGCGAGACCTCGAGGGGTTCGAGAATACCGTCGTCCTTCACCCGCTCCGTGCCCTCGGTGGTCCAGCCACCGGCAATTTCCCAGTCGGCGAGGGTCGCGAAATCCTCGAGCGTCTTCACGCCGTCATTCGCCAGTGCCTCGATCATCTGGGGACTCAGCCCCGGGAAGGCAATAAGGCTGTCCTCGGCACCCAGTGCCCGTGCACGCCCCAGCGCGGCCTGATTCTCGGCCTCGATATGGTCGCGGGCGCGCGCCTGCAGTTCCTCGGCGGTCGATTCGTCCACGCCCTCGATCGAGCTCAGCTCGTCGAGCTCGACATAGGCGACCTCCTCGAGGTTGGTAAAGCCCTCGGCCACCAGAAGCTGGGCGAAAAACTCGTCCAGGTCGAGCGCGTCCATGAAGAGCTTCGTGCGCTCCTCGAACTCGGCCTGGCGACGCCTGCTTTCCTCTTCCTCGGTCATGATGTCGATGTCGAGTCCGGTCAGCTGGCTGGCCAGCCGCACGTTCTGCCCACGCCGGCCGATGGCCAGCGACAGCTGCTCCTCGGGCACCACGATCTCGATCCGCGAGGCCTCGTCGTCGATGACCACCTTGGACACTTCGGCAGGTTGCAGCGCATTGACGAGGAAGGTCGGTATGTCCTCGTTCCAGGGGATGATATCAATCTTCTCACCCTGCAATTCGCCCACCACGGCCTGAACGCGGCTGCCGCGCATGCCGACGCAGGCACCCACGGGGTCGATGCTGCTGTCGTAGGACACGACGGCGATCTTGGCGCGACTGCCCGGGTCGCGGGCCACGGCCTTGATCTCGATCGTGCCCTCGTAGATTTCCGGCACTTCCATCTTGAACAGCTCGGCCATGAACTCCGGCGCGGTGCGCGACAGGAAGATCTGCGGCCCCCGCGGCTCGCGGCGCACATCCTTGACCCAGGCGCGGATACGGTCGCCGGGGCGCCATGCCTCGCGGCCGATCTTGTCGTTGCGCCGCAGGATCGCCTCGCCCGCGCCGACATCGACGATGACGTTGCCGTATTCCTCGCGCTTCACCGTTCCGTTGACGATGGAATGGATGCGATCCTTGAAATCCTCGTACTGGCGATCACGCTCGGCCTCGCGCACACGCTGCAGGATCACCTGCTTGG
>JACDJA010001662.1_pt1 | contig 17881 bp, 14 predicted proteins | sample 7449241 | NCBI WGS metagenome assembly JACDJA01 (sample SAMN14253289, study PRJNA609438) | sludge metagenome | isolation source: initial anaerobic sludge | collected 2018-12-20 | reverse complement strand
GGCGGTCAAAAGCAGCGTGTGGCCTTGGCGCGTGCCTTGGTCAACCGCCCGGCCGTGCTGCTCTTGGATGAGCCGCTCGGCGCACTGGACTTAAAATTGCGCCGTGCGATGCAGTTAGAATTAAAATCCTTGCAGCAAAAAGTGGGCATTACCTTCGTGTATGTTACCCATGACCAGGAAGAAGCCCTCACCATGTCCGACCGCATCGCGGTCATGAATCAGGGGCGTATCTTGCAGGTCGATTCCCCGATGAATATTTACGAAAAACCAACCACGCGCTTCGTGGCTGATTTTGTCGGTGAGACCAATTTCCTGACCGCGAAAATTGATCAGATTGTGCCCGGAGAATTGGTCAAGGTCGCCTTTGGGGACCAGGTGGTGGATGTGCGTCACCGCACGAACGGGGTGCATCACGGGGATACGGTCACGGTGGCGATCCGTCCCGAAAAATTAACCCTCATGCCGCCCAGCAGCCACTATGAGTCCTTACCAGCGGTGGTCAGCGAAGTAACCTTCTTGGGCACCGATACGCGCTATATTGTCGATATGCCGGGTGGCGAACAGGCCGCCGTGCGCATTCAAAATACCGGTTTTCACCGGGTGCCCAGCTATCAGGTTGGGGATGCGGTTACGGTCGGGTATGACAAAGACGACGCTCAAATTCTTTCGGACTAAGCCGCCATGACCAACAAACCTGCCCCCCCAACAACCGTACCGGTTTATTACAACGCCGCCCATCGCTTGCATAACCCGCCGCACGAGCATGATCGCGGCTTTCAGATGCCCTATCAAGAAGTGCCGCGCCGCATTGAGGCCGCCCGTGAGGCCTTGCAGGCTTTGCCATTCACGCGCTTGGTGACTGCCGCAGAAAGCCTGCCGGATTCGATCCTTTACAGTGTGCATCAGCCCGGCTTGGTCTACTATTTGCAGGATGCGTCAAGCCGCGCAGCGGCTTGGGAGGAAAGTCATCCTGAGCTGGGGGAGACCTATCTCACGCCGTGGATCTACCCCTTGAAGCCATACATGCGCCCTGGGCTGTTGCGCTCATCCGATCCGAGTGGCTGCTTTGCCTTTGATGTGGATGCTCCAATTGGCAAGCACAGCTGGCAGGCGATCAAGGCCAGTGCCGATCTGGCATTTTGCGCGGCTAATGCCGTTTTGCAGGGTGAAACACAGCTGGCGTATGCCTTGTGCCGCCCCCCCGGGCACCATGCCGGCCCGGATTACAGCGGTGGCTATTGTTACCTGAACAACGCCGCCCTGGCCGCGCAAACCTTGCTGCCGCTGGGCAGCGGCGCGATTTTGGATATTGATTACCATCATGGCAATGGCAGCCAGGATATTTTTTGGCAGCGCGATGACGTCTTCTATGTTTCCATCCATGCCGACCCGCAGGAAGAATACCCGTTGTTTTCCGGTTTTTTGGATGAGTGCGGCGGGGAACAGGCCCTGGGTTGGAACTTAAACCTGCCGCTGCCGATGGGTAGTGGGGACGAAGATTACCAGCGGGCGTTGGAAGTGGCCGTAATGAACATTCGGGAGAAGGGTGCCAACTGGTTGGTGCTTTCGGCCGGTTTTGATACCTGTGTCGATGACCCGACCACTTCGTTTACCCTATCGGACGATTTCTATACCTGGATCGGGCAGCGGATTGGTTCTCTGAAGATTCCGGTGGTGGTGGTGCATGAGGGTGGCTACGCCGTGGAAGCCAATGGTCGTCTCGCGGCGCAGCTGTTGACCGGCCTGTGGGGAAATCGTTTGTCCGCTGCCCATAAAAAATAGAAAGAAACCGCAATAATATTAATAGCATCAAATTCCGATTGAATGGTGGAGGGAAATTAAAAATAATTCTTGCAAAAGGATATGCTATGAAAAATACAAAGAAATTATGTTACTATTTTGTTGATGAAGCAGGAGATGATACCTTATTTGGGAAGAAAGGGAATATTATCATCGGTAAAGAAGGTTGCTCCCAATATTTTTGCTTGGGTTTGTTAGAAATAGATCATCCAGACTCTTTAAAAGCGGAACTTGATGCATTAAGAATGGAATTAATAAATGATCCCTACTTTAAAAATGTTCCATCTTTTCAAATTCAAGCAAAAAAGACTGCTATAGCGTTTCATGCCAAAGATGATGTAGCAGAAGTGCGGAGAGAAGTTTTTGCTTTGTTGAAAAAACGCACAGATTTACGTTTTTATGCTATTTTTCGGGATAAAAAGGAATTGTTATCCTACGTTTTGCAACGCAATCAAAACGACCCTGGGTATCGTTACCAACCCAATGAGGTCTATGACTATTTGGTGCGGCGTTTATTTCGAGATCGTTTGCACCAATATGATCAATATAATATTACCTTTGCAAAAAGGGGCAATTCAGACAGGACGGAAGCGTTAAAAACAGCAATCAGTTTAGCCTATCATCGCTTCTTAAGAAAATATCAACTTCCTGGAAATGAGAATAGGTTTGAAATAATCCCGTCTCTTTCAAAAGAAAATACCGGTTTGCATGCAGTAGATTATTTTTTATGGGCTTTGCAACGCCTCTTGGAACGAGAGGAGGATCGTTATCTTTCCTTATTACAAAACTCATGCAGCTTAATTATAGATATGGATGATCACCAAAAGGCTGGTTATGGAAAATACTATAATAAAAAGAAACCGCTGAATTTAGAAGAATTCAGAATGCGGAATGGGAAAATCAAATAAAAATACCAGGGATATAGGATCATCCAACCGCAGTTCGATGATCACACGGCATGCAGCCGAATTTTGTCACCTGGTGATTTAATTATACAAAATATAGTGAATTTGTCAATCAGTTGCACCTTTTTTCTTTAAACGGACAGCGTTTGGCATGTGCGCAGCCGGTTTTCTTGAACCTATGGGTATGCTTGCTATCGGCGTAACTGTAATGCAGGTCTTGCCCAACCTATAATCCACACTAAATTTTCCGCTGATAGAAGTTCGGCGTTGGTGGATACCTGCTGTAGACAAAAGCCAACTTCGCTGATATTAAAGTCCACTATAAAAAACCACACAGAATCACAGATACACAGGCACCCCAGAAAAAAAATACTTTGGGTTACAATATTGGATAGGAGTATAAATCCATGTCCCCTACCCAACACACCCGCACGCAAACCTACCAAAACCGCCTGAAACGCCTCGAGACGGTGCTATCCCGTCTGCAACAGGCCGACCAGCGTTTTTTCTGGCTGCGGATGATTACCTTTTTCGGTGGCTGGCTGGTGACCTTTGCCATCAGTTATTTTTTGCCCGGCCTCAGCTGGGTGTTTGCGGCTCTGGGTAGTGTGGCGGCGTTTGTGGTGGTGATCGTGTTCCACCGCCGCTTGGACTGCATTCGGCTGCGCTATACCAAAGCCAATACCTGGTTCACCAGTCAATTGGCACGGTTAACTTTGGATTGGCCGCAGCTGCCCGCGCCATTTCCCCATACCCTGCCGGAGGAACACCCCTTTGCACGTGACTTGAACCTTGTTGGGCAGCGCTCCCTGCTGCATCTGATCGATACCTGCACCACCCAGGGCGGCCACCAACGCTTGCAAACCTGGCTGTGTTATCCCGATCTGGATGCGGCCACTATCCGCAACCGCCAGGAGGTTTTGGGGGAGATGACCGGGCTGCCCGGCTTTCGCAACCGTCTGATGTTGTTGAGCCTGCCGGAAAACAACGCTGAGGCCGCGCACTGGGAGGCGGAAAAAATCTTGAAATGGTTGGAAAGCGGCCCGGCGCCGGCGGCGATGAAGCCGACCCTGCTGGTGTTGAGTGCGCTGGTGGTGGTGAATGTCAGCTTGCTACTCTTGAATCTACGCCAGGTCATTCCCGCTTTCTGGCAGTTTGGCCTGATCCTATACCTTGGCATTTATTTGTTCCGCTATCAGCAATATAAAGGCCTGTTTCATGATGCCATGACATTGGGAAAGGTGCTGCATCAGTTTCAATCAGTTTTGGGTTTCCTTGAATCGTACCCCTACCCCGCGGGCAGCAAATTGGGGCAGATCGGCGCCCGCCTGCAGCAGCCGGGACGCACCCCTTCGCGCATCTTAAAGCGGGTTTCGGCTTTAATTTCCGCAGCCAGCCTGCAAAACAACCAGGTGTTTAGTCTGATCGTTAATGCTTTGGTGCCTTGGGATTTATTTTTCACCTTTCAGCTTTCGCGCTATAAACGAACCATTCACCAGCTGCTGCCAGGCTGGCTGGATACCTGGTATGAGGTGGAAGCCTTGCACGCCCTGGCGAACTTCGCCTACTTGTTCCCCAACTATCGCTATGCGGAATGTATTGAGCCGCAAGCCGCCGCCGCAGCACCCATGCTGGCAGCCGAGCAGCTCGGACATCCCCTGATTCCCAGCGCGACGCGGGTTTGTAATGATTTCCACCTGACGGCCATTGGGCAGGTGGTCATTGTGACCGGCTCGAACATGTCTGGTAAGAGTACCTTTTTGCGCACGGTCGGCATCAATACGGTGCTGGCGTTGGCTGGGGCGGTCGTGCCGGCGGCGCGATTTCGGGTGCGGGTCGTGCGTCTGTTCACCTGCATCCAGGTCAGCGATTCGCTCAGCGAAGGATTCTCCTATTTTTATGCGGAAGTGCATCGCTTGAAACAACTGCTGGATGCGATCAAAGAACAAGCTCAGCCGCCGGTCTTATTTTTAATTGATGAGATCTTCCGCGGCACCAATAACCAGGAACGTCGCATTGGCAGCCAGGCCTATGTACGCGCCCTGACCGCCGCCAACGGGGCCGGGTTGATCTCGACCCACGATCTGGAATTAAGCAACCTGGCGCAGGAAGATGGCGATATCCTCAACTACAATTTCAGGGATGATGTCGTGGATGGACGCATGGCCTTTGATTACATCCTGCGCCGCGGCCCGTCCCCGACCACCAACGCGCTGAAGATCATGCAGCTGGAGGGGCTGCCGGTGGAATAGGAAGGCTAGTCTTCTACAAACAGCAGATCCAACCCTTGGGTGTCAAACCCCTCCGGCCAGACGGTAGCTGCGTCATATTTGGCGTGATAAAAAGTGGAATCATCCAGCAGCGCACCGCTCAGGTTGGTGCCGCGCAGGTCGGTATTATCCAGGTTGACGCCTTTTAATTTTGCGTCGCGCATATCGCAGCCCTGAAAATTGCAGCCGTCCAAGACAGCGTGTTTAAAATTGGCCTCTCTTAAACAGGCTCCTGCAAAATTTGCGTTTGCTAAAATCGCCCGTTTCAAACTGGCACCTTGTAGGTTGGCGTCTTTCAGATTGACACCAATCAGATTGGTGCCGAATAATTCAGCATCTTGCAGGTTTGCTTTTTCACCATCCGGGTCCCCCGCTAAAAACTGTTGATGGCGTTTGAGGATGGTATCCAGCACTTCAAAATCGACTTTCATGGTGCAACTCCTATTGAACCGATAAAGGACAGGGTTATTATATAAATTATAGTACAAAATTGTAGATTTGTATTAATATATTGGGTAGTATTCGGGATTGCTCATTTTTTATAGGATGCCCGACCAAACATGCTACCCAAACCCATCCCCAATCTATGGCATCTCTAACGAAACGGGTGGGAAATGAGGAAGCTGGTCAATGCTCACTTTCCGTATATTTTTTGTGCAGCGTGATCGGTTCGCGCGGTTGGGTGCGCAGCCGCAGGTTGAGCATTTCCACGAACACCGAAAAGCCCATTGCGAAGTAGATATAGCCCTTGGGAATGTGCTGGTGGAGGCCCTCGACAATCAGGGTGAACCCGATCATTAAGAGGAAGGACAGGGCCAACATCTTCACGGTGGGGTGCCCCTCCACAAAACTGCTGAGTGCGTCTGCCGAAAAGATCATCCCAATCGCCGCCACGATCACCGCCGCAATCATCACCGCCAATTCATCGACCATACCCACGGCCGTGATCACGGAATCCAGCGAGAAAACCACATCCAGAATCATGACTTGCAGGATGACGCTCCCAAACGTGGCTTTCACCTTGGTGGAGGCGTGCCCCTCCTCCCCTTCCAGTTTTTGATGGATCTCGCTGGTCGCTTTACCCATCAGGAACAGGCCACCGATCAGCAGGATCAGGTCGCGGCCGGAAATTTCAAACCGAAAGATGTTAAATAAGGGTTCCGTCAAGCCAATGATCCAGGAGAGGGAGAGCAGCAATAAAATGCGGCTGATGACCGCCAGCGCGATGCCGGTGCGGCGTGCTTTGGGCTGCTGCTCCTGCGGCAGTTTGCCGGCCAGGATGGAGATGAAGATGACATTATCCACCCCCAGCACCAGTTCCAATGCCACCAGGGTTAAAAAAGCGATCCAGATTTCAGGGTTCGTGATCCAGTCCATACAGGGAGGTCTCCTACTTTACTTTCAGAATATGCTTTTATTGTAAAAGAAAACCGCGAAATGATGAAGATTTATAAATAAGGTAGTAGCCGCATCATTAAGAGAGGGGTAAAAAATGATAGCTTCATTCCTTCAAATACCGGTCAAAAAATTCAATCGTGCGCGTCATGGCGCTGCTGAAATAGTTGGATAAATTGTGGTTATCCCCTTCGTAGGTATAGAATTCCACCACACCGGTCACATCCTGAATTTCCTGGTACACCAGCTGCGAAAATTCTAACGGAACGTCCGTATCCGCTGTGCCGTGATGCAGCTGCAGCGGGCCGGACAGATCGGCGACATAGGTATTGGATGAGATCGAATCCCAGAAGGCGGGGTTCTCCTCCGGTGATCCGTAGGTCTCCGTCCATTCCTGCCGCCAACTGCGCGCAAAACCGGGCGGGGTCGGCCGCGGATCGGAGTGGGGACGCCGCCATTTGCTGATCAAGTCAGGGTAGGAGGCTACCACGCCGGCCCAAATCACCCCAGCCTGAATCTCCGGCGAAACCACCATTGCCCGCAGGGTCAGGTAGCCGCCCAGGGAGTGCCCCCACATACCGATTTTATTTGGGTTGACGGAGGGGAATTGCTGTAGACTGCTAACGGCATTCAACACGTCCGTGATATACCCCGGGTCGCCATACGCACCGCGTGCTTCCCCTTCGGAACGGTCGTGACCGCGGTAATCAATGCGAAAGACGACATATTGGCTGCGGGCCAGCCAATCAACATAAGCGATGTAGCGTTCCGTGGTTTGATACACCTCAGGTGGAATGTAGCCGTGATTAAATACGATCGCCGGCCAGCCGTTGGCGGGAGCTTCGCCATCCGGCACGGTTAACAAGCCGTATATTTTTAATCCTTCGGACAGGTAATAGGCGTAATAGCGTTTGTAATTCGAGCCGGCTGCCAGTTCGTCTTCGATTACGATCTGGCTGCCGGGAAAGGTCATCTGGCGCAGGGCTACAATGCTCATTGGGTGCGGTGTGGCGGTCGAGGTGAGTGCCAGGGTTGGCTGCGGTCGGGCGGTCGGTACTTCCGGGGTGGCGGTACGGGTGCTGGTCAGGGTTGGACTGGCGGCAGGAGGGAGGGTGCGGGCTGGTTGCTGAGCGGGCGTGCAGCTCATCAAGAAGGTGGTGAGGATAAACAGCGCGGACAGTTGCCAGATTCGGTTCTTCTTCATAGGTTTTATTGTAAGGAAATGCAGCCGGAGGTGGCAACCTTTTGTGGGAACTCTTGATGGGGAAAATTAATCACGATCCACGAAGTATTAACCACGAAGGTTGAAGGTGGGTTGTTTGCAGTTAACGCATTAACGAATCGAATTGACCATCCAAAACTGTCAGACTCTCCGCAAACCAACCCACCCGACCTCTCAATTGCGATAAAAATAGTTGACTTTTTGTTTTGGATGGGTAAGATGAAAGCAACGTTGGGGCGCACCGCTGTTTCACGATCACCTCGCCCTTGGGATGACCGATATTTCATAATTTGAGGTGAACATGGATGAATTGTCTTCCGCTGGCACACGGCTGCGAGCGGCGTTGGCCGCCGAAAAACCCCTCCAGGTGGTGGGGGTCTTAAATGCCTATACGGCTCTGTTAGCCCAACACAGCGGCTTTCGCGCCATTTACCTTTCCGGTGGGGGGGTGGCGGCCGGTTCCTTGGGTGTGCCCGACTTGGGGATCACCCCCCTGGAGGATGTGTTAACCGATGTGCGCCGCATCACCGATGCCTGTGAACTCCCCCTCTTGGTAGATGCCGATACCGGCTTTGGGGGTGCGTTCAATATTGCCCGCACGGTACGCTCGCTGATCAAGTATGGAGCGGCCGGGCTGCATATTGAGGATCAGGTGCAGGCCAAACGCTGCGGGCATCGCCCCGGCAAGGCCCTGGTGCCGCCCCAAGAAATGGCAGACCGCATCAAGGCCGCTGTGGATGCGCGCAGCGATACGGATTTTGTGATCATGGCGCGCACCGATGCCATCGCGGGGGAGGGGCTGTCCGCGGCCCTGGAACGCGCCCGCTTGTATGTGGCGGCCGGCGCAGATATGATCTTCGCCGAGGCAGTCACGCAATTGAACCAATACCGTGCTTTTGTGGAACAGGTGCCGGTGCCCATCCTGGCAAATATGACCGAGTTTGGGAAAACGCCCTTGTTTACCACCCAGGAATTAGCCGCTGAGGGGGTCAGCCTGGCCTTATATCCCCTTTCGGCGTTTCGCGCCCAAAGTGCGGCGGCCTTGCGCGTGTTTACCACCATCCGCCAGGAAGGTAGTCAGGAATCCGTTCTCGCCGAGATGCAAACCCGCTCGGATTTGTATCATATTTTGGATTATCACAGTTACGAAGAAAAATTAGATCAACTTTTTTTACAGGAGTAAAGCAATGAGTGAGCAGGAGCAAAAAAAGAAAAAATCCGTTCAGCTTTCGGGCTTGCCGGCTGGGTCAACCGCCATTTGTACCGTCGGGCGTGAGGGTAAGGAGTTACGCTATCGCGGATACGATATTAATGACCTGGCGGAATTTGCCAGCTTTGAAGAGGTAGCCTATCTCTTGATCAACGGCGAGCTGCCGATTGAAAACGAGTTAAACCGCTACCGCCGCAAGCTAAAAAATCTACGCGGCCTACCCGCACCGCTGAAAGCGGTCTTGGAACAGATCCCGGCTGCCACACACCCCATGGATGTGATGCGCACCGGGGCTTCGATGTTGGGTGCGGTGCTGCCCGAGCGCGAAGAGCATAGCCCCGAGGGTGCCCGTCATATTGCTGATCATCTCTTGGCGGTCTTCCCCTCCATCTTGTTGTATTGGTATCACTACACCCATCACGGCCGCCGGATTGAGGTGGAAACCGATGACGATTCCATCGCCGGTCATTTTTTGCACTTGCTGCACGGCCAAAAACCCTCCGAATTGTATGAGCGCACCCTGGATATTACCTTCACCCTCTACGCGGAACATGAATTTAACGCTTCAACCTTTACCAGCCGCGTCATCGCCGGCACGGGTACCGATCTGTACTCTTCGATCACCGGAGCGATTGGGGCTTTAAAGGGTTTTCGGCATGGCGGTGCCAATGAAGGTGCGCTGGAGGTGATCGAACGCTATAAATCGACTGAGCAAGCCGCCCAAGGGGTGAAGCGTATTTTGCAGAACAAGGGCATCGTGTTGGGGTTTGGGCATCCGGTCTATACCATTTCTGATCCGCGCGCTGTCATTTTAAAAGAGCTGTCTTGCACCCTGTGTAAGGATTTCGGCGATGAGACGCAATGCGATATTGCCGAGACGATTGAAGCGGTCATGTGGGCTGAAAAGAAAATGTTCCCCAACCTGGATTGGTATGCCGCTGTCACCTATAACGTGATGGGCATCCCGACCGCCATGTTTACGCCCTTGTTTGTGATGGCACGCACGGCAGGTTGGGCAGCGCATGTTATCGAGCAGCGCCAGGATGGGCGCATTATCCGCCCGGCTGCTGAATATAGCGGGCCGGAAACGCGCGAGTTCGTGCCCTTGGCAGAACGGGAATAGAAGGGAAAGGTTCATGGGTATCAGTAGCAGCAATCTGCGGCCCCAGGCCGATCTGGTTTTACAAAAAACTGCCGATTATGTATTGGAAACAGGGATCAACAGCCATGAGGCCTATCAGACGGCACGCTTTGATTTAATGGATACCCTGGGCTGCGGCCTGGAAGCTTTATCTTATCCGGCCTGCACCAAGTTGCTTGGCCCGCTGCTGCCCGGCACGCTTGTCCCGCATGGGGCGCGCGTGCCCGGCACGCAGTTTGTGTTGGATCCGGTGCAGGCTGCGTTTAATATCGGGGCTATGGTGCGTTGGCTGGATTTCAATGACACCTGGTTGGCGGCGGAATGGGGCCACCCCAGTGACAATCTGGGCGGCATCCTGGCGGTGGCGGATTGGCTTTCCCGCAGCCGGGTTGCGGTGGGCAAACAACCGCTGCGCATGCAGGATGTCTTGACCGCGATGATCAAGGCGCACGAAATTCAGGGCGTGATCGCTCTGGAAAATAGTTTCAACCGCGTCGGGCTGGATCACGTCATCCTGGTCAAGATCGCCACGACAGCCGTCGTAACCGGCATGCTTGGCGGCACACGCGAAGAAGTGATCGCAGCCCTTAGCAATGCCTGGATCGACGGGCAGGCCTTACGCACCTACCGCCATGCCCCCAACACCGGCTCACGGAAATCGTGGGCCGCCGGGGATGCCACCAGCCGCGGCGTGCGCCTGGCGCTGATGGCCTTGAAGGGCGAAATGGGCTATCCCTCAGCCTTGACGGCCCCCGGCTGGGGCTTCTATGATGTCCTATTTAACGGCGGGGAATTTGCCTTCCCCCAGGAGTTTGGTTCGTATGTCATGGAAAACGTCTTATTTAAGATTTCCTTTCCGGCCGAATTTCACGCCCAAACCGCTGTCGAAGCGGCGGTGCGATTACATCCGCAGGTCAAAGACCGCCTGGCCGAGATCGAAAGGGTTCACATCACCAGCCACGAATCCGCGCTGCGCATCATTGATAAAGCGGGTGCCCTGCACAACCCAGCCGACCGCGATCATTGCTTGCAGTATATGACCGCCATTGGCTTGATCTTTGGCAATCTGACCGCCGCCGATTACGAAGATGAGACCGCCGCTGACCCACGCATTGATGCTTTGCGTGAGAAAATGGCGGTGGTGGAGGACAAAACCTACAGCCAGGACTACCTCGATCCGTCTAAACGTTCCATCACGAATGCGGTGCAGGTCTTTTTCCAGGATGGCAGTGCCACGGAGAAGGTGGTCGTGGAATATCCGCTCGGTCATCGCCGACGGCGGGCGGAAGGCATGCCGCTGTTGGTGGAAAAATTTACGACCAACCTGGCGCGACGCTTCCCCGAAAAACAAGCTGGTCGTATTTTGGATTTGTGTCTGGATGAGCAGCGTTTGGCGGCCACAGCGGTGCATGAGTTTATGGATTTGTGGGTAATTTAATGCGTTCATTGGCAATCTGGTGAGCTTACGGTACTATTAAGGGTAACTGCCATTTAGACGCCTACTTTCTCCTTCATCCAAACCACAAGCCGCTACACAAGGCAGCCCAAGAGGTTCTCTATTTTGAAATCACCGCCCATCCCGCCGCCTGATTCCGCCCCGCCCGTTGTTCACCGCCTGCGTCAAACGATGATGATCATGGCCGGGGTAGTGGTCATCCTGTTTGCGGTCGTGAATACTTTGTTTGACCTGGGGATCGTCTCACAAGATGATCTGCAAGAACTGCGCGTGCGTATTTTTTACACGGCCACGCCGTCCGTGCCCGCGACCCGGCAGCCCACCCTGGCGGTTGCCGCAGTTACCCCCACGCCGCAGGCTACCCCGCTTGTGATCGCGACCGAGGAGCGTGGCTTTTTGCCGCTGCAGGTGGAACAGGTGGAATTAACCCCGGTTCGCACACCGCTGGTTGAGGAAATCCCGCTGGTCATTCCTGTCCGCCTGGTGATTGCTGCGATTGACCTGGATGCTGCGATTGTGCCGGCCGAGCTGGAGGAACTGGAAATTGATGGGACGGCGTATGCCCAATGGAAAGCCCCGGATGAATTTGCTGGCGGCTGGCACCGCGATTCCGCGGGCTTGGGGCAGATTGGCAATACAGTCATTAACGGGCACCATAATATCAAGGGAGAGGTGTTTAAGCAATTAGATCAATTGGTCGAAGGGGATCGCATTACGATCTATGGCGAAGATGAACAACCTTACGATTATTTGGTCACGAACGTCATGATTCTGGAGGAGCGTGATGTTTCGCTGGAGAAACGCCTGGAGAATGCACGTTGGATCTTGCCTTCCACGGATGAACGCCTGACATTGATCACCTGTTGGCCGTATTATTCCAACACCCACCGCCTGGTGATCGTCGCCAGACCGTTCGAGACGCAAGAGAAGTATTCACCACCCATTTCAAACAATAGCGGAAATAGACCCACTTAAGAGGACAAAAGCAGCATTCGACCCCCCTTTTTCCAAAAAACGAGCGGGATTGCAGCAATGGTAACAATCGGGGTTGGAAATTGGTTTGAAAAAGGGTTGACTTCGCTGATTAATTGTGCAATAATAAGACAAATAACATCTTATTAGTCATAGTAAGCCTGGAGGATTATTCTTCCCGTATACAGCAAGCACGCGCCGCGGCCCATACCTGGCCGGAATTATTCTTGAAAACTTTAACAATTCTCATAACTTGTAGAGAGGCAGTGAAACGAGTATTCATCTGGTCGCTTTTTCCCGAAAGGGAAAAATACTCGCGGAGCCAAATAGCGAAACCGGCTTAATCGTATCGCTGGTTTTTTTATTATAAGGAGGCCTGATGGTGACCAATACACAAAAAATAATGCATGAAGTGGATGACAAGCCGTTGGGTTTGGATTTGGACGAATCATTGAAGCGCAATAAACGCATTCTGATCATTGATGATGATCCAGATACCGTTGAGCTGTTGAAACAGATTCTGCGCCTGGCGGATTTTGATGTGGCCTCCGCGCGGAATGGCGTCGAAGCCCCGGCCATTGCTGAGAAGGTGAAACCGGATGTAATTTTGTTAGATATGATGATGCCCGAGATTGATGGCAAACAGACCTTCTGCAATTTGCGGAAAATCACCCGCGCCCCGATCATCGTTGTTTCCGCGCTTTCCAGCAAGGAAATGATCGTTGATCTCTTAAATCTGGGCACCGACGATTACATTACCAAGCCCTTTCATCGTGATGAGATGGTAGCGCGCATCCATGCGGTTCTACGCCGCAGTAAACAGAAATCCGTTTTTGATGGGGTGTCCATTCCTGAAATTGGTTTTATGATCAGCTTTTCTAAGCGGGAGGTTCAATATAATGGCGCGTATGTTCATTTATCCCCTAAGGAATTTAATTTAGTTCAATTATTGGCTCAAAATTTACCCCATGTTGTGCAATATAACCAAATTGCTCAAGAAATATGGGGTGAAACCAATGCGGAGGTCAAAAACCGAATCAAATATCTGGTTCATCTCATCCGTAAGAAATTTTCTGCAATCAATCCTGATCATGAAATCATCATCACTGTCGATCGATTTGGATACCGTTTACGCACCGAATAATTATTTGTACAAAGAGAGGTTATTATGTTTATTAATGTCCGTTCTGGTTTAAAAACCGCATCGTATCTCAGTTATCTACTGGGGATTCTCAGTATTGTGTTAGCCATGTCCTTATCATTGGTGAACTTTCCGGCAGCTGCCCAGGCGTTACCCCCGAGTTTGACAGTGAATGGCACCTGCAGCGGCAACTGTTCCAGCCTGAGTACCACCTTTACCAATGTGGGTGGCGATATGCCTGGGGCGGTGTCTTATCGTGTTTTATTTCTTGATGGAGACTGGGTGAGTGTCGGCGGCGGTTCGATTGGGCCGTTAGCTGCTGGTGAAAGTCAAAGTGTGTCCTACACCCCAGCAAATGGCAGCGGCAATTACCGTTTCCAGTTGGTTCAACCCGAAGGGTATAGTGGGCAAAGAAGAATTTCTTCTACCTGTAAGATTACATGTGTCCCCACCCCAGAGACACCAACTCCAGAGACACCCACCCCCGAGACGCCAACTCCAGAGACGCCAACTCCAGAGACACCAACTCCAGAGACACCAACTCCAGAGACACCCACCCCGGAAACACCCACTCCGGTAACGCCTACAACGGAAGTACCGACCGCCACACCAGTGACGGCCACCCCGCAGGAGCCAACCCCGACGCCCCAGGAACCAGGCATCACGCCGCAAGTACCGACGGCCACACCAGTGACGGCCACCCCGCAGGAGCCAACCCCGACACCCCAGGAACCAGGCATCACGCCGCAGGTACCGACGGCCACACCAGTGACGGCTACCCCGCAGGAGCCTGGTGGGACACCCCAAGAGCCAACCCCGCAGATTCCGGTCACAGCAGCGACCAATGTTCCGCCTACCCAAGTACCGACCCTGGGTGTGCCGGTCGTTGTCGATCCGCCGGCTGTTTTGATCCCGGTCACGGGTGGTGATTTTACCCCGCTTTCCCCGTTGGAAACCGCTCAAAAACTCGTCTTCAATCTCGGTTTAGGGTTTGTCGGCCTAGGTCTGGTATTACAGGGTCTACGCAGACGGTTTTAGCGTCAATCTTAAGAGGGATCACTTTGGTTTGAAATCTCTTGCTCTCATGGTGGGTTGGTTGCAGTTAACGAATTAAAGAATCGAATAGACCACCCATAACTGCAAAATTCTCTGCAAACCAACCCACCCTACTCCGGTCGACATTCATTCTTTTCAAAAAAGCTGACGCCCACCCTATTCCTCATCCTCAACGTCAATGCGTTGCAGGGCGGCCTCAATGGCATCAATGCGGCGCTTGTCCGGCTCGGGGGCGTAGATGATGCGCGTGGTGGCCGGGGTGGAATGCCCGAGTACGGCCTGCACATTCTCCAGCGAGGTGCCGTTTTCGATCAGGGTTTTGGCGTGCCAGTGACGGAAGGCGTGCGGGCTGGTGAAATGCTTCTGGCTGTCCAGCCCGGCCAGCGCGGCTACCTCCTGCACAATCCGCCAGGCCGAAACGCTCGAAAGCGGTGCGCCATACCCTTTTTTGGCATTTTTAAAGAAGGAAACGGAATTCTTGCGGCGTTTGTTTGATTTGCCGTGTTGAATGAATAACCACGGGGAATTGTCATCGCGTGCTTGGAGGTAGGCATCAAAGATGGTGAGCGTATCAGGCCCCAGGCGGCAGTGGGCGATGCGCCCCGTTTTTTGCATGCGCACTTCCAGGCGTCCGGCTTGCAGGCGGGCATCTTCGATCTGCGTTCGCGTCAGGCTGCATAGATCCCCAATCCGCAGGGCTGTCGCGCGTAAGGCGACGATCAAGGTGCGTTTGCGGTAAACATCCAGCCGCCTGAGGTGCCCGTGGGGCAGAGGCAGCTTCATTACGGCGGTTAGCATCTGATTGCCAAAATCCTCCGGCAGACGTTCATGGCGCGAAGGCTGTTCTTCGGGGCTGCCGATCAGGGAGGTGCGGCTGGCTTCCTGCTCTTCCTCACGGGTGAAGCTGATCCAGCCATCGTAATTGGCGCGCCAGAAGCGCAGCGCGGCCCGCAGCACGGATTGGTATAGTTTGCGGGTTGGCAGGGCGTATTGCCGCTCCTCCTTCATCCAGCCCGTGAACTGTACCACGATGTTTTTGGGGAGGGTGTCGGTGGGGGCATCCTTCTTTTCCAATTCGGTCAGATACTCCCCAAAGGTATCCAAGGCGCGGAAATACAGCCGCTGGGTGTTGTGGTTCTCGAACTGCACGTTGGTTTTGAATACCGCGATTGCTTCTTGGATGGAGGGGGCCATAGACTTCCTTTAAGGTTATGATTAAAGATAACCCGAATTGAATGGGAACGCAACCGGTTCTATAAGAGGTAGTGCTTGTACCCTTAAAATAAGCATTGTACGAACCACGTACCCGATAAGATATTCGCGTGTGTGGTGTGTAGGGGCGAGGCGGACACCAGGATCATTCTGATGAGAACCTGCCCATAGCCTCGCCCGCATACCGATGTGCAAAAGAATTGCCTGGGGTTGGGCGAGGCACGCGGCTGCCTGCCTGACAGGGTATCATCTTCTTGCCTCGCCCCTACAAAACCCCTTCGTCGATAGCATTGTACTAACCTTATACAAAATAGGGGTTTGGATGAAATTTGCGATTACAATTTTTGTATGTCAATCAGCGGCCCGACCCCCTTTGCATTATTAAAACACCTGCCCCGCATTCAAAAAGATCCGGTAGGGTATTTGGATTGGGCGGCGGCAACCTATGGCGACCTGGTGACGTTTCGCGCTGGCACGGTGGATGCTTTCTTCGTCAACCATCCCGAGCCAGCCCGCCTGGTTTTACGCGATCACCACAGCTCCTATAATAAAGATACCATCCAATATAACGCCCTGGCGCGGGTCACCGGTCGTGGGCTGTTGACCAATTCCGGTGAGCATTGGCTCAAGCAGCGCCGCATCATCCAGCCCGCATTTGCACGCCAGCGTCTGGCGGCGATTGAACCCTACACCAATCAAGCCTGTGATGCGGCTATTCAGCGCTGGCTGGCCTTACCCAAAGCGCAGCGGGTGATCGATGTCGACCGTGAGATGATGTACCTCTCCCTGGAGGTGTTAGGCCTGGGCCTGTTTGGCAGCGACCTGGGGGATCAGCTCAATCGCCTGGTGGAGGCCGTGCTGGTGGCCTTGGATTTTATCATGTCCGGCGCCCGCAACCCGCTGCGGCTGCCCACCTTTTTCCCGACGCGGCGCAACCGGCGTTTTTTAGCGGCCTTAAACACCCTGGATGAGGCCGTGCATATTATGTTATCCCGCCGCAAGCAGCTTGGTTTGGGGGATGATCTGCTTTCGATCTTGATCCGTGCCCAGCAGGAGCAAGGGGAGGAGAACCTGCCAGACCGCCAGATTCGGGATGAGGTTGTCACCCTGTTAATTGCCGGGCATGAAACCGTTGCCACCGCCCTCACCTGGAGCTGGTATTTATTGTCGCAAAATCCGGCCCAGCGCCAGGAACTGTTTTCCGAGGTGGATCAGGTGTTAGCGGGAAAGCAGCCCGCCCTCGCAGATCTGGAAAACTTGCCCTACACCTTTAACGTCTTCCAGGAAGCCTTGCGCCTTTACCCGCCGGCCTGGTTGATCACGCGCAAAGCCATGCAGCCCGATGAGCTGGCCGGGGTCAGAATCCCCCCCAATGCACTGGTCATTCTCAGTCCGTATACCATGCACCGCCATCCCGATTTTTGGCCCTCGCCGCAGGCCTTTGATCCGCACCGTTTCGATGCGCCACAACAGCAAGCCCAGCACAAATTCGCCTATATTCCGTTTGGCGGCGGCCCAGCCCTGTGCATCGGCAAGAACTTCGCCTTAATCGAAGCGCAAATTGTCTTGGCCCGGCTGGCGCAGGTATTTCAATTCGATCTGGTGCCCGGAAAACCAGTGCAGCTGGATGCCTTGGTGACATTGCGCCCGCGCGGCGGGTTACATGCCCACCTAACCGAACGGGGAGGGTAGAAGATATGCAGCACTATGATTATGTGATCGCGGGCGCCGGTGCGGCCGGATTGAGCCTGGCCTGGCAATTGTTAAACAGTGAGCTGCGCCATCAGCGCATTTTGCTGATCGATCCGGCCTTAAAAAATAAGAACGATCGTACCTGGTGTTTTTGGGAAACCGAATTGCCGCAAAGTTTACAAGCTGTGCCTGTTACCCAATGGGAAAATCTGCGCTTTATCGGGTCGGGTTTCGATCAGACCTTCAAGCTCGACCCTTTTTGCTATACGATGGTGCGTGGCATCGATTTTTACCAGGCCAAACTGGCCGAGATGGCCCAATTCGAGAATGTTCGTTTTATGCAGGCTGCGGTCACGAAAGTCATTGATACCCCGCACGGGGTGGTGGTGATGGATGAAGATTTTGAAGT
>JACDJA010001661.1_pt1 | contig 17904 bp, 15 predicted proteins | sample 7449241 | NCBI WGS metagenome assembly JACDJA01 (sample SAMN14253289, study PRJNA609438) | sludge metagenome | isolation source: initial anaerobic sludge | collected 2018-12-20 | reverse complement strand
GGCATGGCGATCCTGATGGGCATCATCAGCGTGGTGCTGCTGGCGATCACCGGCGCCGGCATCGTCGGCCTCACCAGCTTCTGGGTCGGCCAGCGGCGCAAGCAGATCGGCGTGCGCCGCGCGCTGGGCGCCCGGCAGCGCGACATCCTCGGCTACTTCCTCACCGAAAACTTTCTGATCAGCGCGGGTGGCGTGGTGCTTGGCACGGTGCTGGCGCTCGCCTTCAACCTGTGGACGGTGGCCCGCTTCGAGATGGATCGCATGTCGATGCTCTACGTGGGCATCGGCGTGATCGCGCTGTTGCTGCTTGGCCAAGGCGCGACGTTCGCGCCGGCGTTGCGCGCTTCGCGCGTGTCACCGGTGGAAGCGACACGGTCGGTCTGATTTTTCCCCTCTCCCTTTGGGAGAGGGTGCCCCGAAGGGGTGGGTGAGGGTACGGGCGGAGCGAGGTGCTCTCGCTCACACCGAACCCTCACCCCAACCCCTCTCTCCCACAAGGGGACTTCCTTCGGTCGCCGACGGGAGAGGGGCTCGAATGACGGAGAGACGATAATGTTCGGCTACTACCTCGAACTGGCAATACGCAGCCTCAAACGCAGCCCCGGCCTCACCTTGCTGATGGTGCTGGCGATCGGCTTCGGCGTGGCGGCGTCGATGACCTCCTGGTCGGTGTTCCGTGCGGTGTACGGCGAGTTCTTTCCGATGCTCGACGTGCCGTTCAAGTACGGCCGCGGCTGGAGCAGCAGCGACGACACCAACCGCGCCCAGGTCGTGGTGATCGGCGAGAAGCTCAATCAGAAGTTGTTCGGCGGTGCCGACAGCGTGGGCAAGATCGTCAATGTCGAGGGCAGGGATTACCGCGTGGTCGGCGTGCTCGATCACTGGGATCCGCAGCCGCGTTTCTACGACGTGGTCAACACCGGCGGCTTCTCCACCAGCAGCGCCGACGTGTTCCTGCCGTTCCAGACCGCGATCCAGGCCGGCATCTCGAACGACGGCAACACCAACTGCAATGCCGTGCCCGAGGAGTCCGGCTTTGTCGGCCTGCAGCATTCGCCCTGCGCCTGGATCGCCTTCATGGCCGAGCTGGACGACGCAACTGCGGTCACCGCCTACCGCGGCTATCTGGACGGCTATGCCCGCCAGCAGCAGGCATCCGGCCGCTTCAGCTGGCCGCCCAACAACCGCCTGCGCAACCTGCCGCAGTGGCTGGACAGCCAGCACGTGGTGCCCAGCGATACCAAGGTGTCCTTGCTGGTGGCGTTCGGTTTGCTGCTGGTGTGCCTGGTCAACACGATTGGCCTGCTGCTGGCCAAGTTCCTTCGCCGCAGCTGCGAGATCGGCGTGCGCCGCGCGCTGGGTGCGCCGCGCGCGGCGATCTACCTGCAGTTCCTCACCGAGGCGGGCATCGTCGGCGCCGCCGGCGGCGTGCTCGGCCTGCTGCTCACCGGTGCCGGCGTGGCCAGCGTGGGCTGGGTGCTGCCGCGCGACATCGCCGCACTGGCCAAGGTGGATGTGTCGCTGCTCGCGCTGACCCTGCTGGTGGCCGTGGTCGCCACGATGCTGGCCGGTCTGTACCCCACCTGGCGAGCCTCGCGCGTGCAACCGGCGTGGCAGCTCAAATCGAACTGAGGACGGTAACCATGACCTTTCCATCACTGTCGCCACCCGTAGGAGCCCGCTCGCGGGCGATGCTCTTGTGCCGGGATTCGGGATTCGAGATTCAGCTCGCGCAAGCAGGATGCCGTAGCGAACATCGGCAAAGCCGATGGCCCGCAGGGCGAGCCGTGGACACGGCGAGTCATTCGAAAGAGCGTCGCCCGCGAGCGGGCTCCTACGGTTCGGGTTGCGGCCCATCAGTCTCGCGCAGGGAACTACAGCCATGAAACTGCATCCCATCCTCGCCGCGCTGCGCAAGCACAAGGCCGGTACTGTGCTTATCGCGGTGCAGATCGCGCTGACCCTGGCGATCGTCTGCAATGCGATCTTCATCATCGGCCAGCGCATCGAGCGGGTGAACCGGCCCACCGGGCTGGACGAGAGCAACCTGTTCGTGATCAACCAGCAATGGGTAGGCGCACCCAGTGCCGACACCGCCGACGGCGTGGAGAAACTCGACGCGATGCAGCGCGAGGACCTGGTTGCGTTGCGCAACCTGCCGGGCGTGGCGTCGGTGGCTCCGATCAACTCCGTGCCGCTGCTGCAGTCGTCGTGGACGGGCTCGGTGTCGCATGCGCCCGGTGCGCAACCGGGCGGCAACGACAACACCCGCACGGCGTACTACTTCACCGACGATCAGGTGATGGCCACCTTGGGTCTGAAACTGGTGGCGGGCCGCGCCTTCAACGCCGGCGACGTGCAGCACCAGGGCTTCCGCGACAGCCCGCCGCGGCCCATCGCGATCATCACCAAGGCGCTGGCGGACAAGTTGTTTCCGAAGGGCGGTGCGGTCGGCAAGGTGATGTACAGCGACGGCAGCAATTCGCCGACCACGATCATCGGCGTGATCGAGCGCATGCAGATACCGAGCAGCCAGAGCTGGAGCAGCAGCTTCAGCTGGAATTCCACCTTGATCCCGACGCGGCTGGACGCGAACTTCGCGCGCTATGCCGTGCGCACCAAGCCGGGTCAGCTCGAATCGGTGATGCGTGCGGTGACCCCGGCCTTGTACAAGGTCAATCGCCTGCGCGTGATGGACGACGACAGCGTGCGCTCGTTCGCCGATATCCGCGCCAAGGCCTACCGCGCCGACATGGGCATGGCCGTGCTGATGGGCGTGATCTGCCTGATCCTGATCGCCGTCACCGCCGCCGGCATCGTCGGCCTGACCAGCTTCTGGGTCGGCCAGCGCCACCGCCAGATCGGCGTACGCCGCGCGCTGGGTGCACGCAAGATCGACATCTTGCGCTACTTCCAGATCGAGAACCTGCTGATCGCCGGCATCGGCGTGGTGCTGGGCGTGCTGCTGGCGGTGGGCCTGAACCTGTGGCTGATGACGCACTACGAACTGCCACGCCTGCCGCTGGCCTACCTGCCGATCGGAGCGCTAGCGCTGTGGGGACTGGGTCAGTTGGCGGTGCTGGGGCCGGCATTGCGCGCCGCGGCGGTGCCGCCGGTGGTGGCGACGCGGAGCGTGTGATTTTTCCTTCTCCCCTTGGGAGAAGGTGCCCGAAGGGCGGATGAGGGTACGGGCAAAGCGCGGCATTGCACGCTGGCCGAACCCTCTCCCCAACCCCTCTCCCGACGGGAGAGGGGCTTTTGACAAGGAGCACGGGATGTTTGGTTACTACCTCGACCTCGCCTTGCGCAGCCTCAAGCGCAACCGCATGCTCACCGCGCTGATGGTGCTGGCGATTGCGCTGGGCATCGGCGCCAGCATGACCACGCTGACCGTGCTGCATGTGTTGTCGGGCGATCCGCTGCCGGGGCGCAGCGGGCACATCTACTACCCGCAGCTCGATCCGCGCGACGACAGCGGCCAATTGCCCGGCGAGGAACCGCCGGAACAAGTCACCTTGATCGACGGCCTCAACCTGTTGCATGCCAAGCGCGCCGACCGCCAGGCCTTGATGACCGGCGGCTCGGTGCCGATCCAGCCCGACGCGGCGGCTGTCGACCCGTTTTACGTGGAGTCGCGTTACACCACCGCCGACTTCTTTTCGATGTTCGGTGCGCGCTTTCGCTACGGCCGCGGCTGGAGCGCCGCCGACGACGAGGCGAAGGCGCGCGAGGTGGTGATCAACAGCCATTTGAACGAGCGCCTCTTCGGCGGCGCCGACAGCGTGGGCCGGACCCTGCGCATAGCCGACACCAGCTTTCGCATCGTCGGCGTGCTCGACGACTGGGCGCCCAACCCGCATTTCTACGATCTCAATACCGGCTCCTACGGCCGCACCGAGCAGGTGTTCGTGCCGCTGCTGACGGCGCTGGACCAGAAGATGGAGCACAACGGCTCCAACGACTGCTGGGGCAACGGCGCCGGCGGAGTGGGGCGCATCTACCCGTCGGAAAGCTGCGTGTGGCTGCAGTTCTGGGTGCAGTTGGACAGCTCGGCCAAGGCCGCTGCCTACAAGGAATTCCTGGTGCATTACTCGCAGGAGCAGAAGGCGCTGGGACGCTACGTGCAGGCGCCGAACGTGCGCCTGCGCAACCTGATGCAGTGGCTGGCCCACGAACGCGTGGTGCCGGACGACGTGCGTCTGCAGACCGCCCTGGCGTTCGGTTTTCTGCTGGTGTGCCTGGTCAATACGGTGGGCCTGATGCTGGCCAAATTCATGCGTCGCGCCGGCGACCTGGGCGTGCGTCGCGCCCTGGGTGCCTCCAAGCGTTCGTTGTTCGGGCAGCTATTGGTGGAGTCCGGCGTGGTGGGTCTGGTCGGTGGCGTGGGTGGACTGCTGCTGGCAGGGCTCGGACTTTGGGTGGTGCGGCAGCGGCCGTCCAGCTACGCGGCGCTGGCGCATCTGGACGGCAGCATGCTGCTGACCACCTTCGTGCTGGCGCTGGGGGCCACCGTGCTTGCCGGCCTGCTGCCGGCCTGGCGTGCCTGCCAAGTGCCTCCCGCCCTGCAGCTGAAGAGCAATTGAGGGCATGACGATGGAACTGCGACCGATTCTTTCCACCCTGCGGCGGCACAAGACCACCGCCTGGCTGCTGATCCTGGAGATCGCGCTGACCTGCGCGATCGTCTGCAACGCGGTGTTCATGATCAATCACCGCCTGCAACACATGGACATGTCCACCGGCATCGACGAGCACGCGCTGGTGGAGATCCAACTGGCCGAAGTGGCGCCCTCGCCGGACATCTACGCGCGGGCCAGGGAGGATCTTGCCGTCATCCGGCAAGTGCCCGGCGTGCAGGCGGTGACCCTGGTCAACCAGCTGCCGCTGGGCGGATCGTCATCGAACTCGAGCATCAAGCTCGACCCGGCGCAGCGCCAACCCACCATCGCCAGCGTCGGCACCTACTTCGGCGCGGACGTGGCGCAGACAATGGGCGTGCGCCTGCTGGCGGGGCGCCACCTGCAGCCACAGGAGGTGCTCGACGCCGACGTCGTGCTCAAGGCGCTGGCCACCGGCGACACGAAGATCATGGCGCCGGTCACGGTGATCACGCAGACCCTGGCGCAGCGCTTGTGGCCGAATGCCGACGCGCTCGGAAAGACGGTCTACGTCGGCCCGATCGGCGTGCGCGTGGTCGGCGTGATCGCGGACCTGGCGCGTGCCAACGCCTACGACGACGCGACCGCGCACTACTCGATGATCCTGCCGGTGTTCATGGGGGCGGGCAAGAACCAGAGCTACCTCATCCGCACCCGCCCGCAGGATCGCCAAACCGTGCTGAAGGCCGCGGTGGCTGCGCTGAAGAAGGCCGACCCGAGGCGGGTGGTGACCGAACAACGCACCTATGACGAGGTGCGCGACAAGTTCTTCGAGAACGATCGTTCCATGGCCGGCATCCTGGTTGGCGCGATCGCCGCACTGCTGATCGTCACCGCGCTGGGCATCGTCGGCCTGGCCAGCTTCTGGGTGGCGCAGCGGCGGCGCACGATCGGCGTGCGCCGTGCGCTGGGCGCCACCCGCCGCAACATCCTCAACTATTTCCAGACCGAGAACTTCCTGCTCGCCACGATCGGCATTGCGCTGGGCATGGCGCTGGCCTACGCGATCAACCTGTTCCTGATGATGCACTACGAGCTGCCACGACTGCCGGCGATCTATTTCCCGGTCGGCGCGATCGCGCTGTGGCTGATCGGGCAGTTGGCGGTGCTGGGCCCGGCGTTGCGCGCCGCGGCGGTGCCGCCGGTGGTGGCGACGCGGTCGGTGTGATTTTCCCTTCTCCCCTTGGGAGAAGGTGCCCGAAGGGCGGATGAGGGTACGGGGCGAAGCGCGGCGGTGCGCGCTGGCCGAACCCTCTCCCCCAACCCCTCCCCCGGTGGGGGAGGGGAGTTCAACTACGGAGATATGGGATGTTCGGCTATTACCTTGATCTCGCTCTGCGCAGCCTGAAGCGCAACAAGATGCTCACGGCACTGATGGTGCTGGCGATCGCCGTGGGCATCGGCGCCAGCATGACCACGCTGACGGTGATGCACTTGTTGTCCGGCGATCCGTTGCCGGGCAGGAGTGCGAACATCTATTACCCGCAGGTCGATCCGATGCCCGGCGACGCCAACTGGAAACACGATTACCCGCTGGCCATGATGGACGACCGTTCGGCGGTGGATCTGTGGAGCGCCCATCGCGCCGACCGCCAGGCCCTGGTGGTGGACAGCCCGGCGAAAGTGAGTGCCCCGGGTGCAAACCTGCCACCGCTGATGATCGCGATGTTGTCCACGACGTCGGACTTCTTTCCAATGTTCAACGTGCCGTTTGCCTACGGATCGGCGTGGACGCCAGGGGATGATGCGAGCCGTGCGCGTGTGGCGGTGATCTCCAGCAAGCTCAACAACAGATTGTTCGGCGGCGGCAACAGTGTCGGCAAGACCCTGCGGGTCAGGAACGACGACGTACGCATCGTCGGTGTATTGAAGCCGTGGCGGCCCTCGCCGCGGTTCTACAGCGTCGCCGGCGGGCTCGGCGAGAACGGCCAGGGCGCATTGCCCTATGCCAAGCCGGAGGACGTGTTCACGCCGTACTCCACCGCGCTGGAAATCAACGACGGCGCGTTCCAGCAGTACACCTGCTGGGGCAGTGGCCCGCTCGTACCTGGGCACCTGCAGGATTCGCCGTGCCTGTGGGTGGCGCTGTGGGTGCAACTGGACAGCGCGGCGAAGGTGGCCGATTACCGCCACTTCATCGCCAACTACGCGCAGCAGCAAAAAGTCTTGGGGCGCTTCCAGCAGACCGACACGCGCATGCTGGATCTGATGCAGTGGCTGGACCACATGCAGGTGATACCCAGCGATACGACGTTGCAGATGTGGCTGGCCTTCGCGTTCCTCGCCATTTGTCTGTTCAACACCGTCGGCCTGCTGCTGGCGAAGTTCCTGCGTCGCAGCGGCGAGATCGGCGTGCGTCGGGCGCTGGGTGCCTCGCGCCGCGCCGTGTTCGCGCAATGCCTGATGGAGGCGGGCCTGATCGGTTTCATCGGTGGCGTGGGCGGGTGGTTGCTGACGTTGGTCGGATTGTGGCTGGTACGCCGCCAGCAAACGCCGTACTCGGACTTGGTGCACATGGACCCGTCGATGTTCGTGGTCACGTTCGTGCTGGCGATCGCGGTGAGCCTGCTGGCGGGTGCCTTGCCAGCGCTGCGCGCCAGCCGCGTCGCGCCAGCACTTCAACTCAAGATGTTTTAGTCCAAGGCCACTTCAATATGCAGATCAAGCCCATCCTTTCCGCGCTGAAAAAGCACCGGCTCGCCACGTTCCTGATTGCCATGGAAGTCGCACTGGCCTGCGCGGTGCTGTGCAATGCGGTGTTCATGATTGCCAACCGCCTGTCCGCGATGAACATCAACAGCGGCGTGGACGAAGCCTCGCTCGGCATCGTGGCGGTCACCGGGTTCGATCCCGTGCAAGCCAGCGACTTGAATGCGCGCATGCTCGCGGGCCTCGGCGCGATTCCCGGCGTCGAATCCGTCCAGGTGGTCACCTCGGTGCCGTTCGGGCCGCAATGGGGTGTCGCCGGCATCACGCTGGACCACAAGAACTACGGCAGCGTGATCCAGTTCTACGAAGGAGGGCCCGGCACGCCGGAAGCGCTGGGATTGAAACTGGTGGCGGGACAGCTTCCGTTGGCCGATGACTATCAGCCGCTGCCGGGGCAGGACTATTTTCCCGCGTCCTCCCGCATCTTAATCTCGCAGGCGCTGGCCGAACGGCTGTGGCCGGGCGAGAGCCCGCTCGGCAAGGCGTTCTGGGCCGGCAAATGGCAGTTCCGCGTCACCGGTGTCGTGGCGAACCTGTCCGTGTCGCAATACACCGAGCACGGCCAGCGCGGCGCCGAGTGGACCGTGTTCGTGCCTGTCCAGCCGGGCGGGCTGTTGGCCGGCACTTATCTGATTCGCGCCCAGCCGCAAGACCTGCAGCGCGTGATGACCACGGCGCGGTCGGCGGTGGCGAAGATTGCGCCGGACGTGGTGCTGGATCGCGACAACAGCCAGGCCGTGCCGACGCTGCGGGCCAGATTCTTCGCGACCGATCGTGCGATGGCCGGCCTGTTGCTCGGCGTGATCGCCGCGCTGCTGCTGGTCACCGCGCTGGGCATCGTCGGCCTGGCCAGTTTCTGGGTGGCGCAGCGGCGCCGGCAGATTGGTATCCGTCGCGCCATCGGCGCCACCCGCGCCGACATCCTGCATTACTTCCAGACCGAGAACTTCCTGATCGTCAGTTTCGGTATCGCGCTGGGCATGGCGCTGGCCTACGCGCTGAACCTGCTGCTGATGACCCACTACGAACTGCCACGCCTGCCACTGGCCTACCTGCCGATCGGCGCGCTGGCACTGTGGGCGCTGGGCCAGCTGGCGGTGCTGGGGCCGGCGCTGCGCGCGGCGGCCGTGCCGCCGGTGGTGGCGACGCGGTCGGTGTGATTTTCCCTTCTCCCCTTGGGAGAAGGTGCCCGAAGGGCGGATGAGGGTACGGGCAAAGCGCGGCATTGCACGCTGGCCGAACCCACTCCCCAACCCCACACCCGACGGGAGAGGGGCTTTTGACAAGGAGCACGGGATGTTTGGTTACTACCTCGACCTCGCTCTGCGCAGCCTCAAGCGCAACCCGATCCTCACCGGCTTGATGGTGTTGGCGATCAGGCTGGGCATCGGCGCCAGCATGACGATGGTGACCGTGCTGCATGTGATGACGGCCGATCCGCTGCCCGGGCGCAGCGCGCAGTTGTACACGCCGCATCTCGATCCGTTGCCGCTCAACCACAAGCACGGGGGCGGCCCCGACGCCAGCGACAACCTCACCTGGCCCGATGCGATGGCGCTGCTCAAGGCGCGACGCGCGACGCGGCAGGCGGCGATGGCGGGCGGCAATCTGTTGTTGCGTCCCTACCGGGCGGGGGTACAGCCGTTTTACCTGAGCGGTCGCTACGCCAGCGCGGACTTCTTCGCGATGTTCGGCGTGCCGTTCGTGCGCGGCAACGGCTGGAGCGCCACGGACGATGCAGCCGGCGCGCAGGTGGTGGTGGTGACCGAGACGGTGGCGCGCAAGCTGTTCGGCACGGTCGACGCCGTGGGCCGCACGGTGCGGCTGGGCGAGCACGACTACCGGCTGGTCGGGGTGGTCGCCGACTGGGCACCCGAGCCGTTGTTCTATGCCGACAACGTGGGCAGCCAATACAGCGATGCGGATCAGTTCTTCCTGCCCTTGTCGGTGGCGGTGAACCAGGATCTGCAGGTCAACGGCAACCAGTCCGGCTGGGCCAAGGATGACGGCGGGATGGCCAAGCGCAGCGCCACGATGAGCTGGTTGCAGTTCTGGGTGCAACTGGACACCCCGCAGCAGGTGGCGGCGTATCGCCAGTATCTGGTCGACTACTCGGCGCAGCAGAAAGCCTTGGGCCGTTTCCAGCGCCCGCCGACGAACGCGAGGCTGTACAGCCTGATGGGCTGGCTGGCGCACGAGAACCTGGTGCCCAACGATGTGCGCTTGCAGCTGTGGCTGGCGCTGGGCTTTTTGTTCGTGTGCATGGTGAACATCGTGGCGCTGCTGCTGGCCAAGTTCCTGCGCCGCAGCGGCGAGATCAGCGTGCGCCGCGCGTTGGGCGCCAGGCGGCGCGACATTTTCGTGCAACTCGGCATCGAGTCGGCGCTGATCGGCGTGGCCGGCGGTGCGCTGGGCCTGGCCATCGCGCAACTGGGACTGTGGAGCATCCGCCAGCGCCCGGACGACTACGCCAGGCTGGCGCAGATGGATGTGCCGATGCTGCTGGGCACGCTCATCCTGGCCGTCGCCGCCAGCGTGCTGGCCGGCCTGCTGCCGGCGTGGCGCGCCTGCCGCGTGCCACCCGCGCTGCAACTCAAGGGGGGCTGACCCATGCAGATCCGACCGATCCTTTCCACCTTGCGCCACCACAAGCTCACCGCGGTCCTGTTGACCCTGCAGGTGGCCTTCACCTGCGCCATCGTCTGCAACGTGGCCTTCATGGTGGCCCAGCGCGTGCAACGCATCAGCGTGCCCACCGGCATCGCCGAGAACGAGCTGTCGGCGCTCCGCAGCCGGGGCATCGAACAGGGCGAAAACATGCAGGCGCGGCAAACGGCCGACCTGGCCGCCTTGCGCGCGATTTCCGGGGTGCGTTCCGCGGTGGCGGTCAGCTATTCGCTGCCGCTGAACCGAAGCGAGTCCTCCAGCGGCATCTGTCCCAGCAAGCAGGCGCTGGACCGGGCGATGCAGCTCAATTCGCTCGATGGCAGCGGTTGCGTGCAACCGGCCTCGTACGACGGTACGCCGGGCTTGATCGCCACCTTGGGCCTGCATCTCGTGGCGGGCCGCGATTTCCTGCCGGAAGAATACGTGAGCAAGGGCAAGCCCGCGGTGGCGATCGTCACGCGCGCGCTGGCGGAGAAACTGTATCCGGGGAAGCCGGCGCTGGGACAGAGCATGTACGACGGCGACAACTTCATCCGCATCGTCGGCATCGTGGATACCCTGCTGCGCCCGGCCTTGCGCAAGCCCGGCATCGACGGCGACAGCATGATCTGGCCGCAGCGCCCCGACAGCGCCGGCGTCACCTACGTGCTGCGCAGCGCGCCGGCCGATCGCCAGCGCGTGCTCAAGGCCGCCGCGGCCGCGCTGCTCAAGCTCAGCCCCAACCGCATCATCGACCCCAGGCAGATGCAGGCCTACACGCAGATCCGCCGCGCCTACTTCCAGCGCGACACCACCATGATCGGCCTGCTCATCGCTTCCGCGCTGGGCCTGCTCTTCGTCACCGCGCTGGGCATCGCCGGGCTGGCGAATTTCTGGGTGCAGCAGCGCACGCGCAGCATCGGCATCCGCCGTGCCATCGGCGCCACTCGCGGCGACATCCTGCGCTACTTCCAAGGCGAAAACTCCCTGATCGTCAGCGCCGGCATCATGCTGGGTGCCGCGCTGGCGGTGCTGCTCAACCTGTTGTTGATGGCGCGTTACGAATTGCCGCGCCTGCCATTGTGGTATTTGCCGATCGGCGCGCTGGTGCTGTGGGTGCTGGGCCAACTGTCGGTACTGTCGCCAGCGCGGCGCGCCGCACGCGTGCCGCCGGTGGTGGCGACGCGGTCGGTGTGACGGGATTGGGGATTGGGGGTTGGGGATTCGAACGAGCCAAGGCTGCCGCTCGCGCGAATCCCGTCTACAAAGGGGAAACATGATGTTTGGCTACTACCTCGATCTGGCCCTGCGCAGCTTCAGGCGCAACAGGGTGCTCACCGCCGTGATGGTGGTGCTGATCGGTGTCGGCGTGGCAGCGACGATGACGACGTTTGCCGCTTTGCGCGCCGTATCCGGCGATCCCGTGCCGGGCAAGTCGGCGCGCCTGTTTGTGCCGCAACTGGATAATTGGGGGCCGGCAAATCGGGGTGCGGACGGCGAGCCACCGGCCCTGCTCAGTTACGTCGATGCGACGGCTCTGCTGCGCACGGACGCCGCAGAGCAGCGGACGGTTTCGTATCCGGTGCGCCTCCCTGTCTTGCCCGCCGATGGCGCGAAGGCACCGGTCCAGGCCAGGGGCTATGCCGTCACGGCTGATTTCTTCTCGATGTTCGAGGTGCCGTTTCGTTACGGCAGCAGTTGGCTGGAATCGACCGAAGGCAGCAACGTCGCGGTCATCGGCGGCAGATTGAACCAGCAGCTTTTTGGCGGCGTTGACAGCGTCGGCCGGCAACTTCGGATGGGTGGCCGTGATTACCGCGTCGTCGGCGTGCTCGGCGACTGGAATCCGCAGCCGCGTTTCTATGCCGGAGCAGATATCCATGCCGTCGGGGACCGAGGCGAGGCGCCGGACGTCTTCGTACCGTTTGCACGGGTGATAGCCGGGCAGGTCGGAACCTCCGGTAGTGTGATGTGTCTTCCGGGTTACGACGGCTCTGGCTGGAAAGCGCTGCTGGCTTCGGAATGCGACTGGATCTCGGGGTGGGTCGCATTGCCTGGTGTGGCAGACGAGCAGCGTTACCGTGCCTTCCTCAATGGCTATGCGGCCGAACAGCAGCAGCTTGGCCGTTTCCAATGGGCGCCAAATGTGCGCCTGCGCAGCCTTCCGCAGTGGCTGGAGCAGGTACGTGCGGTGCCGCAAGAGGTGCGCATGGCGCTGCTGCTGGCGGTCGGACTGCAACTGGTTTGCCTGCTCAATACGTTGGGTTTGCTGTTGGCGAAATTCATGCGTCGGCATGGCGAGATCGGCACGCGCCGCGCACTGGGTGCTTCGCGCCTTGCCATCGGCGCACAGTTCCTGACTGAGGCGGGTCTGGTCGGTGCCGCCGGTGGCGTGCTCGGCTTGGTGCTGACCGTGGCGTGTGCGTCCCGTGTCGGTGGCTTGTTCGGCCCGAAGATCGCCCGCCTGACACAGGTCGATGCGCAACTGCTGGTGTTGACCTTGCTGGCGTCGGTGGCAGCGACCGTGCTGACCGCGCTGTATCCGGTGTGGTGTGCAGCACGGGTGCAGCCCGCGTTGCAGCTGAAATCGAACTGAGGCCAGACGCATGCAGATCAAGCCGATCGTTGCCGCGTTGAGCCGCCATCGCACCGCGACCGTGCTGATCGTGCTGCAGGTAGCCTTGACGCTGGCGATCGTGTGCAACGCGCTGTTCATCGCGCAGCAACGGGTGGCCTATCTGTCGCGGCCCACCGGTATCGACGAGGCGCATATTGCGGTGATCCACAATCAATGGATTGGCAGCCCCGGTTTGGCTGAAGCGAACGCGTCGATGCTGCGTGATCTCGCCGTACTCCGCGGCTTGCCCGGCGTGGCGGACGCATATGCCGATTATTCGTATCCAGCGGCAGGGCCGGTCGCGCAGTTGCTTGGCATCGCTCTCGCACACGGACAGCCGCGCGCTTCGTGGGCCGAGTCGTACTACGCCGACGAGCACATGCTTTCCACGCTGGGGCTGAAGCTCGTCGAGGGTCGCAACTTCCGTGCTGACGAGATCGTTCCGCTATCCGATGCCGATGCCTCGCCGGCGCCACCGTCGATCATCGTCACCCGCGACCTCGCTGACACCTTGTTTCCGCAAGGCGGGGCGTTGGGGCGTGCCGTATTCATCGGCGACAAGCCCAGCACGATCATCGGGGTGATCGCCGATCTGCAGGTGCCCGCCGTGGGCACTCGCAGCTTTGCGCATCGCTCGGTATTGATGCCGTATCGGCTCGCCTCGGCCAGCGAGACCTACTACCTGGTGCGCACGAAGCCGGGACAGCTGGAAGCGGTGATGCACGCGGCACCGGCGGCCCTGCTGGCGGCTGATCGCATGCGCATCATCGAGGCGAACGATGGCGTGCAACGCTTCAGCGATCTGCGCGCCGCCGCGTATGCGCGCGATTACGGTGTGGCCACCTTGATGAGCCTGCTGTGCGCGATCCTGCTGAGCGCCACGGCCGGCGGCATCTTCGGTTTCACCAGTTTCTGGGTTGGTCAAAGGCGCAAGCAGATCGGCATCCGCCGTGCCATCGGCGCCACCCGCGCCGACATCCTGCATTACTTCCAGGCCGAGAACTTCCTGATCGTCAGCTTCGGCATCGCGCTGGGCATGGCACTGGCCTACGCGCTGAACCTGCTGCTGATGACCCACTACGAACTGCCGCGCCTGCCGCTGGCCTACCTGCCGATCGGAGCGCTGGCGCTGTGGGTGCTGGGCCAACTCGCCGTGCTGGGGCCGGCGCTGCGCGCGGCGGCGGTGCCGCCGGTGGTGGCGACGCGGAGCGTGTGATGAGGAGCAGGGGCGAGAGGCTAGTCGCGAGGGACGAGCGGTTGCCACGAAGGCGCTTGCTCTTCTCTTGCCCCTCGCCTCTCGCCCCTCGCCCCTGAACAGGAGTGATGCACATGCAGACAACGCCGCACGTCCTGCTCCAGGACGGCGTAGCCCAAGGGCTCTGCAGTGAGTTTCGCGATCGCCAGCTCGATGCTGTCGACGAAACGTTGCGCCAGTTCGGGCTGTATCGCCGCGTAGTAGCGCGCTGCACCCTCGAACTCCACCAGAGCGTCGGGGTGAAAGGCAAACTTCATCGCGTGATGATGCGGCGCACGTGTTCGAGTGATTCGGGACCGGCGAGGGGCTCGATCGCACCGCTGCGAACCTCGTCACGGCGACGGGCGGCTTCGGCGACCCAGAGCGCCTGGATCTCGCGATCCTGCGCCGGGTCCAGGCTTTCCACCAGTCGGTCGGCCAGCAACGCCCGCGCCTCGCTGGGCAGCGACAGTGCGGCTTCGGTGAGCTGTTCGACGGTGATCGACATGGGGAAAGAATACGCGGCCGCTGCACCGCGCTCAACTTGTCGCACCGCGGCTGTTCCGAATCCCCGAATCCCCACCCCAAGCAAACCATGCTGTCTGGCACAGGAGGCTTGTTCCTTGCCGGATCACAATCCAACCTGTCCCTTCCCCTGCCTGCCGAGGATGTCGCCCGATGAAGACCTTGCCCCTGTTGATCTGCGTGGCCCTGCTGGGCTCGGTGACGATGCCGTCTGCGGCGCTGGCCGCGCCGGCAGCGCAGAGCACCACGAAGTCGGATGTTGCCGGCCGCGTGGCGACGCTCAATGCGCTGCTGGCCGAGCAGTGGCAGTACACGCTGAAGAACAGCCCCGAGTTCGCCACGATGCTGGGCGACCTGCGCTACAACGACCGCTGGAGCGATGCCTCGATGGCGCATCTGGAGGCCGACCACCAGGCGACGCAGGACTTCCTCAAGCGTTTCGAGGCGATCGACACCCGCGGTTTCGCCGACAGCGACAAGCTCAACCAGCAGCTGATGGTGCGCCAGCTCAAGGACAGCCTGAAGGGCTACGATCTGAAGCTCTATGAAATGCCGCTGGACCAGATGAGCGGCGTGCACATCGCGCTGGCCGGCTTCGTCAATTCGATCCCGTTCAACAGCGCCAAGGAGTACGACGACTACCTGGCGCGTTTGAAAACGGTGCCGAAGTTGTTCGACCAAGTCACCGTGGTGGCGCGGCAGGGCTTGGCGGACAAGATGATGCCGCCGAAATTCCTGCTGGAGAAGGTGGTCAAGCAGATCGCCAGCATCGAGCAGCCGGCCGGCATGGACAGCCCGTTCGCGCAGCCGCTGAAGCATTTCCCCAAGTCGGTGTCGGCGGCCGACCAGAAGCGCCTGCATGACGCGATCCTCGATGCGATCGATCACGAGGTGCGGCCGGCCTACGCCAAGCTGGGCAAGTTTGTCGCCGTCGACTACGCGCCGCACGGGCGCAGCCAGCCGGGCGTGTGGTCGTTGCCGAACGGCGAGGCGATCTATCGCTTCCAGGTGGCGCAAATGACCACCACCAGCGAGACGCCGCAGCAGATCCACGAGATCGGCCTGGCCGAGGTCAAGCGCATCGAGGGCGAGATGACGAAGATCGCCCACGCCCAGGGCTTCAAGGATCTGGCCAGCTTCCGCGCCTCGCTGAAGAGCAACCCGAAGACGCATGCCAGCTCGCGCGAGGACATTCTCAACCGCTACCGCGGCTACATCGCGGGCATGGAGCCGGAACTGCCCAAGCTGTTCGGCCGCATGCCCAAGACCGAGGTGGTGGTCAAGCCGGTGGAGAAGTTCCGCGAGAAGGAAGCGGCGGCGGCGGAATACCACCCCGGCACGCCGGACGGTTCGCGTCCCGGGCAGATCTTCGTCAACACCGGCGACTTCGCCAACCGCAGCGTGCTGACGATCGAGTCGACCGCCTATCACGAAGGCGTGCCCGGCCATCACCTGCAGCTCTCGATTGCGCAGAACCTGCCCAAGCTGCCGCCGTTCCGCCAGCAGGCCGGCTACAGCGCCTACATCGAAGGCTGGGCGCTGTATGCCGAGCAACTGGGCAAGGAGGTCGGCTTCTACAAGGACCCGCTGTCCGACTATGGCCGTCTCTCCGACGAGCTGCTGCGCGCCGACCGCCTGGTGCTGGACACCGGCGTGCACTACAAGCACTGGACGCGCCAACAGATGGTGGACTTCTTCCACGCCCATTCCAGCGAGGACGAGCCGGACGTGCAGGCCGAGACTGATCGCTATATCACCTGGCCCGGCCAGGCGCTGGCGTACAAGACCGGCGAGCTGAAGATCCTCGAACTGCGCGCGCGGGCGGAAAAGGCGCTGGGCAATCAGTTCGACATCCGCGCCTTCCACGACGAAGTGCTCAGCGGCGGCGCGCTGCCGCTGGACGTGCTGGAGGACCGCGTCAACGACTGGATCGCCGCGGTGAAGTCGGGCAAGGCGCCGGCGCATCCGGTGGCGATCTGATAGCGCGCTGCGGCTGCTCGTTCCGTGTGGTTCAACTGAGGCAGCAGAAGGGTGGATTAGCCATGCGAAATCTGACTTTAGCTGATTGGTGTCGAACCTCAGTTGTCATTCCACCGTTCGCCCTGAGCGTAGGCGCGTAGCGCCGAAGTCGAAGGGCATGGGACATCGGGTGCTTCGACTTCCTCGCTCCTCAAGGCCGTGGCCATCCATGGCCACTCCCCGCGTGCGCTTGCTGGCGCAAGCTACGCTCAGCATGAACGGGTATTTTCGAACTGAGGTTCGACACTGGTCAGGTGACTCCATGGAGCCGCTGTTGCTGGCATTTATGGTTACGGCGCCGCCGGTGATGGGCGACGCGGACCTTGCAAACGATCAATCTGGCCAACCTGGCCAGATATGCTTGCCTTGTTGAAACGAAAACAGGTGCGGTCATGGCTACGCAGATCAATGTACTTGAAGCGAAGAACCGTCTGTCGCAGTTGCTCAAGGCCGTGCAGGCGGGGGAGGAGGTCGTGATAGCCAACCGCGGTGAGCCCGTCGCGCGGCTCGTACCGGTGCGCGCGCAGAAGCGGAAAGCGGGCAAGGGAAACGCCGGCGCCATTCTCGACTGGCTCGATGCGCATCCCCTGCCCGAATGCGCGCACCGAAGCGCGCAGGAAATTGATGCCGACATCGAGGAGGCGCGCGCGTCGTGGGATTTATCTACCTCGACGCCTGTCTTGTCATTTATTTGGCTGAGCGTCATGTCAGATGGGGCAAATCAGTGAAAGCTGCCATGGCCAAGTTGCCGGAAGCGCGTTTTGCGATCTCTGCATTGGTGAAGCTCGATTGTCTGGTCGGCCCGATCAAACGTGCAGATGCCATGCGGCAAGATGCGTACACGGACATGTTCGAGGTTTTCGAGACACTGTCCATGCCTGAACCGGTGTATCTGCGCGCGGCCCAGTTCCGCGCCAGATTCGGCCTGAAAACGCCCGATGCGCTGCATCTGGCCTGCGCCCAGCATCATCGTTGCGAGGCCTTGTGGACGAACGACGACCGCCTGCACGTTGCATCGCATGGCCTGGCGCGGATGATCCCTCAAGCCATGAACGCGGGGCAGGCCAGGTGTTGTCGGTGCAGTAGCCCGATAGTCATGGCAACCTTGTGGGCCGGAGCGGCATCCATGTCCGCATGTGCAGAAAACGTATGACCCGAACCGTACTGATCATCGATGACAACCCGGCGGTGGGCGAGGCGCTGTCGCTGGCCTTGTCGCTGCACGAGATCCGTCCGTTGACCGCGCTGACCCCGGACGAGGGTTTGGCCGTGCTCGGGCGCGAGGCGGTCGACGTGGTGATCCAGGATATGAACTTCACCGCGGACACCACCTCGGGCAAGGAGGGCGTGGCGCTGTTCCGCGCAATCCGCGAGCATCATCCCGATCTGCCGGTGATCCTGCTCACCGCGTGGACGCATCTGGAAACCGCGGTGGAACTGGTCAAGGCCGGCGCCGCCGACTATCTGGCCAAGCCGTGGGACGACAACAAGCTGTT
>JACDJA010001659.1_pt1 | contig 17937 bp, 21 predicted proteins | sample 7449241 | NCBI WGS metagenome assembly JACDJA01 (sample SAMN14253289, study PRJNA609438) | sludge metagenome | isolation source: initial anaerobic sludge | collected 2018-12-20 | reverse complement strand
TGATTACACCACATATCGCAACATGATCTCTATCCATGATACGAGTATTTGCAGGTGCCTCTATATCTCTTACGAGTATGGAATCGTCTCTATCAAGTGCTGATACATCAAGTGTGATGTTTGCAGGCATATCTTCGATCTTGCCGCGTAGTTTCAATCTCTTTTTAGATTGGATGAGTACACCTTTATTTTTAAGACCGATTGGAACACCTGTTGTTTTCACAGGAACAAGGTAATCAGTCACAACACCGGGTAATGCAACACGCAAATCAACATGTCTGATAGCGCCTGTTACCGGGTGAAATTGATACTCTTGGATTACTGTATTATACTCTTTGCCATCGACCTTAATAGGAAGAATGAGCGTCTTTTTAGCTCTAGCAGCTTTGATAAAATCACCCTCTTTAAATGCAGCATAGACATTCTCTATACCCTTTGCATAAATGTTGGCAATTAGATATCCATCTCTTTTAAGTTGCTTCGCATTACTTTTTCCGATACTCTCTCTAAGTTGACCTTCTAACATTGTTTTCCTTTTTACAAATTTAGGCAGGTATTATACCTCTTTTTATTTAATATCTGCTGATAGTTCTTAATCCTTATTTATGTTTAAAAAAAATATGAATTAAATTTTTTACGCTATAATTTAGGTATATAAAATCAAAAAATATTAAGGAGAACCATTATGGCTGAAAGAAAAAAACCTACGACCACGAGAGCTAAAAAAGAGAAGATAGCCGATGAGATTGATGAAGTATTAGAAGATTTTGATGATGAGATTGATGAGGCACAGATGAGCTTCACTGAAAAGATCAATGATGCGACAGAGAAGACGATAAGCTTTTTTGACCCAATCACACAAAAAGTAAGAGGCATCGTGCTTGGTATCGGTGAGATTATCGTGACTATCGCTGCTGTTGTCGGTATCGTCGCAGCGATTCTTGGCGGATTTTCTGATATGTCAAAAATCGGATTCTTTGCTGGACTCAGCAGTATGTTTAAAGGAATTGTCGGCGTTATCATGGGAGCGCTTTTTATATTTTTACTTTTTGCTATCAAAGAAGCACTCGAGAAGAAAAAATAATCTCTCACTGCTTTTGCAGTGCGAGAAGAGCAAAATAAACGCTCTTGATATCAGCTATTGATATCTTCTTTGATTTTTTTTGCCATCTTAGAGATTTTTGTAATCTTTTGCGTGTAATTAAGCGTATCATCAAGTAAAACATTTACAAATACTGAGCCGACGATAACACCGTCAACATCTTGTGATTTTTCTTTTGCATTCTTTTCATTGACACCAAATCCAAGATAGATAGGCGTCTTGCTCACTTCTCGGATATCGGCGATGATAGCATCTAAAGACTCTTCTGTGCCCTTGCCTGTTATACCTGCATACGCTACAAGATAGATAAACTTCTGAGCATCTTTTGCAACCTTTGCTATCCTTTGCTTATCGTGTGTCGGGGCTATAAAGTTGATGAGTGTCATATCAAGACTATCCATAGTACCAAGATAGGGTTGTGCCTCCTCAAAAGGAAGATCGGGGATGATAAATCCACTCACACCGCACTCTTTTGCAGTTTTTGAAAAATTTTCAAATCCATGATGATAAAATGAGTTAAAATACCCCATCCATAGAGTATCGATAGCGCTGGATATCTCTCTGGAAACCTCAAAAAGATCGGATGATTTAAAGCCATTTTGCAAAGAGAGTAGATTTGCCTGCTCTATGATTGGTCCATCGGCAACAGGATCGGAAAAGGGAATACCAAGCTCCAACATATCTACGCCTGCCTCACTCAAAGAGAGTGCGAGGTCTTTTGTAAAGGAGAGTTCGGGATATCCTGTAGTAATATATGCGACTAATTTTTTCAATATTTTTCTCTCTATTCATTTTTGCTAGTGGTGTAATTATACTTTTTTTTGATAAAATAGAGCGAAATATAAAACTTAAAGGTTCAGACTTGAAGAAAAAGTTAACTCTTAATGATATCTTGCGTATGAAATCAAAAGAGAAAATAGTAGTAATCACTGCCTATGATGCTCTTTTTGCTTCACTTATCGAAGAGAGTGCCGATATCATCCTTGTCGGTGATAGTCTCAATATGAGCTTTGCCGGAGAAGAGGATACACTCAGTGCTACACTTGATCAGATGATCTACCATACAAAAGCCGTATGCAAAGGTGCTCCTGATGCACTCATAGTAACCGATATGCCTTTTGGTACTTATAACAATGAAGATGAAGCCCTTAGAAATGCTACCAAAGTATATCAACAGACAAAAGCAGCAGCCATAAAGATAGAAGGCGGTCAAGAGCGAGCACATATCATAGAACATCTCACTAAGAACTCTATCGCTGTCGTTGGACACATAGGACTTATGCCCCAATTTGTCAGAAGCGAAGGTGGCTACAAAGTAAGAGGAAAGAGCCAAGAGGATATCGAACAACTTATAGCTGATGCGATTGCCATAGAAAAAGCGGGTGCATTTTGTGTCGTCATAGAAGGCGTCATATCTGAAGCTGCCAAAGCGATTACCGAAGCAGTTACCATACCGACAATCGGCATAGGCGCAGGTGGCAAAACTGATGGGCAAGTACTCGTTTGGAGTGATATGCTTGGATTTTTTACCGCTTTTGTGCCAAAATTCGTCAAACAGTATATGCAAGGAGCTAGCGATGTCAAAATGGCGCTTGCTCAATTTTGCACAGAAGTGAAAAGCGGAAAATTTCCTGAAGAAAAACATACATACTAAAAAGGTTGATAATGAAAAAGATTTTTACACACACACTCCTCATAACACTCCTTGGGCTCTTTATAGCAGGTTGTAATTCACAACCCTCTGTAAGCCAAGCAACAGCTGAAAAGATAGAGCAAAAACTTGCTACCGTTGAGTCTCTCAAAGGCTCACAGATACAAGCAAATAAGGTCGAAAATGCAATCGTTCTTACCGGTTATACAAAAACCACAAAACAAAAATACCTCTCTTCGAGTATCGCTAGATCATTTACAAATGGTGGGCGCGTCATCAACAATATCCAAACATACAATTGATAGGCATCTATGCAAAGAGTCGTTGAGATAGAAAAATTTGAAGATGAGATTAAAAGTGAACTTTCACTAAAACCGACGACTTGGGATGAGTATGTCGGTCAAGAGAAGATCAAAAAAAATCTTCAAGTCTTCATAGAAGCAAGTAAAAAGAGAGCTGAAGCACTCGATCATATGCTTTTTTTCGGACCTCCGGGACTCGGCAAGACAACGATAGCCAATATCATCTCCATCGAGATGGAGGCAAATATCAAAACAACGGCAGCACCCATGATAGAAAAATCGGGCGACCTCGCTGCACTTTTGACAAACATCGAAGAGGGTGACATCCTCTTCATCGATGAGATTCACAGAATGTCTCCGGCTATCGAGGAGATACTCTACCCCGCTATGGAAGATTTTAGACTCGACATCATCATCGGTAGCGGTCCTGCGGCACAATCTGTCAAGATAGATATCCCCCGCTTCACACTCATAGGTGCGACAACAAGAGCGGGAATGCTCTCAAGCCCGCTTCGTGATAGATTTGGTATGCATTTTAGAATGCAATTTTATGATACCGATGAGCTTGCTCGTATCATCAAACAAGCAGGAAGTAAACTGCAAAAAAGAGTTGATGATGATGCCGCATATGAGATAGCTAAAAGAAGTAGAGGCACACCTAGAATCGCATTGAGACTCCTCAGACGCGTTAGGGATTTTGCTGATGTAGAAAACGAAGAGATTATCACAAAAGCAAGAAGCAACTATGCACTCGATGAACTTGGGGTCAATCATCTCGGCTTTGATGAGCTTGATATCAAGTTTTTAAATCTTCTCATAGCTGCAAAAAGTAGACCTATGGGTCTGGGCACTATCAGTGCAGCGCTCAGTGAAGATGAGGGAACGATAGAAGATGTCATAGAGCCTTATCTCCTTGCAAACGGCTACATAGAAAGAACAGCAAGAGGCAGGATAGCCACACCGAAAAGCTATGAATATTTCAAATTAAGCGCAAGCGGAGGACTTTTTGAATAATACAAGCTTTATGATCTTGGGCATCTTTATCTTGACACTCCTTGGTGTTTATAGCATCTATAAACCATTTTTACTCTCACTGAGCGTTGCATTACTTTTGGCTATGGCAACTTATAATATCGTCAATCAGCTCAGCCAAAAACTAAACTCAAGACTCGCAGGCACAATCATCTCTACGATGATGCTCATACTCATCCTTTTTGTGCCGATGATCTACATAGCAACTTCGGGTGTTGAATATATCTCAAAACTTGATAAAACGGCTATCACGCAAACCGTGGATATGGCTCAAAAGTTACTTCAAAAAATCCCACTTATCAATGACTATGCCATAGACAAGATCAACGATGAGCAGATAGCCAAATTTGTAGAGCAGTCCTCAGCCTATCTTGCAACAGCCGGAAAAGCGGGAATCGGTTTTGCAAAAAATATGTTTTTAGTGCTCCTCTTTTACTTTTTTATCAACTATTATGGAGTTGCGATGTTCAACTTCATCAAACCACTTATCCCAATCTCGGAAGAGCGTTTTCAAAGAATGAGCCATGAGGTCTCATCGACTATGGAAGTTGTTCTTTATTCAACCATTGCAACGGCTATCTTTGAAGGTTTTCTCTTTGGAATCATCGTAAGCTATTTTGGTTTTAACGGTCTGCTTTTTGGTATCATCTACGGATTTGCCTCGCTTATCCCCGTTGTGGGTGGTGCGATTGTCTGGATACCGGTCTCACTCTACGCATGGTCAACGATGAGTAGTGTAAGTGCTATCGTTATCGCACTCTACTCCATCATCATCATCTCTATCATTGCCGATACATTTGTCAAGCCTATCATTATAAAATTTATCAAAGAGGAGATGCTCCATAGCACTGTGGAAATCAACGCTTTAGTGATATTTTTCTCTATCTTGGCAGGCATGAGCACCTATGGGTTTTGGGGTATCATCATCGGTCCTGCAATCACATCATTTTTGATAGCTATCATCAAAATTGGTGTTGACTATAAGGCTATGAGCGATACTTAAGCGAAAGCTTTTTCAGCGGGATGTAGAGACTTATAAAAAAGATAATCATGACAATACTCATAAGTTGCCCCATACTGAGCCCACAACAGAGATAGCCTATCTGCACATCAGGCTCTCTAAATACCTCGGCAACAAAACGCATGATGCCATACAATACTCCATAGCCTATGATAAGCTCTCCATTGAAACTCTTGTGTTTTCTATAAACGAAAAGAACAAGCGCGATGACCACGCCCTCTAAAAATGCCTCATAGAGCTGCGATGGGTGACGCAACACACCATCCACATAGATACCCCAAGATGCATCGGTCGCTTTCCCTATAAGCTCTTGATTGAGAAAATTACCAATCCTGCCAAATATATAGCCCACAGGGACACTCAGTGCCAAAAGATCGAGTATCGGAAAGACTACTTTTTTGTTTTTGCGACCAAAGAGTAGTGTCGCCACAAACGCACCGATAATTGCACCGTGATAGCTCATGCCTCGGATGCCCACAAAATTGCCCTCTACATCAAAAGGATTAAATATCTGCCAAGGGTGGGTGATGTAGTAGAGTGAACTTGGATCATAAAAGAGGATGTAACCTATCCTCGCGCCCAATATCACACCGATCTCTACCCAGGTGAAATAGCTATCTATCTCTTTTTCGGTTATGGGCATCGCATCTTTTTTGATCATCCATTTTGCAAACCAAAGTGCACTCAAAAGCGCAAGGACATACATCATACCGTACCAATGCACGGCAAAGGATCCTAGATGAAATGCAACGGGATCAAAATGTGAGTATATATTTTGCCAATAGTTCATAGCACCTCTTTATAATGGAAAGATTATATCACGATGATGGTTATATTTTTATTCGCTTACTCTAAATTCTATCAGTTTCAATTTCATACAATGACTGAATAGCTCCATGATAATCTGGGAATAAAGTTGATGCTGTTATAGATGATCTTTTTAGGAATCTTTGCACTTCACCACTTAGCTCTTTGGGTATTATAACCTTAATTAAAGTTGATCTTAAAATAACATCATTGATATTTGGTGAAGCTTGTTTTGTAAAAATAATTGGCAGACCAAAAGTATAAGACAACGATTCTTCAAATGAATGACGTGCACTACCAGAACAAATAAAATGCCCATCTTGTCTTTGTAATCTTTCATTTTTTCTTTTGGGAACATGAAAATGCAATAACTTGTTCTCATCTTTGCTTGGCGGCAAAGATTCTAGAACGCCGGGTTCTGATGGTTGTCTCATAATTACTTTTCGCATATCAAAATTTGCTTCATTAAGAATCACTTGTCTCAAACAATATACTGCACTATTAGTTTTAAAATTATTAAATGTGGCAAAAAACAAATATACATTAAAAGATGATGTAAAGTCTAAAAGCCTCGTTGGACCACCATGATGCTGAATATCCGCTAAGGCATCTAGTGCGTCTTGGCTAAGAGGATCGTAACCTAATTGATGAGAAAAAATTGAAGCTTGGGATTGATATTTTTTTAATATTTTTTCTTCAATCCTAAATTTATCTATTGTTACTTTTCGTTCTTCTAGAAATCTCTCAAATGTTGTTTTTAGTCCCCATTCACTATTTGATTGGCCTCTATATGAATAAGAAATATCCGTAGTAGTGAAAGGCAGTAAGTCATCGATTGATTTTATAACAATTTCTTGGAAACTATCAGAACTATCATAAAGCATTTCCTCTTTACCATGATAAAAAAATATATTTTTTGGATACTGGAAGATGCCTACAGTTTTAATCATATTTTTCCTTTTTCAATTCCACATTGTCTACTCGCCAACCAACTCTTTTTTCAGGCTCTTTTGAGCCGGTTCTTCCCCAAGCCAGATGCCAAAAAGTGCTTTTTTAAAAGCCAAGCCTTTGATAGTCTGTTTATACTTTCCATTTTTATAGATAGCCACCCCTTTACTTGGGGTGTAAAGAAGCTCAAAGAGATCACCTTTGACGATTGGCTCATCAAACACTGTTATGAAGGTTTGGATAGCATCATTCAGAGGTGCCGTATCGCCATGCGTGGATTTCTCAAAACCCTCATGTGTAGCTTCTTGCATCTTTTCACTCGTTATAAATTTGGAGACGATGTGAAGCGTGAGTGCCATAGGCGCATCGGCATCTATGAGTTTTTGTGCGTCATGATTTGGAGTAGCTGTATAGAGTCCCGCGACATAAAGATCGAGAAAGAACTTCTGCCGCACCCCTGCACCTTGAAGCAACAGAGTATCGCCCTCACGCGTTATCTGCTCTTGCAAAGTCACACCGCCGACATCTTTGGCATTCAAAGGGAAAATCAAAAGCAAGCTCAAAAAAAGAGCTCTAATGATAAGTGTCTGCATCATCATCCTTGTCATCTAGAAAATAAAATCTATATGCATTATATATAAAATCATCTAAGATTTGAAATGCTATCGTTTGGACTATTTGTCTTTAATCTTTGGTATATGATTTCTAATTTGCACGGGCAATTTACTCACTAAATTTGCTCTTGCACTATGCCAATATGCTGAGAGTAACAAAAGTGAACCCCCAATGAGAATGCCGGTAAGTGCAAAGCTATAACCAACGCCACCGTATGTCTCGATTAGACTAGAAAGAGCATAGAGAACATAAACGAGCGAAGAGACCATAAATGCACGCCGATCAATAACGATAGATATCAAACTCATCAATAGATACAAAACTATAACGATAGCCATACCTCCTAAGTTTTCTTCTCCGACAAGAATCCCAAGACTTGAAAAAACAGGATGAATAATAAGCGGAGCTGAGAGAAGGTGCAACCAAAAAGCCACATCTGATCTACGAGTAGTCCTATCGGTATCGGAAGAGTCCCAATACATTGCAAATAAAAACACCATAATGCCACATACAAATAAAATGATAGAAAACCACTCTTCCGCACCGGGAAAAATACTCATAGTAACCAAAACTAAAACAACAACTCCTGCTAATGCACCAACAGCGATAGTAATGGGAACATTAAAACGCAACCAGTGAAAGTATGCTGCCACAACTACTATCGCAGCTGCAAAAAGCAGAGATGCATCCGAGAGGAAAGGAGTCAGAAGCGACATCGATAACTCAAAAATCCCACCAAGAAATGAGAGCAAAAGAACGATGGCAGGAAGCGCCATTTTTCTTTTTCGGACAAAAAATTCAGACAATCCCCATGATAAAGCAGTAAAGACAAAATATCCCAAGCTTGGATCTATCTTTTTTAGAACCCACAACGAAGAAAATAGAAGCAACAAACATGCAATGACTATAAAGATATCATTAAATCCACCGATGAGCCTGAAATTTTCTTCGTCAACTAAAGGTGAATTTTTTGACGATGATTGCAAAGATCGAAACTCCTCAACAGATTTGGCAGTAAAAATCCCTTTATCTACGGCGATGTCTAAATCTTCATCTGTATACATACTTATCCTTCATAGAGTTTCGCTCTTTATTGATGCCCATTATATATAAAATCATTTTAAGATATGGAAGTTACATTGGTCACTAGATATCCAATTCTTAATCTTTATTTGATATGCTTTTATTACTATTTATCTAAAAGGAATTTTATGGAAGAAACAGTGGAAAATAAACGACCGATATTGCTTACTATTATCTGCGTATTGATCATCATCGGTGCAATATTGGCTCCTCTTTCGATTTATGCAGTGATAAACAATCCACTTGCAATGGATGTAATGGAAAAAGCAAGTCAACTTTCAATATCTGTACAATATGCCATGATAGTACTTGGTTCAATCGTTGGATTGGCAGCTGCTATCGGCATGCTTAAAGGCATGAAGATTGCAAGAACTTTTTATGTAGCTTACTCCGTTCTTGCTTTGATTGTCAGTTTTGCAGCTTCAAATATGCAGCAATCACTCATAATGACTATTTTGATTACTATAATTATATTGGGATTACTCTACCTTCCAAACATTAATGCATATTTTGACAGAGCAAATGCGTAAGTTTTTTTCTATAGTTATCTATATTTTTGCCGGGATCTTTGTAGCAGCGATAGTATTTGGCTCATTTCAAGATATTGCTCACGATGGTAACGGAACAAATAGTAGATTAATTGTCATAGCTATATGTACAATTACATCGATACTCTTGTTTGCCATTGCTTCTTGGATCTACCCTTTAAAAAATTGGCAAAAACCAACAGCTATCACACTCTTTACAGCTGTTGGGCTTATGCTCATTGGAGCACTCAATAACTACTTCATCATGAAAGATATGCAAAACTTAGATTTGGAGTTAGCCGAAAATAAAGAGATGTTTCAAGGAGAAATTTTAGCATACAACCTGCCTTTTGGCATCTTAGTGTCTTTGGTGCTTTTAGCCATTGGTGTATTTCTTTATAGAAAATCACCGAAGGCATGATACTATATTCATATTTTATCTTTTAGAGAGAATGAGGCATATAAATAACCAAGGATACAGAAAAGTGACATCACCAATCATGTGAGTTCTTTGTCTCTCTAAATCAACCAAAAGAATATTTTGCTATCTTTTCCCTGTTAAAAAAACAAAGTACCCTATAACTATAGTTGTAGATATCCCAACAATACTTGGAATTATAAAATCACTAGGGCGTTCAAGAAAGAAAAAAAACATACAAGCTATCACAGATAAGATAATCAAAATACCATAATTTGCCCATGGATTTTTAAAACTTAAAAATGCCGAGATAATACCAACAACAAAAGCAGGAATAATAGCACTTACATATCCAAAAAATAAAAAGAGGGGAAAAAGTGAAAGCTCCTGTGAAAATGTCAAAAAACTTGGACGATGTGCGGTGACTGAAGATATAATCATTGTCGTGAAAAAAAATAAAATCGTCCCAACAAGAGGACCTAAAAAAGTAAAGATTAAAATCCTTTGTATGTCAGTATATTTTCCCATATTCATCCTTTGTATTCATACAGCATATTATACGCAAAACCATCTAAGATATGACAACTCGCTATTTACATTCAATTAACCCTCCTTTTTTATAATCAACCATAAAAAAATAAAAAGGCTACCATTATGAAAAAGATACTCCTTATACCGTTTATTATTTTTGTAGGTCTTAGCGCAGCAGATATAGAGTTTAAAGAGGCGCCAAAAAATCCCGATCGCATCTTGCCTCAAGATGATGATGAGATTCTCTCCTTTGCACCTATTTTGAAAAATGGAATAGACGCCGTTGTCAACATCTCCACAAAGACAAATGTAAAAATGGGCAACCGACCAAATATCTTCAATGATCCTTTCTTTGAACAATTTTTTGGAAGAGACTATCAAGGAAGAGTGCCGCAAGATAGAACGCAAAGAACATTAGGTTCAGGCGTTATCGTCACCGAAGACGGTTATATCGTGACCAATTATCATGTCGTTGACGGCGCCGATGAGATCAGCGTAACACTCAGCGGAAGTGACACGGAGCATAAAGCAAAACTCATAGGCTCCGATAAAGATAGTGATATAGCGCTTATCAAGATAGAAGCCAAAGAGCTTCATCCTATAGCATTTGCAGATACAAAAGATATCAAGATCGGGGATGTTGTCTTTGCGATTGGTAATCCTTTTGGAGTCGGCGAGAGTGTCACACAAGGCATCATCTCAGCACTCGGCAAAGATGCTGTGGGCATCAATAGATATGAAAATTTCATTCAAACGGATGCCTCTATCAATCCGGGTAATTCAGGAGGAGCACTCATAGATAGTAGGGGTGCACTTATAGGCATCAACACAGCTATTCTCTCTCGCTCAGGTGGCAATCACGGCATCGGATTTGCTATCCCTGCGGATATGGTCAAAAATATCATTGCCCAACTTGCCAAAGACGGGAAAGTAAGCAGAGGTTATATGGGTGTTAATATCTCAGAATTGACAAAAGATCTCAGAGACCTCTATAAAAGCAAAAGAGGTGCCGTTATTACCAATATACAACAAGGTAGCGCTGCTGATAAAGCAGGTATCAAAAGGGGTGACCTTATCTTAAATGTCGATGGCGAAGAGATCGATTCTCCTCAAGAACTTTCAAGAATCATCGGCGATAAAAATCCTAATGAGACCATAAAAATCAAACTTGAGCGGGACAAAGATATACATTTTATTTCACTCAAACTTGGTGATCAACAAAATGCCGTTATCACTGGTAAATCATCGAAGCTACTTGAAGGTGCCGAGCTTACCGACATCACTCCGCAAATTGCCAAAGATTTGAGACTGCCCATAAACTCCGATGGAATCGCTATCATCGCAATCGAGTCAAATAGTAAAGCACAAAAAGAAGGTTTTCAAGTAGGAGATGTTATCATACAAGTAGAAAACTCGCCGATTGGCTCCATAGAGGATTTTCGTAGATACCTCAAAGATAGCTCAAAAGGTGCAAAAAGAGTCTATATAAACCGTTATGGAATGATTATTCTGTTGGTTATTAGATAAAAAGGATTTACCATAATTCGCATATTACTTATAGAAGACGACTCTGAACTAGCACTGATACTGACAAACTATCTGACAAAACATGATATGGAAGTCATAGGCGCAGAAGACCCCTATATGGGTCTCTCGCTTTTAAGTCAATATTCGTTTGATCTTGTTATCCTCGATCTTACCTTGCCGGGAATGGATGGGCTAGAGGTAATCCCTAAGATCAGAGCGACCGGCAACATCCCTATCATCATTTCTTCTGCGCGTGATGATATCACTGACAAGGTTATAGGATTAGAGAGAGGTGCTGATGATTATATGCCAAAACCGTATGATCCCAGAGAACTTGTGACGCGTATCAAGACAATCTTAAGACGCACCCATATCAGCGACGAGACATCCAAGAAGACTGAAACACTTTTTGAGATAGATAAAGCAGCAAATGCTATCATCTTCAAAGGGCATATGCTAGAACTCACAGCAGCAGAATTTGACATCCTCTCTACCCTTGTCAATCATAAAAACGGCTCTATCTCAAGAGAGCAGCTCATCTATGATAGTGATCACATTGATGATGAAAGTTCGATCAAGAACATTGATGTGATGATATCAAGGATTAGACAAAAACTTGCAAAAATCGATAGCGAAAAGAGTTATATAAAGCCGATTCGCGGCGTGGGTTATATGTTGACAGATAGAGTATGAAAAACTTATCCGTTGCAACTTTTATAAACCTGCTCTTTTCGTTAGCGATTATCATACTCACGCTTACTATCTATTTTTTTATCTCATGGAATAACGACAAATATAAAATCGACGAAGTAAGTCACTACAAACTCATCGCCGATGCTTTTCTCTCCAATGTCCAGCTTAACCCTACCGAAGATCAGTTGCAAAAATTTTATAAAGATTTTTCCGTCAAACCTGCCTCTATCGAAAAAGTAAAAGATGATATAGAAAGTGAGGGGAAAACAGTTTTTGCAGGTCAATCGATGTTTGGTCAAGTGAGGGTATTTGAAACACTCGATGCACACTATATCTATGTGCAAAGACTTGGTTATAACCTTATGCTTCAAGATAATCGTCCAAAAAACTATACGGTTCAAATAGCCGTGGGTATAGGAATATTTCTCATCATCTTGCTTGTTCTTCTCTATCTTGCAATCTTAAAAAAACTCCATCCGCTCAAAAAACTCCATAGACAGATAGAGCGATTTGCTACAGGCGATACACAGAGTAGGATTAACTATGTTTACAATGATGAGATAGGCAAGATCGCTAAAAGTTTTGATCATGCTATCTTGCACATCAACAGACTTATCGCCTCAAAAAATCTCTTTATGAGAAATATCATGCATGAGCTTAAAACCCCCATAACCAAAGGAAGAATAGTTGTAGAATCCATAGATGACGAGGCAACAAAAAAGATTCTCATTAGAGCATTTGATAGGATGAATGAACTCATCAATGAGCTCGCCGAAGTTGAAAGAGTTGCTATGCAAAACTTTACTCCGGATATAAAAGAGACTTCTCTTATGGAAATTGTAACAAAAGCACAAGAACTTCTGATGACGGATAAAAGGCGAATTATGATAGATTTTGAAGATTTTGAGCTAAAAACAGATCCTAAACTTTTTGCACTTGCACTCAAAAATCTCCTCGATAACGGCATCAAATACAGTAGCGATAAAAGTGTTAAAATCACAGCAAATGACTGTGCTATTAATGTTATATCAAAAGGGAAAGAACTGAAACATCCACTCTCGTTTTATATCGAGCCATTCTCACAAGAAGAGAAGAGAAGTAGTGGTTTTGGACTTGGTCTTTACATTGTCAATAGTATCTTAGAAAAACTCCATTTTAAACTCAGTTACAGCTATGCTAATGATGAAAATATATTTACGATAAAAACACATAAAACAAAATCGAAGCCCAAAAAAAGTTAATTATAAAATAATTAACTTTTAGCTATTATAATTCACTTTTAAAAAGCTAGGGGTTTTTCCGTTTTATGAATCAATTTACATACAAGCTATATACACTCATAAGTAGAGACGGTGATAACTGCCATATACAATTAGCGGACGCAACACATCCTCTGTTTCAAGCACATTTCCCAACCATGCCTATTCTCCCTGCTTTTATAACGATTGATTTGATTCAAGAGCTTTATCATGTGAGAGTTATTGAAGTTAAGAATGCAAAATTTTTAAAACCGATTTTACCAAACGAGAACATAACATATAAAAGAATCGATGATTTCTTTAAAGTATATAACAAAGATAAAATTGTAGCGAGTTTGAATTTATGCACTGTTGCGTTATAATCCCCGTTTATAATTCTCCGTACATTAGGGAAGTCATAAAAGATGTAGCTAGCAAAGGATATGCACTTATAGTCGTTGATGACGGATCAAGCCAGCCCTTGGGAATATCTGACCTAGATATAGAACTTGTGATTCATGAAGAAAATAGAGGCAAAGGTGAGGCAATTTTGAGCGGTGCAAAGAGAGCGAAAGAGCTTGGATTCGATTGTTTTATTTCTATGGATGCCGACAAACAACATCTAAGCAGCGAGATACAAAAATTAATAGACACATATGAACAAAATAGCATAGTAGTCGGAAATCGTAATTTCAGCGGAGATAATATCCCTCGCTCATCAAAGTTTGGAAGAGCGTTTAGTAATTTTTGGGTTATGCTTGAAACATTTAAAAAGCTTGGAGATACTCAAAGCGGTTTTAGACTTTATCCTATTTCCATCCTTGATCTAGATACAAAAAAAAGAAGATTTGACTTTGAGATTGAAGTATTAATTTTGCATTTATACAGAGGAGGAAAATGTATAGATATAGCCGTTGATTGCTACTACCCTCTTCCTGAGAAAAGAATTTCTTTTTTTGATAAAAAGCATGATAATGTAAGACTTCTATTGTTGCATACTAAATTTTGCACGCAACGCTTCTTGTTACTTAGAGGTTTATTATGGCATTAATATCAACTATTCTTATATAACCTTAATATTTTTTCGATAAAATAATACTCTTAATAGAACTCTAAAGCGAAAATTAATGAAAAAAATCTTGGTTTTATACTATTCACAAACCGGACAATTAAAAAATGTTGTGAAGAGTTTCATATCTAAATTACCTGATGATAAAATCAAAGTTGATGTTAGAGAGATTAATGGCACCGAAAATTATCCTTATCCATGGGGATTTTATGAATTTGCAGATGAGTTTGTTGAGGCGGCTTTAGTTGAAGGAGCACCGGTAAAGCCTATAAAAAACTTGGAGGATGAATACGATTTGATTATTTTAGGGTATACTATTTGGTTTTTATCGCCGTCTTCTCCTGTCGTAGGATTTTTAAAATCTAAACAAGCAAAAAAGATTTTTAAAGATAAACCCGTTATCACGCTAATTGCATGCAGAGATATGTGGGTTATGGCTCAAGAAAAAATGAAAGTTTTACTAAAAGATTTAGATGCTATCTTGATAGACAATGTTGCATTAACCGATCAGGGAAAAGGCATTTATTCTCTAATAACAACTCCAAAATGGCTTATGAGCGGAAGTAAAGATGCATTTTGGTTTTTTCCTCCTGCGGGCATCTTGCAAAACGACATTGACGCCGCTTCAAGATTTGGTGAGAGATTAAATGAGCAACTAAAACAAGGTAAAGAAAAAGAGTTACAACCTTTACTTAAAAATTTAGGTGCAGTAAACATAGATGGAAAACTTATAGGGTTAGAGATTATCGCAACTAGAAGTTCCAAGATTTGGGCAAAACTCATAAAACTTTTTGGCAAAAAGGGGAGTTTTGGAAGAAAAGTAGGAATGAGCGTTTATATAGTATTTTTGATACTTTTAGTTTTTACAATTATGCCGATTAATCTATTGGTAAGAAAAATTATCAATGGATTCAGAAAAGATACCCTAAGAAAATTAGAGAGACAATATGAAAGGCCAAGCGGTAGATGAAAGATGTATATATAAATAAGATTTCAGTTTTTATGCCAAATGAACCAATAAGTAACGATGAGATGGAGCGGGTTTTGGGAATGGTAGACGGCAAACCCTCTTTGGTGAAAAATATAGTATTGAGATCTAATGGAATAAAATCAAGATATTATGCGATAGATCCCGAAACAGGAACAACAACTCATTCAAATGCTCAATTGGTGAAAGGTGCAATAGACACCTTAAATCAAAGTGGATTTAACACAAAAGAGTGTGATCTGTTGGCATGTGGAACTACAACTCCCGATCAACTTTTGCCCAATCATGCTTTGATGGTTCACGGAGAGAGCTCACTCAAATCTATGGAAGTGGCTAGTTTGTCAGGAATTTGCCTTAGTGGACTTATGTCCTTAAGGTATGCATATTTGGCTATCAAGTCAGGTGAAGTTCAATCTGCAATTGCAACCGGAAGTGAAAATATATCTGCTTCAATGCGGGGAAGAAATTTCGAACCTGAAGTTCAAGCCAAAGTTGAGATGATCAAAAAGAATAAAGAGCTTACTTTTGAAAAAGATTTTCTCAGATGGATGCTTAGTGATGGAGCCGGGGCTATAGGACTTAGCAGTATGCCAAATAACGATAGCATCTCATTGAAAATAGAAAATATTTTTATGAGAAGTTATGCAAATGAGCAAGAAACATGTATGTATTCAGGCTGTGAAAAACTAAGTGACGGGAGCATAAAAGGCTATAGAGAATATCTTCCCGAAGAGTGGTTAACAAAATCTATCTTTGCCGTAAAACAAGATGTTAAACTTTTAAATAAAGAAGTTATAGCTTACACGGTAACAAAGCCGTTAAAAGAGATGTTGGAAAAAAATCTCTTTGATCCGAATGAGATTGATTGGTTTTTACCACACTATAGTTCAGAGTATTTTAAAGAAAAAGTATATGAAGGTATGGTTGCCGTTGGATGCAATATCCCCAAAGAAAAATGGTTTACAAATCTCTCAACAAAAGGTAATACAGGATCGGCATCTATTTATATTATTTTAGAAGAATTATTCAATTCCGGTAAATTGAATAAAGGAGAAAAATTACTCTGCTATATACCCGAGAGTGGAAGGTTTTCTACCGCATTTATGTTGCTGGAGGTTGTCTAGCATGGAGATAAATAATGTCCCTCAAGACAATAGCAACACTTATGCAAAAATGAAAAAAACTCTTTATGCAAAAGGTGAGGACGGAAAATTACAAAGTGTAAGCTCAAACGGTTGGATAGTCGAGGAGACAGTCACAAGACAAGCTTTAGATGATATAGAAGAGAAAATAAAAAATGCTTATCTTAGAGTTAAAGAAGGTCAATATTCGACACTATACTATTACATGTATAAGCAACGCATGGATATAGTCCTTTTATCTCAGGCTACGAGATTTTTTCAGTGGACTATCAAAAGAGATTTTTGTCCAAAAAAATTTTCAAAGATGAAGAAAAATAGACTCTTAGTTTATTGTGATGTACTTGGATTAGATGCGGAAGAGATAAAAAGGTTACCTTATGAATAATACATTTCAGCATACACATCATGCTCATTGTGAGAGTGGAGTTATATCTTCAATGCTCACTCACGGTGGTTTAAAAATAAGCGAGCCTATGGTTTTTGGGATATCCAATACTCTTAATTTTGCTTATATTCCTTTTATTAAAATGGGAGGCATGCCCTTGATGGCTTACAGAAGTATGCCAAAATCCATAGTAAAAAATCTCAAAAAAAATCTTCATGTTGAGATGATTATGGAGACTTTTAAATCACAAAAAAGAGGGGAAGAGAGACTAGATCAACTTTTAAATCAAGGGAAAATAGTAGGTGCACAAGGCTCAATGTATTGGCTGGAGTATGTTCCTGATGAGTTAAGTTTTCATTTTAATGCACATAATTTTATCATCTGCGGTAAAGAGCAAGACGATTATCTTATCAGCGACCCCGTCTTCCAAAATATAATGAAGTGTTCCAAGAAATCTTTAACTAAAGCGAGATTCTCAAAAGGCGCTATGGCGCCGAAAGGTCTGCTCTATTACCCATCTTTTATTCCTCAAGAGATTGATCTTAAACCTATTATTGCAAAAAACATAAAAAAATTATCTAAAAGAATGTTAAGCAAGGTTATACCCATTGCCGGAATACGAGGGATGAGGTATTTAGCCCGAACGATTTCAAAGTTAAAGACAAAAGAGGAGAAATATGCTAAGCTTTTTTTGGGGAATATAGTTCGCATGCAAGAAGAGATAGGAACCGGAGGTGCAGGATTTAGATTTATGTATGCCTCTTTTTTGCAAGAAGCGAGTAAATTGTTTGATAACGATCCTATCTTGTATGAAGCATCTGAGATGATGCTGGGTGTCGGAGATGAATGGCGAGAATT
>JACDJA010001658.1_pt1 | contig 17947 bp, 11 predicted proteins | sample 7449241 | NCBI WGS metagenome assembly JACDJA01 (sample SAMN14253289, study PRJNA609438) | sludge metagenome | isolation source: initial anaerobic sludge | collected 2018-12-20 | reverse complement strand
TACCTTTTCGATTTTTTATGATTAATAGATAATTACGCTGATCAAATTTTTATCAGATGCGCGTGTTTGATAAGGGTTTTATTGTTACTATTGCACTACTAAACTACACCTGCCATAATACGGCATTGACTACTACGCTTACTGTTGGCTTTTGAATTTTGCATTTTTGTTTGGATAAATAGCTTTTCTTCTATTGGGAGTCTTAAATATCCCGGCAAAAAGATTATTGAAATTATTGTTAGACCTCAAATAATTAATTCAAAAAAAGCGCAGCTATGAAAACCAAAACCATCCTTCTTATTCTTGCCCTTGCGGTAGGAATATTTAACGCATGTAAGAAAGACCATGCACCCGCAATTGACCCCCCTTCCGAAGCAGGGAATGACAAAATAAATCAATTGCTGGGGAATTTTACCGATAACTATGAAACTTTTAAAAGCGGCAAATGGCTCAAAAGTGGTGACAAAATTGATTTCGACTCTGTACTATGGTATATTGATGGTGCCATAAACTTCAATTATGCTTCGGGCCATTACTCATTTGAAAGAATACACAAAGATGTTATTTACGTTGAAGTAACGGTTGACCCGGATATGAAATCCCTGTTAACTAATGTTTTTGAATCGTACAACGAATCACTCCTACGCATTGGCGAAAAGTATTATGACATTACCGGTGAATACAAAAAGTTTATTATGGCCACTGTAAGCGATGCCGGCCCATTACCCGATGGCAAACGCAAATTGCGCGTTACTACACTTACCGGCACAGGATTGGCTACCCAAAGCGGAGATTTTGGAGTGGATGAGAGCTACAAATATTTTAACAACTCAATGTATAATTGCACTGGTGAAATTGTGAATAATGGTGCGCCTGAGATATTTGAAACCAAATTGCTTGAGCATTTTGATACACCGCCACCTTCAGGCTGCAGATATTTTTATGTAGGTACCGAAGACAGTTGTTCATATAACTACTTAGATTATCGTATTAATCCAAGTATAAGTTTAACTAATTACCTGGATTATAAAATTTTTGCTGCTGCTGAATATGTTTCAACCATAACTGAAACAACCGAATGTCTTGAATATAATCAGAACAACAATGGAATACACGAAATGCAGTTTTATTTCGATCACCTTGTTGCTTTTGCTAACGAATGGGTAAATCAACAGAACTCTTTAATCAAAAAATCTTATGCAAGATCAGTAATAGAAAGTGATGAAACTGGCAATGCAGACTCAAAAGTCATTTTTCACAAACCAAAGTTGTTTTTCAAATTAAAAATACAGTCTTGCTCACCAGGTAATCCATATTTCCCAACAGAATAGTTTCTAAAGATATTGAGGAATGAGGAATCTATTTTTGTTAAGTATTATTCTGGTAATCATATGTTCTGTTAAAGCGCAGAGCACTTACGAATTATATATAAGTGTTCAGCAGCGAACGGCTTCCAGTACAGCAATAGATGATGGCAACGGCGGAATAATTGCCTTAGTTAATGTACAAACAGGCACAAACTATGGGCCATCAAATTATATCAATGCCTATATTCTGCAGATTTCGCCGACAGGTGACACCTTAACACATAGATACTCATTTCACGATACCACCTTCATCTTTAACAGGATTCATCGGTTAGATGAAGGTGGTTATTTTGTTACAGGAGAAACGCGTTTACCCGATACCCATGTTTCTCATTTGTTGATGGTCAGGTTAGACAATGAGTTCAATATGCTATGGTCAAAACACTTTAATTACGAAGATTTTAATTTTCACATTTGGTGTTATAATATTTTTCAGGATGGAGACACCCTGATCATGCCTCTGGGTAGAAGTGAATTCCCAGGTATTGCTTATTATCCCTTGTTGATTAAGACAGACCTGAATGGCAATATTTTGCATGAAGTTTTTCATTACACCAATAGTTTGCGTACAGATTCCCCATCTTTTATGTACGAAAAAAGAAATGGACGTATTTGGATGTTTGAAGATTCATTTGTTGCTGGATTTCAAGGTCCATCAAGATCAGTATTCGGGCGTAATTTTGAGTTATTGTACACCGAGGGATTTGGAGTATATGGTGATCCCAGTAGGATGTATTATACATGGGATGCAGATAGTAATATCCTTATGTCATATATTGCCAATAGAATTGGAGCGCAATATCAGGACGATGAAATTTGGTTAGCCAAATATGATACCGCAATGAACCGGCTGTACAGGAACAGCTATGGTACAGCCGACACCATGGACAATACACCCTTTTGGGGGTCAGGCGTTTCGTTTAAACATTTTGACACCATTTACTTTTCGGGATATAAACATAAAACAATGTATCCGCCCAATCCCGGCATGGTTAACTGGATTGTTGCCGGGCAAACAGACGCACAACTTAACCCAAGATTCATTCACTACATTGGGGGAGACCAGTATTATGAAACCCGATATATGCTGGCAACCAGCGATGGGGGTTTTGTAATACAAGCCGGGGTATTTAATCATCAAACATCACTTTACGACTTGCTCTTTCTCAAATTAAACAATCAGGGGCTGATTACAGGAAATAACTCAAAAAAAATAGCAGTTAAACGAACTTTTATCAGTCCAAACCCGGCAACAGATTTTGTAAGAGTAGATTGCTTTCTGCCTTTTGCAAAGGCAAATATAATGACCCTTTTTGGCACTACCATTTTGGAATTTAACTTAAACACCGGTTCCACCCGCTTGCCACTACAACAACTTAAACCGGGGATTTACCTGCTTGGCATTACAGTGCCAGGGACAGGTTTGATTGAAACGCACAAGTTTGTAAAACTTTAAACCAATTTTTATGAAAAGGAATTTATTACTCACCGCCATGCTGTTAACAGCTTTGATTACAGCAAGCACAATAACAACATATGCGCAGATTTGTTATACATGCACCGGCCATTCAAATATTGTTACAGGTACGGCAGCTTCTGCATTAGGCCGCAACAATACTGTTAACGGGAATAGTTCTGCTGCGATGGGCAACAACAATAACATTAGCTCGTTTTCTTCGATAGTAATTGGCAGTTATAGTAATGTTTATACTGGGAACTCAACCATCATAGGGGGTGGTTCAACTATAAATAACGGTTGCTCAGAAAGCTATATTTTTGGGAATGGATCAGTAATTGGCAATAGCAATTGTATGTTAATTGGGCATCGGCTTCAATCTGCTGCCGGCAGTCAGATAATACTTGGATCCGGGCCGGGAGGAGGTTTTCTCACCAGCAACAAAATGCATAGCCTGGCAGTGGGATTTTTAAGCAATATACCAACGTTTTTTGTTGGACAATCACCTTCAAGCATCAGAACCGGCAAAGTAAGCATTGGCAACACCACCGATCCACAGGCGAAGCTGCATATAAGAGCCGATGCTGCCGAGGATGCCTCTTTGCTGCTCGAAGCCACAGGCACCAATAAAATTAGCAGTTTTATAATGGCTGGGGGGCAGGCATATATTGGTACAGCATCAAATAATCACTCATTGTCGTTTGTAACCGGAATCTCCAATACGCGAATGTTTATAGATGGTGTCAATGGCCGCGTTGGCATTGCCACCAGCACCCCCGAGACACAATTGCATATAAATGGTGATATAACCGTTTCGGGGTTAGCCAATGAAAAAGGTGACCAAATTGTGGCAAGCGATAAAACAGGGAAATTATTGCTGGTTCCTGTAAACGCATTGGGAGACAACCTGGGTAACCACACCGCTACTGAAAGCCTTAACATGATGGAATTCAGCATAAGAAACTCGACAAAAGCCGCTAAACAAAGTAGGCTTGATGGTAGTCAGTTTTATGTGGGATTAAAGTTTAGTGAAGTCAATAATATGATACTTGAAACAGGCGGCGCTGCCACTTTTAAGGCAGTAGCAGCGGCCAACAACATTGCCGGGTTCTGGGCAGCAAATTGGGCGTGTGGAGGATATGGGCTTTTGCTTAATGCCGACAATAGCACAGGTGGTATTTATTATGACAACAACAATCCCAAATTATCTATTGGGCTGAATAACAGCAAAGTAGGAATAGGGCTTATTCCACCCAAAGATGGTACATTCAGATTGTATGTTGAAGGTGGCATACTAGCCGAAGAGGTCAAGGTAATGCTAAAGAGTACCTGGCCAGATTACGTGTTCACTACCGATCATAAACTTCCGGGTATTCACGAGGTTTCTGATTTTATAAAAGCCAATGGCCATTTGCCAGGTGTACCCAGCGCGGCCACCGTGGCTGCCGAAGGGATAGAACTGGGACAGATGAACGCGCTGCTGCTTACAAAAATTGAGGAGTTGACTTTATATGTGATTGAACTCAAGAATGAAAACGAAAACATGCAGCGGCAATTAAACGAGCTTAAGAAGTAAATTCATGTTCACCCAAACCCTTATAATTATGAAAGCTGTTAGATATATATTGCCCTTGCTGATATTGATTTTTCTTTCATCTTCGCTATGCGCACAGCAAACCGTGAAATTTGAATATGATTTGGCAGGAAACAGGGTGCTAAGGTATCTCGATACTAAAAAGAGTACCGATGCCGAAGTTGACTCCCTTTTTAAGGCTGAAATCATCCATGATAAAATTACCGGCGATCATTTGGTAAAGGTCTATCCCAACCCTACCCTGGGTATGATTAACGTTGAATTTATGGGAATAAGTGAGGGTACGTCAACCTATTTTATCACCGATCAAAATGGCAGGCAGGTGATGAACGGGGAAACCAAAAGCCTTTCAAACACCATTGATATTACCCGGCAGGGACGCGGGGTATATTACCTGGTGATTAAAGCACCTGAAATATACCAGGTTTATAAAATAATTAAGCAATAAGTACAAGCGTAATTTTCATTCAAAGCCGAAAACTATACCGGCTTTGACTGAAAAAAAAGGAAATGTCTTCATTAACTTAACAGGCTTTTAGTATGAAAAAATATTTCTGGTTATTTATAGTAGTTGCATCAAACCTGCAACTATCTGCACAGCAGCAGGCACCCATTTTTACCCTTGACAAACAGCTCTACGGGCAACAGGAGTACCACGCCAGCCAATACATAGATATGATCAACGGTTTTGGTTACAAAGCAACTTCCCAAAGCGATGTTTTTCATGCCAAAATAGACCCGTTTATGGTTTTTCCGCCGGAGGGTGGGGAGATTGGGGGGCCGACTGCCGGGGACAATGGGATGGTTGGCAGTATGGGAGGTTCAATTAGCGTTAGCTCGAACGGTGCAGCTACTTACAGTTTGCCTATTGAAGTACCCAATGGAATTAATGGCATGGAGCCACAACTTGCCGTATCATACAATAGCCAGGCGGGCAACGGGATAATGGGTATAGGCTGGAACCTGACCGGCCTGTCCGCCATTACCCGAACGGGAAGTACGCTATTTAATGATGAAATCAATAAAGGAGTAAAATACAACGATGAAGATCATTATGCTTTAGATGGCAACAGACTAATGGGTTTTTCCGGGACTTACGGGCAAAATGGGGCTGAATACAGGACAGAACTGGAAACCTACTCAAAAATTATTTCATACAGAACATCGGGTACTGCTCCTGATTATTTTGTCGTATGGACAAAAAGTGGTCAAATAATTGAATATGGAAGAACGGCAGACTCTCGAATTGAGCTTCAGGGATCATCTGGTACACAAGCTATGATAAGTACATGGTTGGTAAATAAAATCAGCGACCGTTTCGGCAACTCGATAGAATTTGTTTATTTAGAGAATAACGCTACAGGGGAATTTGTTATTGATAAAATCAAATATGGCGGAAACCCTGATAATGGCATCCCAATGAAATGCGAAGTACGGTTTGGCTACAGATATGATCGCAAGGATAAAATTACTAAATATCTTTACCCTCAAAAAAGATATTTCCTTCCCAGGCTATTGGATAAAATTGAAATCTATGTTGAAAACACCAAACAATACCATTATAAATTTGATTATAAAGACGATGAGCCTGGTTCTCAACTCGACTTTACTTCGAAATTAATAAACATCAAGCGAATACAAGCCGATGGCGTTGCATTGAATCCCGTCGAATTTGAGTACCATGCAGATGCACCGCTTAATACAGAAAGAATACTTAACGAGATAACCTATTGTTATGAACATGGTGGAAAATATTATGTTTATGATGGCAATAAATCTCTGATGGCCGATTTTAATGGCGATGGAAAGCTGGATATAATAATCGTTTATCGGTTTTGGGACGAAGATAAAAATAAGGTTTCTGATTTTAAGTTATACTATGCCGGGGAAAACGAATATATATTAGCGACAGATGTTGGAACAAATTGGAAATTGCCCAATGAGGAGTTTTTGTACTTTCTGCCCTGCAATTTAAATGGTGACCAGGCCACTGACTTATTGATGGTAGAATGGGTTAAAATAGGTTATAATTGGAGAGCAACTGATGTAACCCCGTATATATCCAAAGAGAATGGATTTGATATAATGCCAAAGTTCAGATTGGATAGGGATCCAAATTTAATTAAATTTCAGGTGGATGATTTTAACGGTGATGGTAAATCAGAATTGTTGGCCATGTTCTTCCCTTCTAATAATAGTACAATGGCTTATTTCAATACCTATTCTTTCCAAACCTCACCCACATTTGAAGTTATAACTCACACATCAAAATATACTCAGGCTTCTAATGGCCATTATTATGAAACCCGTGATATGGATGCCGATGGCATACCAGAATTAATCCGTTTGAAGTCGGATGGTATGTATGTTTATAAGTTCTTATTTGAGCCTGGAGGGCAAACCATAAGTGATCCGGTACATTATTCCTTTCCTACCTCAGCTTACCAGGTTTATTGGGCTGACTTTAATGCGGATGGATATTGTGACATCTTATTCCGCAACAAATCCACAGGTTTATGGGGCATTCAATTATTCACCGGATCAGATTTTATAACGGTTGATTGCCCGGTCACCTTAACCGAAGACCCATCTAATAGCAGAGTTTCTTACTCACTATTAGACTACAATGGTGATGGCCTTGTAGATATTAACGAACGTTATCTGGAATCAGAAAACCCGAAAAAATTCCGAAATACCTTTTTTTACAACAATGGAAATGGCTTCCGGAGCGAAAGTTTTTACACTTACGATATTGATCATGATATCAGGATAAACCCGATTGAAAGAACAACCGACATGAATGGCGATGGTATAAATGATGTCATTTACCAGGCTAACAACGACTACAACCCGGGATTGGTTTATCTGGTGGCTTATGAAGTCAACTCAAAAGACAAGTCAAATCTTATTGAGGTTATCAGAGATGAATTTGACAACGAGACTACTTTTACTTATAAACATCTGCCCTATTGCACCGGCGATGATGAGACCGAACCGGAATACGTAAAATACAAAGATGCTTCTTACCCCTTTATGGATTTTCAGGGGCCTATGGCAGTGGTTACCAAGGTTTCAGCTTTTGATGGCTTAGGCAATCAACCTGATAATGTTCGTGAGATAAAATATCATTATGAAGGAGCTAAAATTCATTTAAAGGGTAAAGGCTATCTCGGGTTCATGAAAACCAGAGTGGCAGATGTTGATGCAGGTTCATGGTCCGAAACCACTAATAAGATAGAAAAAACGGACAATTACATATTCCCGCATACGGACATTTCCAGAAGCTATGTCAAGATAAATGGACAGGACAAGAAGTTAAACGAAACCAAATATACCTATTACGTGTATAATAAACCTTTGCAAAACCTGGCGAAGCATTATGCACCTTATCAAACCAAAGTTCATTCAAAAAATTGGAATGAAAAGGGGGAGTATGAAAAAACAGTGCGCACAGAGAGTTTTTACCTGGGCAATGAAAATGCTTTAATCTATGGGAACCCTTATAAGGTATTGGAATTGGGTAGCGAAAGTGAGCTTGACAATCATTCTTCCATCAGCGCTTTTAGATTTGGGAAAGAAGCATCCACATTCTATTCTTATACATCAAATTTGATAAACCGATGGGTTGTTGCAAATCCCGATAGCGTAAGAATCCGTTATTTTATGAATGATGCTGACGATATTACGGCTTGTGAGTACTTTGATTATTACCCCATTGATGACCAACGGTTTCCATTATTAAAGATATCCCGGGTGCATCCCGAAAGCAATTCAGAAGTCAAAACTGAATTTGATTATAATCAGGCGTTGGGGTTAATTATTAAAAAGACAATCACAGCCCCCAATTATACACCGGCACCAGAGGCAAGAGTTGAGCGTTATGAATATAATCCCGAATACGGATACCGTTTTATGACCAGGCAGTTTAATCCCCTGAACCATGCTATCGAAAGCAAAATTGATCCTGTAAAAGGAACAATAGTTCAGTCCTTTGACGCGAACAACTTTAACACTGATTTCGGGTACGATTCATTCAACAGGCCGGTGAAGGAGGTTAGTTATGATGGTATCATTACTTCTTCGGTATTAAGATGGGCCAATGGGCACCAGGATTCAAAGCCCGGGGCATTGTGGTACAAGTGGTCCTGTGCATCAGGGCAAAATCCCCAACTCATTTTCCACGATCGGTTGGGTCGTGAAATAAGGGCTGTATCTTACACGCCTTCAGGACAGAAAATATATATTGAAAAAGAATATGATCATCTTGGCCGCCTGGTGATGGTTAGTGACCCGCACCTGCCGGGCGAAACACAATACCAAATTACAGAAACCACTTATGACGAATTAAACCGGCCAGAACTGGTAAAATATCCTGGTGATATAACCGAGAGCTATGCTTATGGACGAAGAAGTGTAACCATAACAAATGACCACGGCAAAACAACCAAAAAGGAGACCGATGCAGCCGGAAGGCTTGTTACCAGCACCGATGAAGATAATAAATACGTGAAATATACCTATTACAGTGATGGTAAATTATATACCACAAAAGTAAACGGTATGGCTTCAACATTGGTTACCCTTGAATATGATATTAATGGCAACAAAACCAAAACCACCGACCCTTCATGGGGCACCAATATCAGTCGTTATAATCCTTTTAATGAACTGGTATATTCGGAAGATGCCAGGCAAAATAAATATACATACACATACGATGTACTTGGCCGCACCCTTAGCAGGCAAAACCTAACCCATGCAACCGACCTCACCAACTGGCTGTATGAGGAAACTGCCGGCAAACTTGGGTTGTTGAAAAGTGAAAGCAACCTGGCGGGACATATGAAACTATACACCTACGGCGAGTTTAACAGGCTGGTGAAAATAACGGAGAAGCTGGATGCCGATGGCATGGGCCATGATGTAAGTTATGCGCATGATGAACTGGGCAGGGTTAGCTTAATGACATATCCTGATGGGTTAACCTTGAGTTACAGATACACCGGTGATGGTGTGCTGAAAAAAATCATAAGGGAACGTGATGCGGTTGTTGTATGGGAAGGAATTGCCTACAATGATAAAGGACAATTGACCCAAAGCAAAAGAGGGCGTAATATTTTACTGGACAAAACCTATTATCCTGAAACCGGGCTTTTACAAACCACTATTTGTAATAATGTGCAATCATTTGAGTACATTTATGACAATTTGGGCAATATGACCGACCGGTATGATCATTTTCATAAAACAAATAACCAAAGCCTGCACGAGGAGTTTGGTTATGATGATCGCAACCAGCTTACCTCCGTAACTTTGAACGGAGCTTATCCCCGGATTTTTGAATATGATGCTCTTGGCAATATTGAATCCAACCCAGATGCAGGGGCATTTGATTACACCAATCCTGACAAGCCTTACCAACTGGCAAGCCTTACCCCAAACAATAATCTTGCACCTGAATATTACACCCCGCAAGTGATAACCTACACCCATTTTAATAAAGTAGAAACCATCACCTCAAACGAGCATTTTCTTGAGCTTACTTATGGTTTAAACCAACAGCGCATCAGCCAAAAACTGTATGAGGTAAACCGCTCCAATAAAAGATTGATCCTTGAGAAACAGTTTATTGCCGGCATAGCAGAAAAGATCATTTTTGCCGATCAACCTACCAAAACCATCAACTACATTACCTCACCGGAAGGCCTTACGGCCATTGAAATTACTGCCAATCCAGGCGAGCGGGAGTGGTATTGGGTGTTTACGGATCATTTAGGAAGTATTACCACTCTTTTAAGAGAAAGCGATGGCCAAAAGTTTGAAATGAGTTTTGATGCATGGGGTAATAGACGGAATGCGAATACCTGGGAAAATTATACTACAAGTTTTCCTGATTTTATCATTGCCCGTGGCTTTACCGGGCACGAACATCTTGATGTTTTCGGCTTGATAAATATGAACGGCCGGGTTTACGATCCCGTTGTGGCGCGTTTTCTCTCACCCGACCCGTATATTCAGGCATCGGGTATGCCTCAGAATTATAATGGGTACGTGTATTGTTTGAATAACCCGCTGGTTTATACGGATCCGAGTGGGGAGTTTATCATCGAAGCAATGATAATAGGAGCTTTTATAAATGTGGTAATGCAAGGATGGAGTGGAAATGCACAAACGCCCGGTGATTTTGCTTTGGCTGGAGGAATTGGTGCTTTGAGTGGAGCTGCAGGAGCAGGTGTGGGTGCAGGTGCTGGATCCGTTTTAATGGGTGGCAACTTTATTGCAGGTGCAACAGGGGCATGCATAGTAGATGGTTTAGGCTTTTTTGGTGGAGCTATCATGGGTGGCACTGGAGCCGGAGTTAGTGGATTCATTGGCGGAACCGGAAATTCCTGGGCAGGAGGTTCTAATTTTGGCGATGGGTTGTATGATGGTTTGAGGGCAGCAGGCATCGGAGCAATGTATGGAGCAGCATTAGGTGGTGTGTTTACTGGGATTGATGCTGCGATAGATGGTAGAAATTTTTTTACCGGGAAAAATCCATATTATGAAGTAACTCTTGAGGGTTTTTCGTTAACTTACCAAGATAATTCTATGAATTGCAAAAATGCAACACTGGAATCAATTGAAAAAATGAATGGCGGTACAAGAACTCAATCTGATTTAAAAATTTTGGGAGATGCTTTTTTAAAAGAAAACCCGAATGCGTCTTTAGAAGAATATTTTGAATTTTTTGGTTATAATGTAGAAAACCCTGCTGGTAAATCTCATCGATTTATTGGTAATTTAATGAAAACTGGTAACCCTACAGTAATAGACCAGAATATTGGTGGCGGACATACAATAACTATCACCAAAATCAGACAATGGACTCCAAAGAGCAATGTCAAAGTTTGGTTTGGAGATCCTGCACGTGGTACTTGGAAAGCAAACTGGAATATTATTGGTAGTTCTAGTTTCAACAGAGGTGCCTATTCCTTTATTCTAGCTTATTAACACTGAACGTCACATAATGAAGGTAAAACTACTTTTTATTGGTTTCATATTAATTGCCTTTAGTTTAAATGCGCAAAATGTTTGTACTATAGATATTGAAATTATGGTCAATCACGAGCAACCTTTAGCAAATAAAAATTTATATTTATATAATAGCAATGCTAAGTTAAGTTGGTCATATTCTGATGAAAAAGGAAAAGCTAGCTTTTTAATAGATTCAATACCACTTAATTCAGACGCTGTTTATTTTTTAATTAAAACGGAGGATTCACTTAGTAGCAACATTAAGATATTTATTAATGAACTTAGGTTATTAGAAAACAATAGGATAGGTAATTATTATATAAAAATTACTGATTTTAAACTATTCTCGCTGGAAGAATATATTAAGTACAGCAAAAAAAATGAATTAATGCCTCTTAGAAAAAAGTTTTAGCAAAAGATTATTGAATTTATCCATAAGATAAAAGCATGTTCCTGGCAATCGCCTGCCAATTAAATTCATTCCCAAAAAAATTAACCCACATTGCGCAGAAAACTATGCCGGAGAAGAAAAATCGGTTGATAACCCACTTAGTTATCAACAATTTACGGCGATGAATTTTACAAACGCCACTAATTCAAACCATTACGAAATCCAGCAATTTCGATTTTGAAATGTAGTCCTACCTGGGGTATTGACAACCAGATAGTTAATGGTTATTTTTGTGGCATGTTTATCAAGCCGTTTCCAAAATATAAAAGCACGACAAAAGAGCGGTACACGATCTACCGGCTTTGCGAAAGCTACCGCCTGAACGAGCAAATACGGCACCGCACAATCGTGGGACTTGGGAAACTGGATGAATTGGCCACAGATGACCAAAAAAAAATGTTGGGGAAGCGCATTGAGGAAATGCTCAAATATGGCACAGGATTGCTTTTAACCGAACTGGCAGACGAGCAAGTGGAAAAACTTGCCATACATTATTATGAGCAAATAAAGCTCAAACGGCGCTACGATGCAAAAGAAAACGGGGCTGAGTGGGAAACGGTGAACATGGCCTCCATGAAAAATAGCGATGCACGGGAAATAGGGGCCGAATGGCTTTGCAAACAAGCGTTCGATCAATTGGGGATAGATGATTTTTTGAAGCAGCAAAAGTGGCCAGAAGAAAAAAGATCGCTTGCCGCAACCCATATCATAAGCCGTGCTGTATATCCGGCATCGGAACTAAAAACAGTATCTTTTGTAAAAGAAAGCTCGGCAATCAGTGAAATCACGGGCCTGGCGCAAAACAAACTCACCAAAGATAAACTCTATAAAATATCCCATAATTTATACTCCATAAAAGATAAACTGGAACAGCACCTTTCCCGGCGTACCAACGACCTCTTTGACCTGGAAGACAAAATTATCTTGTACGACTTAACGAATACCTACTTCGAAGGCAGAATGAAAAACAGCAAACTGGCCAAATTTGGGCGGAGTAAGGAAAAGCGCAAAGATGCAAAGCTGATTGTACTTGCCGCAGTAATAAACCCGGAAGGCTTTTTGAAACACACCAACATTTTTGAAGGTAACATAGCCGACTGCAAAACCCTGGAAACAATAATCGACAGCCTGGCCACGCAAACTTCCTCTGTCCAGCGCAAGCCCACAGTAGTGATGGATGCCGGCATATCCACGGAAGACAACCTGAAAATGCTTAAAGCAAAAGGCTACGGTTACATGTGCGTTGCGCGTTCAAATTTAAAAGAATATTATGCAGATACTACCCGCGAACCGGTCCAGATAACAGATAAGAGAAAACAACCCATAGAGCTGATGAGAGTAAAAGTGGACAATGACGATGATCATTATCTATGGGTAAAAAGCCAAACAAAAGCCCTCAAAGAGAACAGCATGAACGGGCTGCTGTCGCAACGCTTTGAAGAAGGAATCCAGAGTATAAACGAAGGCATTAATAAGAAAGGCGGAACTAAAAAGCTGGTTAAAGTTTTTGAACGCCTGGGAAGGCTCAAGCAGAAGTACCCATCCGTGCATAAGTATTATGAAATCCTTGTACGTGACGATGGCAACGGAACCGCCACCGCGATAACTTGCGTGCATAAAAAAGGGGGAGACCCCGATAGAAAAGCAGGTATCTATTTTTTGAGGACCACCCTGGATGAAACCCGAGAAAGTACCCTCTGGTCAATTTATAATATTATTCGCGAAATTGAATCCACCTTTCGAGTATTAAAAACAGACCTCGACCTGCGCCCGATATACCACAAAACCGATGAAGCTTCAATGGCTCATCTGAACCTGGGATTGCTCGCATATTGGTTGGTTTCCACAATACGATTTCAGCTAAAACAAAAAGGGTTTGCCCACGACTGGAGCGAAATTGTCCGCATTATGAATACCCAAAAATGCGTATCAACCAGTGTGGAAAACATCGAGGATAAAGTTATAACAATACGTCAATGTACCGAGCCAACAAAAAACGTTAAACAAGTATATGACCTGCTCAATTACAAATCGGTACCATTTTATCGAAAAAAATCCGTAGTCCCCCCTGCAGAAATTTTCAAAATTGACTCGACTTAGTATCAGGTATTTATAACCTTAAACCTGCAATGTGGGTTAAAAGATTATATTTGCTGATTAAACCACCAAATCCATCAACTACATTACCTCACCGGAAGGTCTCACGGCCATTGAAATTACCTCCAACCCAGGCGAGCGGGAATGGTATTGGGTGTTTACCGACCATTTAGGAAGTATCACCACGCTTTTAAGAGAAAGTGATGGCCAAAAATTTGAAATGAGTTTTGATGCCTGGGGCAACAGGCGAGATCCTGCCACCTGGGAGAATTACAGCACAACATTCCCGGATTTTATCATAGACCGGGGTTTTACAGTTCACGAGCATTTGTATGCCTTTAACCTGATAAACACGAACGGCCGGGTTTACGACCCCGTTGTGGCGCGTTTTCTCTCTCCCGACCCTTATATACAGGCTCCGGGTATGCCTCAGAATTATAATGGGTACGTGTATTCTCTCAATAATCCTCTTAAATACACCGACCCTTCGGGTGAATTTATCACTTGGAGTTTTAGTAATGGAGGATTTAGTATTGGTTTTAACCTGACTCCAACAGGAATACCTTTAGGAGCAGGAATAAAAATTGGATGGGGAGATGGTGCATCTTTAGGTGGTTATAGTGAGGTGGGTTATCGGGTTGGAGGAACTGGATTTGGTTCTGGTGTGACAGTAAGTCAAAGTTTAGATTATAATTTTAAAGATAGCGGTTGGAGTACAACTACAGCAGAAGGAGCTTATGCATCTTTGGGCCCTTTTAATGCAGGGATTAATTTTTCTCAAACTTATGACATGTCGAGTAAGCAATGGAGTAATGGTTGGGGGGTAAGCGCAGGAGTTGGAATTGGGAATGATGCATCTGGTATAGGATTTAATGTTGGCTACGGTTCAGGAGGGTTGATTTATGGTATTGGTGGTTATTACAATTCAAAAGCGTGGGATAGTAATCCCGTATATGCACCTGATGAATGGAATGATGGTTTAAATTTTGACAATTATGGAAATGTAATTTTTAATACCGAACAATCAATGAATAATTGTTACAGCTACGCCCTTGATGAAAGAGAAAATGGCAATCCTTGGGGCTTACAACCTGGTGAAAGAGGAAAAGGTTCTGTGCATAGGGCAGATATCAATCTTGATAATGTGACAAATGCAGCAATAAGTGATGGCAGAATAAAGAAACCAACTTTACTTAATAAGTTAGGTTTTGGAAAAAGAGGTTATTATTCTGTTTATTTAGTAAGTGCCGATGGAGTTGATTACCATTGGTATCGTCAGGATAAAGGAGGAATGTGGTCTCATAAACCTGGTATCACACCCGTTGTAAATGTAGATGCTTCAGGTCGGTTTATATTAAATCCAGTTAGAGCTAATCACGGAATTTATAATAACGGAGGAACTTTATTATGGGTAAAACGAAGATAATGTTAAAATATTTACTGTTCTCATTATTAATATTGTCAAAAATGAGCTCCTATTCTCAAGAATTGTTCACTAAAGAATTAATGTGGGCAAGTAAAGACTCTATTGAAACTTTAATCTTTCAAGACAAGAATCAGATAAACGAATGGGGGAAAGCCCAACTTCCTTTTGCTTCTGTATCTTTGAAAGATTTTTCATCGAATGGGATAAATTTTAATGTTGTCTTAGTTTCTGGATGTTCTGGGTTGCCTTGTTGGAATATTTACATTTTCACAGAAAAAAAGGGGGCTTGGTACTTGATTGCAAAAACTAATGCAACATTAAAACAATTAATGTTAGATATTGATAGTAAGCATGAAAAGATTATGTTTAAGACAGAATCCAACCAGATTGGTGAATTGCCATTTGAAGCACTGGAATTAAAACATGATAAAATAGAATGATAAAAAGACTCGGGAAACAGAGGCTTTTTACTAATAAAGTAGCAATATTTTTGAAAAGTATTCTTTAAACTTGTTACTGGCAAGCACGCTACCATTCCACCCAAAACCATATTCCTGACAGTTTCCTGCAAATCAAATTCATTCCCAAAAAAGTTAAATACCGGCATAGCAGAAAGGATTATATTTGCTGATCAAACCACCAAAACCATCAACTACATTACCTCACCGGAAGGCCTTACAGCTATTGAAATAACCACCAACCCTGGTGGCAGGGAGTGGTATTGGGTGTTTACCGACCATCTGGGGAGTATTACCACGCTTTTAAGAGAAAGTGATGGCCAAAAATTTGAAATGAGTTTTGATGCCTGGGGTAACAGAAGAGCCCCTGCAATCTGGATGAATTACACCACCACATTCCCAGATGTTGTCATTGACCGGGGCTTTACCGGTCACGAACACCTGGATGTTTTCGGGTTGATAAATATGAATGGCCGCGTTTATGATCCTGTTGTGGCGCGTTTTCTCTCTCCCGATCCGTATATTCAGGCGCCGGGTATGCCACAGAATTATAATGGGTATGTGTATTGCTGGAATAATCCACTGGTTTATACGGATCCGGATGGGGAAATCATATTTACCATATTATCTGCCATCTTTTGTCCGGTATTATTGCCTATGGCAATCCAAACAGATATTGGTTGGATTACCGGAGGGCTGAGCTCTAAGGCAAACGGTGGAACATTTTGGGAAGGTGCTTTAGTAGGTGGTGCTATTGGTGCTATCAATGGAGGTTTATCTATGATATCACCTTTAAAAATACCATTTGGCGAGAGTGGCTTTGGACTAGGTATTGCACCACAATTTGCTGTAGGCACAGATGGAATCGGTATAGGCGTTAATGCTACAGTGGGCTATGATTTAGGCAAAGGCTTCAATGTAGGAGTGAATCTTGGTGGAACATATTACGCCAGCACTGCGGGTACCGGAGCAAGCGGTTTTGAAGGTAGGATTGGATATGGTATTGGATATGAGGGCGAGCATTTTCAGGCAGGAATAGGTAGCACCTATTTCTTTAGCGGGGAGACATCACAACTAACCGGGCAAATGTATGCAGGTGGTGGCAAATGGAAACTGACATATGAAAATGATACGTGGGCACCTGTTCCAGGATTATTAAGTCCCGGCGGTGCTGAAAGAGACCGATTTAGAACTGCTGCACTGAGGTTTGATATTACAGGAGGAAGACTTAAAGGAGCAAATGCAGGATTTAATATTTTTACAGGAGAGTCGGATGGTAGGGTTGACCCAAATGGTAATTTTATAGAATCTGGCAATAGGTATAGACTGGGAGCTCTTTATGTAGGATATGGAAACTATAGAATTGGTTATAATAGTGAAAGAAATGTAAGAGGACCTATTCAAAACGGTTTTCATAATCTTATGAATTATCCACATTTTGAGGTACTTAACATCTCAGATAGATTTTACGGGGGTTATTATTCATCAAATCCATACACATTATGGTAACAAGACTTTTTTCATTGATTGCGATTGTGTTATTCTCAAGCGCAAGTTGTAAAAAAGAGCTGCATGAGCTAAGTTTGACTAAAATCCCATATACTGGGGATGAGTTGAGGATTGACGGCTATTATTATTCAAATCAAGTTTTCACTGATTATAATGGTATAGCTTTATTTTATAGAGATGGTGTTTGTATGAATGTGTACACTCGTATTGAAAGCCAGGATACAATAAGTTTTATTGAAAACGAGATTTTACTTAATGAAACTCTTATGTTTAATTTCAGGAACACCCCTAATCATATTGGGGTATTCCAAATTAACAAGGAATCTATTGAGTTTGAAACGTGGGAAGCTGGTAGAGATATCATCACTTTTAGCAACTATGGTAAAATATTAAATGACACAACTTTTTTGATAACAAAGCAGGTTAACAATGACTCAGGTAAATCAGAATCATTAAATCTGACATATCGTTTTAAGCAATTTAGTCCAAAGCCGGATAGCACGAATACATTTATAAAGTAAGATAGAAAAGCCCGGACTTGCCGGGCTTTTGTTTTATAATGCAGCCACATT